>ENA-UEPV01001474-UEPV01001474.1-human-gut-metagenome-genome-assembly--contig:-NODE-1474-length-14663-cov-5.742630_pt1 | contig 14663 bp, 10 predicted proteins | sample MGYA00242942_ERZ507925 | MGnify/ENA primary metagenome ERZ507925 (study PRJEB26167, sample SAMN06115453) | human gut metagenome | host: Homo sapiens | place: China:Fujian | collected 2015-08-26... | reverse complement strand
TCAAAGCATCAGGACCTGCGATTTGAAACGCATTCACCCACTTTCCAATAAGTGCCGGACTATTAATACCTTCCTTAAGTGCTAATTCCTGATATGAGAGATCACTTGATAAATATAATTCTACTACAGAAATCTTATATTTGAAAGAGTAATTATTTATACTTCGTGCTCTACGCAGTCCATCATCACCTAATTTTTGATATGCTTTTACCCATCTGTAAATTTGTGCTTTATTCGGAATACCATAATCCTTTGCCAAAGAACCAAATCCTCCTTTACCAGATAGATATGCAACGACTATTTCCTTTTTAAATTCAAAACTATATTTAGCCATAAAAATATCGACCTCCAATCGTTAGATTTTTGGTCTAACATTTGGGGGTCGGTACATATTTGTGGTAAAGAGTTGCATTTTTTGCTTGATTTAACGTTATCGAATGAAAAACTACGCTACACATGCAACTCTTTTTCCATTATCAAGCCGATTTACGTTGCATTGAGACCAAGCAACACTTTAGTTCTACAAGATTTACTTTCTGCCTGCCTGCGTCATGCCTCCTAACATGCCACCGAATGCACAGAGAAATAATGCAGGGAAAACGCCCGGGATTCTTGTGAATGCTTCCCGGTTCAGTATCATGGAAACGGCAACTAAAATGACATAGTACAAGATTCCTGCTAAGAGCCCCCACAAATATTTTTTTCCTTCCTGCTTTCCGCTCACTACCATGCCGCCAAGGAAACAGGAAAACACATACGAGAAAATAATGCCACCCCGCAGCACGCCTTCCGGCAGTTCAAACTGAAACAATAAAAATGCCAGAATCAGCAGGCAGATACCAGATATCAGATAGGAAAAAACAACACCTTTTGTCAATGTCAACACACTCGATTTTTTCATAACCCCTCCGTTCCCGGCGAACCCCCGCCGGCATTACCGTGTACTCTCTTTTCTTACAATATGATACTTTTCAAAAAAATAGAACTGTGGTACACTGGACTTTGAAACCCGCCCGAACATGAGGAAGGAGCGATTTGCTGTGCAAATCTGCGGATTCCGAATGTTTGACCAAATTGCGGGAGCAGCTTGCTGCGAAGCAATTTGTTGACATCCATGTATGTCTTGAAAGGCGTTCCTTATGCGTCCACGCAGGAAAGGGCTGTCTTTCAAAACATACATGAACACTACATCAGGAGGCAATTATGAAATATATTGATTTACATGTTCACTCACTTTTTTCAGACGGCACCTGCACTCCGGAGGAACTGGTAGACAAAGCATCTGCGCAGGGACTGGTTGCTTTTGCCTTAACCGACCACGATACGGTCGGTGGCGTTGAACGGGCATTAGCGGCTGCAAAAGATAAGCATCTGCAGGTTATCCCGGGCGTCGAATTATCTTGTGAGTATCAGATTACACCGACACGTTCCAAAGAAATTCATATTCTTGGCTACAATATTGACTGGAAACAAAAAGAACTTCTTGATACATTAGAAGCTGTCGCAAAAGAGCGTGACGACCGCAATAAGAAAATGTGCGAAAATCTGCAAAAAGCCGGGTATCCGATTGATTATGATTCCTTAATCGAGCGATTTGGAGACACAATACTTACCCGTGCACATTTTGCCCGCTTTTTATTGGAAAAAGGAGCAATTCCAAGCATTGATTCGGCATTTAAAAAGATTCTTGCAGCCGATGGTCCTTATTTTGTAAAACGGCACTATCTGACACCCAAAAAGGGAATTGAATTAATTAAAAATGCAGGAGGACTTCCGGTTCTTGCTCATCCCCTGTTATATAAAATGTCCGTGACCGAACTTCATCATTTACTGGATGAGTTATGCGGCTACGGTCTTCGCGGAATCGAGGCAATGTATTCGAGAAACCGCGGAAACGACGAAGCTTTTGTGCGGAAATTGGCAAACGACTATGGTCTTTTCATCACCGGCGGCACCGATTACCATGGTGCAAACAAACCGGATTTGGACATCGGAACCGGCGAAGGAAATTTACGGGTGCCGGTTATGCTCCTCGAAAATTTGAAATAAGTTCTTCTGCTGCGGCCGTAATATCTTTTTGTCCGACAATGGCAGAGATAACGGCTGCACCGTCCACACCGGTTTCACGCAAAAGAGCAATATTATCTTCATTTACCCCGCCAATGGCAACAATTGGTATTGGTACGGACTCTTTAATTTCTTTTAATTCTTCTAATGTAATATGACGGGTATCCGCTTTTGTGGTCGTGCCAAACACATCCCCAACGCCAAGATAATCGGCACCTTCACGCCATGCTTTTTGCGCAAGTTCCACGGTATTGGCTGTCGCCCCTACAATTTTATCAGCACCTAAGAGATTTCTGGCTGCATCAAGCGGCAAATCACTTTGTCCCAAATGAACGCCATCCGCACCTACTGCCAAAGCAATATCTATGCGGTCATTAATCAAAAGCGGCACTTCATACGCATCGGTAATCGTCTTTACGGCCTTTGCCATCTCATAAAATTCTCTCGAAGAACACTCCTTTTCCCTCAGCTGGACAACACTCACGCCGCCCTTAATTGCCAGTTCCACTGATTCCTCGATGGTCTCCGTTGTCATAATATTTCGGTCGGTGCATAAATACAACGTATAATCAATATCCGGTTTCATGTTACATTCCTCCTAAAATTCGTTCCACTTCAACTGCATACTCCGGTTTCTTACTCCGGATTTTATCAATTTCATCCAGACACTGTTCCATAATGCCGGTGTTATAATCCATCTGTTCACGCAGTTTCTGTCTGCGCACATTCAAATCATGCCTTACCTCAACCATTTCCTTTGGCTCGACTAACGCTTCCACCTGACCTAACCAGATATCACAGTCCTTAACCTCCAACTTGCGAAGTTCCTGCAAAACCACCTGATTCGCCTCATGAATCCGGATACTGCTCTCACGCTGTCTTTCCCATTCTCTCTTGGCACGGACATACTGCGTGCGGACAAAAGAAAGCTCAGCCGCGTTGCGCACCTGATATTTATGATACATATAATCCAGTGTGCGGACATTATTTACATATTTAATTTTGACACGGTTCAAAAGAAAAATGGCACGGTTGCCTTTCTTCTCCGTAATCACCATATCAATCCGGTTTTTTCTGGCTTCATTCAAAATAATAGCCGCAAATACAAACGTCACAAAAACCGTCACGACAAACGCAACATTAATATTCACCTTAAAACATGCCATCAAAACTGCAAGCATTGCAAAGGTCGCAATCAAAAGCGCGGTCAGACATTTTCCAAGCACTTTTAACATCCCCTGCCTGTGAATGATATCCTGTTTATCCGCAAGCAAAAGATTTTTCTCACCGGAAAGCTGACGCAAATCCTGTTTGATTTTCATCTGGTATTCTTCGTATTCCGTTAATTTTTTAATATCATCTTCCACCACGTCCTCATAATTATCCATGGCACGGCGCTGGGCTTCCGTAAATTTGTATTCCTGCTTCTGGCTCTTTTTGCGCTCTTTCGTCAACTCTACAATCTGCTTTGCCGCAGCCAGAAGTTTTTCCTGCTCCTCTTTTGGTGCGCGGTCAATAAGCTGAATGTCCTTTAAATACGATGTTACCTGTCCATATTCAAACTTAATATCTTCACACTGCTTTTTGGCCTCTTTAATGTTCTCGCAGAGGTGCTCCAAATAAGCAATGCGCTCCTTGTCATTGCGCAAATCCACTTTTTCTTTTTCAACACGAACCATTTCCTGTTCCAGTTCATTTAACAGTTCCTTCGTATCCTTTTTCTCCTTCACCATGTCACCTCCTGCCTAGTAAGCAAATGCCCTTCGCAGCTGCTCTTTGTAATCATCCATCATCGATTCCGTTTCTTCCGGCACATAAAAACCGGCAAGCACTTCCTGATACTTTAACCGTATCTGCTCAATTTCCGACGGTTTTAAGCCAAACGACAAACTCTCCTCCTCAAACGTTTTATCTTTTTCTTCCATCAGCAAAATCCACAAATAATGCTGCAGCGATTCTCTTTTATTGTTCCGGATATAGGCTTCGCGGAAATTCTCCCCCGCCTCCAAAAACGAAGACGTGTAAAAATGAGCAATTCCCTCATTATGTAAAATATCTCCATACTCTTCCGGTGTAAACGAAATCGCATCCGGTCCCTGCAAAAGTTTCCGGTAAGCCATCACTGCCTTTCCGTAATGTCCGGTGCGCACATAATTGTCCGCCTTAATCTTCTTTTTCTGATAAGACGGCAAATGGTCAATCTCATCTAATACCTTAACAATCCCGCGGATTTCTTCTTCGTTGTAGTAATCACAGCCGCAAAGTGTCGTAACAACCAAATCTTTCAGTCCATGCTCTCCCACAATCATTGCCTCTAATTTATCTGCTAATTCTTTTAATCCCAGTTCTTCTTTCATCCATTTTGCCAGAGAGGTCTGAAAAAATTCCTCGTTTATGCCGTAAATATTGTGGTAAATAACATAGCACAATTCTTCGATGGAATAAATATTTTGCCCTAAATACGATAATTCATATGGCTTTTTGGCTATTTTCCCTTTGGCAAGAATCATTTTTTCCTCTCCTTTCTCTTTTACAGTTCTACCTGTTTTTCCCAAATCCGGTTTGACGTTGGAAACAACTCTCCGAATCCTTCATCCTTTATTGTCACAATGCATTGGCTCGGTGACTCAAAACGAATACGTAACATCAGCCGGCAGTGCCTGTCAAGCCGTCCGGTAAGTGGGTCAAGTTCTATCATAAACTGCTTTTCTTTTTGGGTTAATACATTTTTTGTCTGCAAAGCAAGCTCGGTCTCCCCCGAAGGAATCAGTTCCAATTCTTCATCGACTAAATACCAGGGAACTCCTGCCTCTACAAGAACTACCTTCTGCTGCTTAGCCTCCGCATATAAGTTCACCGCAACCTGCGAAGTCACCATCTGCTCATCTAACAGAAGATAATCTCCTAACCGCTTTTCTTCTGCCATCTCACGCGCCATCAGACAGGCACCGCTCACATACAGATTTCTTCCTTTGAAAAGCCTTCTGCCCACACACAATTTACGGAACAGCGAATCTGCCCATCCGCCTTCGAAGCCCTCTCCGGCCATGTAAAGCGTTGACAAAAGTTTTTTGCGAATCGCACCATACACAACATTTTCAAAAACGGCCGCCTTGTGCTCTTTATTTTCCTCCGGCAGCGAAACCGCCCCCGAATAATCGCGTTCGGAAACACCAACCAAAATCGGACTTTTGCTTCTATCTACCTGCATCTGATAATATGTCAGCGTATTTCCCTCATAATCAAATAAGCCGACATCATTCATCCACAGTTCTTTCTTTTGGTTTAGCACATAATACGGAAATGCCTGCTTGTGGCTAATCACCATCGCACGCTCCCTGCCAATTCCAAGTTGTTCAAGTGCCGCATAAATGAGTTCCATATATTCTCTATCCGCATCCTTTACCGTAACAACGAGCTGCTTAATCGTTTCGCCAGGATAATCTTTTCTCGTAAGGGAAAGTGTTTTCCGAAAAAAGTAAGACAGCATATTCAGAGGTTTTGAAATTTTGCCGTCAACAACCACATCTTCCTGTCTGCGAATCCGCACAAGAAAATCCCGCAAAGGCTTTTCGCCCGAAAGTGCAATCTCGGTCGGAATCAGCCCTTCCGGATTTTCTTCCGTTTGTCCGATAAGCACCGGTATATTCTTTTCTCTGTCATAGACAGCCATCTGTGATTTTTCTTCGCCCAGGTCAAACCCAAGCAGCAGTGTTCGTTCACTCATGTGCTCTCTCCGTTTTCCTTCCCTTTTCTTTACTGAAGCGTAAATAATTTCTTAGCCGCAAAGCGGTCTTTTTCATAACGTCTGCGCAGACTGCCATACAACTCCATATCACCTGTATTCTTTGCTGCAATCATATCGTTAAGCATACGGAAAAATCCCAGCGCGCCTTTCGCCTGCTCTGTGCGGCGGGCGCACATCACTTCCGTTCTCTCTCCCGTTGTCTGCTCCTCAATGTAACAATATTTTTCTTCGCCGTCAAACAATAGCATTTCATACACATAAACACCCGAAAAAACCTGCCGCATCGGCATTGTTTTTTTCACTTTGCCGCCACGGTCTGTCTCACAAAGGAGAATTTCTCCCGGTGCGCCGCTATAATACTGGATAATCACGGTATTTTCAATTTCAAACGGAACATTCACCTTGCCAATATAATCTTTCATAAAGGCGAAAACAGTTCCCTCGCTCGCAAATTTTTCCAAATTCATTTCCACAAATTCTTTTTGCTTGCTGGCAAAATGCTCCTCTAACCGGTAATGGCGCAAAGCAGCCAAAACCATAACCGCATCTTTTTCATACATCGCTTCTTTTTCAATTTTAACAAACATTGGTTCCGACAACTCCTGCCGCTCCACGACATAATCATAAGCGAGCTGCGACAAAAACGCCTTCACTAACATCCGGTTTTCACCCGATTCCATATATTCCAGATAAATCGGCTCATACGGCTCCTGACTGGCACCAACAAACAAAACCTGTGCCAAAAGACGCTCCGTAATATCTTCATCCGCCCCGACTTCCGGCATTTTCCGGCACTTTTCATAAAGAGAAGTAAAAGTAATTAAATCTCCGGTATAATAGCGGCGCAGATATTTCATTGCATCCTTTCCGGCACAGCCCTGATGATACAAGTAAAGCGCCCATTTCACGAGCATTGGCTCTGACTCGTCCTTATGTTCCTTCACAAGCGCCTCTACGAGCGTGGAAAATGCATTCTTATCACATTCCGGCACACCATAGCGCAGCAGCATAACCTGTGCTTTTTCGTATTTTCCCTGTGCAATGCAGTCCGCCGCCACATCCGCAATCCGTTCCCTCTTAAGTGTAATCGGATTAAACTGCTCAATCAGCGAAAACAATGGCTCTGCCATGCCCTCGCGGCGATAATAATCATATAAACAAAGCAAAATTTTCTCCCGCATTTTCCGCCGTAAACAATCCATTTGCAGTGCATCCTGTAACACCAGCGCCTGCATATCCGTCATTTTTGCAGAACGCTCTGCCTTATATGCCAAGTGCGTAATCAACTTCGGATTTCTTGCACCCAGTTCATAGCACACCGGCGCTAACTTTTCCATCGAAAGCATTTTTTCCATCCGGTAATCAACCGTACCCGAATAATAAAGCCCTCTCTCATCCACGAAAAACAGCTGTGTATTCGGAGTATAAAGCGAAACTACCGCTTGTCCATTTTCAAAGGAATAATAGGTCTGCTCCTTCGTCTCACGGTGCACAACCGCCACACCGTCCATCCGGTCATTGCCGCAGGTAATCCGATGTGAAAACATCACTTCAGAAAGGTCATCCGCCATTTCCTTTGTCAGAGTTTCTTCTGTTACACACGCTTCATAGAGCAGCGCCAAATCCTCTGTAATCCGGTGGTGTGCAAGATTTCTCTCTACAAATTTATGAATCTGCTCGCCATAAGCCTCTAAAACTTCCGGTCTCTCACCGGCATGTTTTACCAGATAAGCATACAGAAACGCTTTGCATCTGTCATTCAAATGGTTCTCATATTGAAAATACGATAAGACCGCATCCGGAAGCGTCCGAACTTTCTCCGTATCTATCGTATACATATAATATTCATACAAATCCGTCAGCCGCAAATGCTTGTTGACACCTTTTTCAAACCACGAGAAATATTTTGCATCGCGGATTTCATTTCGGATGAGCATTCCACAGATGCCATGGAGCGTATCGGTCATGACAAAGAACTCATACAGTTTTTGTAAAATGGAAAACACTCTGGCATCAAAGTGTGGCAGGCGTTCTCCAAGAAAACTAACGGCAAGAGATACTTCTTTCGTAGTTAAATCACGTTTTAATCCATAGTTTACTGCGTTAATTGTCACGTCATCCAGACTGGAAATCAGGGTGGCATCCTCGCGGTAAGCAAGCATCATCGCCGAATATAAAAGCGGGCTGTTGCTGCCACTCTCCAACTGCGTGCGCAAATCTTTCTCTAACAAATGTCCAAAGCGGTAACGCTCGTCCACCTGCGTTAAAAGGTAAGTCAGTAAATCACTCTGATATCCGTTTTCCGCATACGAAGAAATCAGATTCGCCAGTCCGATGCGGTCCTCTTTGCGCTCAGAATCCATAACCTTAATAAATTGAATCAAGATATAATTTTCTACCTCTTCCAGTGATTCCCCTAGCGGCGGCATTTTTAAATTTTCCGTCTCCTGGAAAAAGGAGAGAATATTTTCCTTCTCGCGCAGAATCACGGCAATATATCCGCGCACCGCCTGCTCATATGTGCCACTGATTTTTTCGAGAATTTCACGATTCTTTTTAAGGAACTTTCCGAATGCCTCTCTCGTAACCCGCTTCTCCTGATATGATAAAAACATACGAATTGCCATGGCAATCGCTTTTTTTCTGGCTCTTTGAATCTTTCGCTCTTTTTCGCCAATTCGGTTGTGCGCTGTAATATGTATTACTTTTTTCTCATACGGCGTCTGCAAAATCAAATCACCGTGGCGTCTGCCGGCCGGTACTTTATCTGCACAAATCGTAAATTCCAAAACGTCTCGTCCATCCACAAATTCATCCGTCCACAGAACATGCGTCTGCACTTCAATAAAATCTGCCGTTGTGCGGACATGAATCCCCGCATGTCCCCATGTATTCACACGAATCGAAATTGCATCGGCTTTGTCTGTTCCATCTAATTCATATACCAGTTCTCTGCCGGATGGATGCTCTGTTTCAAAGCGGATGGCTTTCTTTTTCTTCATCGCCACCAGAAATTCTTCCAGACTTTGAAGTTTTGTATTTTTCTTTAACAGACAGTCGTATAAAATGCGCCCGCTCTCATCCCGATATAAAAAGGCATCCCGGAACTCCGGTGCCAAAAATAAATCAACGCCATGTTCCGGATTTTTCTCGATCCGCTTCTTTAAGGTCGGATAATCCCGAATCTCTCCTTCTTCATCTCGAAGCACAGGAGACACAATTGTAATCTCATACGGCAACTTTTCTTCGCCGCAGTCAGTAATTAAATCTAGATTTCCCTTTAGTTTTTCCCCCGGATTTAATTCGCCGGCATCCACATCAACCGTCAGTTCATTCTTTGTCCCATCAAAAAAAGGCAGGAAATCAATGCACATCTCCTCGACAGTGCCAAATCCTTTCACTCTTGTGCCGAAAGAATTTTCCAAAAGAAAGCTTGCCGTCCCATGTGTTCCCGCTGTTACCTCAAACACCAATTTCTCAATTGATAAACAAAGTTTTGGCGTTTCATATATGAAATTTCCTTTTGCCAATGACAAAATCTTTTCTCTCATTGATAACCTCCTAACCTCAATTCTATAGTATACCATTTTTTATGCATTCTGTGAATAGTAAGAATCAATCTATTTTTGTATTGCTAAGTTCATGCAGTATGTCTATAATAAGGAGAGGACGAAAGAGAGGAGTGACTCAAATGGCACTAAAACCAAAAGAACATTTTCACGGAAGCGATTTAGAGAAAATCGAGGCCGTCTATGGAATAAAAAAAGAAGACATTATAAGTTTTTCTGCGAATGTAAATCCACTTGGTGTTTCGTTTCGTTTAAAAGAAACTTTAACGAATCACATTGACGCTATCACGACCTACCCGGACCGTGAATACACATCTCTGCGCAAATGTATTGCAGACTATGTACACACAAACTATAAAAATATTGTTGTCGGGAATGGTTCGACAGAATTAATTTCGCTCTTTATCCAGATTACACACCCGATGAAGGCACTGATTGTCGGCCCGACCTATTCCGAATACGAGCGGGAAGTCGCAATGGGTGGCGGACGCTCCCATTACTTCAGCCTCACGGAAGCCAGCGAATTTGAACTGGACACAAAAGCACTCACCGAGGAACTTTCCGCCAATGTCGATTTGCTGATTTTGTGTAATCCAAACAACCCAACGTCATCTGTCATCAAACGCCAGCAGATGCGTGAAATTCTGGATTACTGCAAACGCAAATCGATCACCGTGCTTGTCGATGAAACTTATGTGGAATTTGCCGAGGAACCAGATGAAGTAACCGCGATTCCACTTACCGAATACTACAATAACATTGTCATTTTGCGCGGTATTTCAAAATTCTTTGCAGCACCGGGACTCAGACTTGGCTATGCCATTTGCGGAAACCGTGATTTGCTCAATGAAATCAATCAGAAAAAGAATCCTTGGACGATTAACTCATTGGCTGCAATCGCCGGAGAAATAATGTTTCAGGATGAGGATTATATCAAAAAAACGAGAGAGTTAATCTCTTCGGAACGAGCACGAATCTGTGCACGCCTTGATAAGAGTCCGAACTTTAAGGTTTATCATGCACACGCTAATTTTGTACTCGTAAAAATTACGACCGATAAATTTACTTCGGAGGACGCATTTGACGCCTGCATACGCAAAAATCTGATGATACGAGACTGCTCTACGTTTCCGTTTCTGAATAATAAATATATCAGACTTTGCTTTATGATGCCGGAGCAGAATGATGCGTTGCTTGATGTTTTGCTGGGATTATAAAAAGATTGTATTAACGGTTGGCTTGAGGCTATTTTAGGTTCTACATTACGTTTTTATTCCTATGCGCTTCGTGTGCCGCTCCCACTTAACAAATACGAAAATATCGATAGACAAAAGACGTCTATCTGATATTTTCGTATTTGTAGCACACTCACCACATAGGAATAAAAACGTAATGTTTGAGCCAAAAAAGTCAAGCACCCGTGATACAATCTTTTTCTTTTCCTCCCAGATGCAAAAAATCCAAGTAACTAGTAACTCTACTACTGTACAACCCCTGCATTCATTGTACAACAATTGAATTTTGTCAGATATTTTGCTGCTAATCTTTTGGATTCCCGTAAATCAGAAGAAACTCTTTGTGACTCGTGGGTTTTGAGTACGTCGGTATGTGGCACTGGTGTTTTCAGTGCCCATACCGCTACGTACTCAACGAGCGAAAGCGCCCACGAGACGCAAAGAGTTTCTTCTAACTTTTATCGATGAATAATCTCATGTCTTCCCGGTCCATTGGAAACCAATTTAACCGGAACACCTAATTCTTTTTCAATAAACTCGATGTACTTACGGCAGTTTTCCGGAAGTTTATCGTATTCCGTAATGCCGCGGATATCTGTCTTCCAGCCCGGAAGCACTTCATATACCGGTTTTGCCTTTTTCAAAGAAGCTGTTGTTGGGAAATCTTTTGTTACTTTACCATCGATTTCATAGCCAACACATACCGGAAGTTCATCCAGATAACCAAGTACGTCAAGCACAGTAAGTGCAACCTCTGTCGCACCCTGAATCCGGCATCCGTAACGGCTTGCTACCGCATCAAACCATCCCATACGTCTTGGGCGGCCTGTCGTAGCACCGTACTCACCGCCGTCACCACCGCGGCGTCTTAATTCATCTGCCTCTTCTCCAAAAATTTCACTGACAAATTCACCGGCTCCAACAGCACTTGAATATGCCTTAACAACCGTAACAATTCTCTTAATCTCATATGGTGGAAGTCCTGCTCCCACTGCACCATAACCTGCGAGTGTAGAAGAAGATGTAACCATCGGATAAATACCATGGTCAGGGTCTTTCAAGGAACCAAGCTGTCCTTCTAACAAAATTCTCTTGCCCTGCTCTCTTGCCTCAAAAAGGAAGGCAGACACATCACATACATATGGCTCAACCATCTTGCGGTACTCGCGCAGTGTATCCATCAATTCGTCAACATTCAACGTTGGTTTGTGATACAAATGCTCTAAAATAACATTTTTCTGAACACAAATGCGCTCTAACTTCTCACGTAGAAGTTCTTCATCAAAAAGTTCGGAAACCTGAATTCCGACTTTTGCATATTTATCAGAATAGAATGGCGCAATACCGGATTTTGTCGAACCAAATGATTTTCCAGCCAGACGCTCTTCCTCATACTGGTCAAACAAAATATGATATGGCATCACAATCTGGGCGCGGTCCGAAACTTTAATCTTCGGCATCGGTACACCACGGTCAACAATTCCCTGAATTTCCTTAAATAAATCCGGAATATTCAGCGCAACACCATTTCCGATAACACTTGTCGTATGGTTATAAAAAACGCCGGACGGCAGAATATGAAGGGCAAATTTACCATAATCATTTACAATAGTATGACCTGCATTACTGCCTCCTTGAAAGCGTACGATAATATCGGACTCTTCACCGAGCATATCCGTAATCTTTCCTTTTCCTTCGTCTCCCCAGTTTGCTCCTACAACGGCTGTTACCATAGCCATTCCTCCTTAATGTCCCGCTTTCGCGGCACCGATTATTTGCATCAAAAAGCACATGCGTTAATATTATACATGAAAACACGCCGCACTTCAACTTCTTTCGCAAAATTGTTTGTGTCAAGTGTTCGTTGGCACTTTTTTGTTTTCCGTAATTCCGTAGAAAAATTTTGCGTCTCGTGGGCGTTCCCACTAATTGAGTGCGTAGCGGTATGGGCACTGAAACCACCAGTGCCTCATACCGACGTACTCAAAACCCACTCGTCACAAAGTTTTTCTACGGAATTACTGGAATACAAAGGAACCGGCAGCGAACATTTGTCACAGACCAATCCTTCCAAACTCAGTTTTTCTTTATCTTATAAACGCATTCCGAAATACCTTTCTGGATGCGGTTGCTGCATCCATTAACGGTACATGACCTCTCATTAATTCTACATATCGATTTCCTTTCCCTTCTTTTTCGATGTTTTTGCGGCACTTAATGTTTCCATGATTTTCATTCATGCACGCGTCAAAAAATAGTCCATCTGTATATCTCACAATAGTATGGCAAAGTGCTTTATTCTCCTTGCAGCACAATATCTTTGCCATGTTACTGTCTCCCTTGACTGAGCAACTCATCCGACAACACTTCAGCCGCATTATATTTTTTTGTCTATCAATACCTCTCATTTTTCGCGAAAGAGCCAGCTCAGCTCCATTCCTGCTACAATTCTTCTGCCAATCTTTCTATTTCATATAGTGAAAGAATGCTATACACCTCTGCTCTATTTTTCTTTATGTACTCTATAACATCGTCTTCAGACATATCACGCGGAATAATCTCTGCCATCTTTATTATTGTAGTATTAGGTATCCCATACTCTGTTAAAATAGACAATCCCTCAGGCACAAAATCATTTTCTAACTGCTGAACAAAATAACTGTATGAACCTGGCTTTATCCCATGCTTCTCGCATACATATCTTTGAAGACTATCTACAACCCTAAATGCCTTAGGTACCTTAAACTGAAACCACTGCCTATGCACATGAAACGCTGTTTCAATCGCATTGTCATTTATTGCCATTAGCTGCTCTTCTGTTGGTGCTTTCTTCCTTTGCTGAAGCATATGCTTTTTTTTATTATTAACCAACGCCATTATTGTTTTTTTATTACGATAAGTATTTAACAGCATTACTAAATGTCTTACTGACATAACACCATGTTTGTCAAATTCAAAAATATTATGTTCAGCCAAGCTTAAAACATACACCATTGCATCAAAACTAGGCATTTGAGACCACGTAATTAGTTCGCGCTTATTATCAATATCTTTTTCTAAAGCATAATAAATTGCCATTTGACCATTGATATTCGTTCCATTTATCTTCAATATCTTTTTCAAATCGTCTGGATAACTGTTTAATACCTCATAACGATCCTTCACCTGTACCTTAACGTCTTTTTTTTCAATATTTATCAATATCTCATCTGTCAAAACATCCTTATCCTGTTCAACAAATGGAAAATCAACTATAAACTCCTTCTTTTCAGGTTGCCGAACAAATGAATATACATTACCTATGTAGTGTTCCATCATCCTTCCAGAGCGTCCACAGATGTTACTATAGTCGAAATAATCAATATCATTAGGTCCTTTTTTCCCATCATAAATAACCACATTTTTTGCACTAGTATTTACGCCTTCTATTATCGTAGATGTGCAGAAAATATAATGTAGCCTCTTATTATTGAAATAGTTAATAATTGAGTTACTAATATGCTTCTGTAAAGAACCGTCATGTATTGCAATACCGTATACCAAAGCTTCTTTAAGACTCCAATCCGAAGATACATTGTTTTCAATCCATTCACATAACGGAAGCTTTTCTTCAACCGAATCACAAGGAATCGCATCCATGCTTTTAACATGTAATAAGTATTCTCTTGATAGTTTCCTTGCTCTCGAAGGGGATGCACAATAGATTATAGTCTGTTCGTCTTGTAAAGAATCTAAAAGCACAAATAAATCAGGTAGTTTTTCACTATCTAGTTTTTTCTGTGATAATGAATCATCATAAATATTTGAAAAATCTATTTTCTTATTGGCAACCATCGAAAAATCGGTCTTGTAGAATTCAGCATTATAGCGTTCCTCGAATCCTGGTGTGATTCCACCAATATTAGGTCCCAATAAGTAAAACTGCGGTCTACCCATATTAAATACTTTCAAAAATGCATTATTTAAAACATCTGCTCTATCATCAGCTCGGCGCAAGCTTAATTTATAAAATTCATCTATAATTAAGAAATCAATTTCTGGTAA
>ENA-UEPV01001471-UEPV01001471.1-human-gut-metagenome-genome-assembly--contig:-NODE-1471-length-14687-cov-2.157700_pt1 | contig 14687 bp, 15 predicted proteins | sample MGYA00242942_ERZ507925 | MGnify/ENA primary metagenome ERZ507925 (study PRJEB26167, sample SAMN06115453) | human gut metagenome | host: Homo sapiens | place: China:Fujian | collected 2015-08-26... | reverse complement strand
ATGTGGTTCAAATCCCTCTCCCGCAACCATCAAGCTGAACCAAAAAAGATATCAGCGCGAAAAGCCCAGAAGTTTCAACGACTTCCGGGCTTTTTTGCGCCCAATTTTTGAAGTCGGAAAAAAAGATATCAAAAAGGGTTTTGGCAAAATCAGTGGACTTGAACCTTTACGCACGCGATTTTGGGCCGCTTTTCCGGAGTTTTTTCGGGAAAGCGGCTCGCTTTTTCTCTCGGCAAAGTGTAGAATTTCGACCGACGTTTTTGTTGGTCTTGCCGAATACGCACTCCAAACACAGATGCCGGTGCGTTAGCCCGCTGTGCGACGTTTCAGACGTTAAAACCGCTGGCAAGCCTCCACCCGCTCCAGGACGAAATTACAGCGTATTGGCGATGCTGGGACGCGAGAAAGCAAAACACCCGCTGCCAGTTCAGCGGGTGGTCGTTTATCTGCTGGCTCTCAGCAGAGCATCAGTTTTTAATGTCACGCCCATCATGTCCTTATGGGCTTCGCGGGTGTCCCGGCAGAGCGGCGAGAGAAATGTCAGCGCGTTCTGAATGCGGCTCAGATCAGACGCAGAGAGTGTGTTCTCATGCAGATGGCGCAGCACCCGGCGATAGGATTCGCGGAGCTTTGCGTCCACGGACGGCTGGAAGAAATAGTTTGAAATCAGGCCGCCGATCAATGCGGCCTCGTTATCGGTGTACTGCATGGTGATTGCCCTCCTCTACGATGTTCACACAACAAACGCGGCAATCATACCACAAGATGCAGTACCGGTCTATGCGCATTGTGCCGAAATATTGAATCACAAACCAATACACAAAATGAAGCGGCGTTTCGCTCTCTCGTGAAAAGAGGGTTGAAACGCCGCTTTTTTCTTTTCTTAAATTTGAAACCTGAGACGAAGGAGGTCACAAAAATGTCTGTATTCCGTGTCGAGAAAAACAAAGGTTACACGGTCATGTCCAACCACCATCTCCGCAACCATGCGCTGTCCCTCAAGGCAAAGGGTCTGCTCTCGCAGATGCTGTCGCTGCCGGACGATTGGGATTACACGCTGCAGGGGCTTGCGCAGATCAACAAAGAGAGCATCGATGCCATCCGCGAAGCTGTGCGCGAGCTGGAACGTGCCGGTTACATCAAGCGCAGCCGGGAGCGTGACGAGCGTGGCTGCCTGCGCGGAACCGTCTACACAATCTACGAGCAGCCGCACGCGGAGCCAACACCGGAAGAACCTGCGCAGGCTTTGCCTACATTGGATCATCCAACATTGGAAAAGCCTATGTTGGAGAAACCTACGTTGGAAAATCCAACGCAATTAAATACTGAGAGTACGAAGAAAAGAAAAAGACAAAGTAAAGACTTATCAATTACCGATTCGATTCCTTTCCCTTCCGGTTTTCCGGACGCTCCCACGCAGAAGCGAACGGAAGCGAAGGAAACTTTTGAAAGCTATCGGGAATTGATTCTGGAGAATATTGACTACGACGTTCTGGCAGACGCCCCGCGCGTTGACCGGGAGCAGCTTGACGAAATCGTCGACCTGGTGCAGGAGACGGTTTGCAGCACCCGCAGCCGAATCCGCGTTGCAGGCAATGACTACCCAGCCGAGGTCGTGCGGTCGAAGCTGCTGAAGCTGAACAGCGAGCATATCCGTTTCGTCATGGACTGCCTGAAGCAGAACACAACGCGGATTCGGAATATCCGGCAATATCTGCTGACCGTGCTGTTCAACGCGCCAAGTACGATGAACAGCTATTACACGGCGTTGGTGGCACATGATCTGGCAGGCGCAGCATAGCCTGTAGTTCGTGCTGGCCAAATGCTGTTCAATCGAGTGCCTTACAGACCACGGCTGTTATCATGCTCGGCTGCTTCGGTACAGCCTCGCGGCAGAATGCAGGCGGCGCGCCTGGATGCTGAAAGTCCGCGCATAAAAGTCCGCAAGCAGATGGGGTACTTTTTTGCACACAAAAAGCCCGCACGGCAGAACCATGCAGGCTTTGAATTGAAGGAACATCCTATTTCTGCTTGAATATCCGATCTGGAAAAACGGTAGCATTGATCAAATCGGCAGGATCAATATCAAGCGCGTCAGCAAGGTTAAAGAATACGTCCAGTGAAAAGCTCTTTGCCAGTCCAGGTGCTTCGATTGCACTGATAAGAGAACGGCTGATCCCTGCTTTTTCAGCCAACTGTTCCTGTGACATCCCACGCATTTTGCGGAGCGCAGCGATGGCAATGCCAAGATGAATAAACCGGTCGTGATTCTTGAATGAAATATCTTTGCCCATACACTGACACCTCCTGCGTATAAGCAAATTATACGAACTTCCATAAAATCTTTCTGCCTGAAACAGTGGTGTATTGATTTAATCTGTGAGCAATACTATAATAATCAAAAGCGAAATAACGCATACAAGCGTATTTGCACACAGTTTGCAGAGAGACAGAAAGCAGGTGTTGGAATGGCCTCGCCCAAAAGCTGCGCGATCCTTGGACACAATCCTATGCGGTTTGCGTGGGGATTTGATGAAGAAGCTGCGGAGTGTCACGATATGAAGATGGAACTGGCCCAGCAGATCATGGTGCTGCGGCAGCAAGGGGTGACGCACTTTTCCGTGGCTTGCGACTACGGCGTTGGACTATATGCCGCAGAGATCATTAACGCACTGCGGAATGACGATTCAGAGCTGATGCTGTTCTGCATCACGCCATATGAGGAACAGGCAACAAAGTGGACACCAGCTCTGCGCGAACGCTACTTCGATATGCTGATAAAATGCACACACATGACGGCTGTTAGTCTCCATAAACAGCCGGATGCACAGCTTGAAGCATACCGTGCAATTATCCGCCAGTCTGATATGGTGCTGGCTGTTTATGACCCGGCTTCCGCGCGCGGGGATGATGCAGATAAGGCGATTGCCGATGCGCGGGAGCTTGGCAAACCGATACTGACGATCCGTGCGGACACACTGAAAATTGAATATGCCTGCATCGAAGTTTGATATGTCGAGGTGTTGAGCCAATAATGCAAAAGCAAAAGGACTCTTGTTTTGGCACTTTGGTCACAACAAGAGTTCTTCTGAAATATTCTATTGCCAAACGAGTTTGCAAAAGGATGTGCTTTCAACCGTCGCAATCATTAAGAGGCTCACTCAGCAGACAAGCTGTCTTGCTGCTCGAGCAGTATCAAACGCGGGGAAGTGGCATCTATGCTGTATTACTATCTGACCAATGATAAACGCAGGCATTGCTTGCCAAGTGTAACGGCTCAGACGCGGCTTCTTCTTTTCAATAAATGCCTGTGGCTGCACAAGCAGAAAATCAAATCCCATCATTCTTCCACCAGATCGGCAATCAGCTTGGCGTCGCTGACTGCCAGTGCAAGCTGAAGCTTGTTTTCCAGTCCGGTTTTTTGCAGCATGTTCGCCACATGGAATTTGACCGTTGACATCTCGCAGCCCATCTCTGCCGCGATGCGCGTGTAAGACAAGCCCCGCATCAGATGCCGCAGGACTTTCAGCTCCGTCTTTGTAAATTCCGTGCTTTTTGCCATGCCGATCTCAACCGTCGGAGGTGTGTCCGGGAAGATATGTTCACCCGCCATCGTTTGCCGGACGACATCCATCAAACGTTTCTGCGTAGAGTCCTTATACCACAGGCTGTCGGCCCCGGCCCTCTTTGCCTCGTCCAGAACGGCGCAGTCGATCAGTGAGGTCACAACAATGATTTTGCTCTTCGGCTGTATGGCCTTGATCTGACGAACGGCAGTCAGACCGTTCTCGCGGTTCTCCGTCTGCACATCCATCAAAATCAGATCGACGGAGCTTGTCCGGCACACCTCAACCGCCTGCTTTGCACCGGGGATGGACGCCGTGATCCGGTATCCGTCCTCGGCACGGAAATAGCTTTCCAGCAGGCTGCGGATCATAGTCTGGTCTTCAACGATCATCACTCTCATGTGCTGCTTCCTCCTGTTCCGGCAGACTGAGCATCAACTTAAAGCGTGGGATGCTCCAAACCTCCATTTTGCCGCCTGCTTCTTCTATCCGTTGACGCAGCATGGAAAGGCCTCCGCCCTCTGTGATCTTTTCCTTCGGCACCGCACCGTTGTTGGTCAGGGAGACCTCCATGCAGCCCGCCTTCTGCCAAAAGCACACATACAATTCTGTGCCATCTGCGTGGCGGACACAGTTCGCCGCACATTCGCAGATCGCCAATGCGCTCAGTGTGCGCATCCACTGCCTTTGCGGCTCATTCCCTGTCAGCAGAACGCTAACGCCCAATTCTTCCGCTCGTTTTTTCGCCGCCTCCAGCGGTTCGGATTGCGCCGTCATCTGGTTGGAGCGGTAAAGCACTGAAATTGACTGTTCCCACAGCGCCGCGTTTGCACGAATTTCCTTCTGGTCCGTGTTCTGGAGCAGCACACGGCGCGCCGCGAGGATGCTGTGTCCGATGTCATCATGCACACGCAGCTTCATTGCCAGCGTTTCTTCTTCCCGAATGATCTCCGGCATCTGCACGAACAGCCGCCGAAGCCGCTCATTCGCCTCCGCCAGCTTCGCGTTTTCCGCTTTCAGCTGGTTCTGCTTCCGGATCAGCTCCGTAACGTCTGCGGCGGTGATCTGCGTATAGCGGACCCCCGCTTTTGTTGTGATCTGCTCCTGCGCAAAGCGCAGCGCCTTCCCGTCCGGAAAGCGGTAGATCCGAAGGCGCAGATCCAAACAGCGCACGTTTGCGGGCGGCGAGTGCAGGGCGCTCTGCATCTCTGCAAGCGACTGTATGCCGCCTTTTCGCAGCCAGTTTGCAATGGCAAGCATCCGGCGGTTGATAAGCCGCACCACGCCGTTTTTATCGAAGAAGCAGACCGCGATGGGTAGACTGTCGAAGCTTTCCTTAATCCTGTCCATACGCCTTTACCCTCTCGATCTTTCCAGCTTCCGCGTCACATATTGCAGTCCGTCCTCATCCTGCTCACACTCCAGACCCGGAAACCGCGCACGCAGCCCGCAGAGCGGCTCCGCCGCTGAAACACAGAGAGCGACCTCTACCCACTTACCAACCTCTATAGAGATCAGCAGCGCACGCAGCGATTCCAGTTCCGTCTCCACGACCGCCTCAAACAGGTCGTAGACCTGCGTTGCCTGCTCGACGGTAAGCTGGCCTTCCCCCTTGACAATCGCCTTGCAGTCGGCGCCATAGACACTGATATTCTCGGAAGATTCATTGAGGCACAGCAGAAGTTCCTGCACGCTGATTGCACCGCGCTGCTCGCCGACAAAAATCAGGTTGCTTCTCCGCTTGATGTAGGTCCCGATGATGATGACCTGCCCGAGCAGGTGTCTGGCTCTGCCGGAATCTTCCGTCTTCTGCAATTCAGCCAGCAGATCCCGCAGCATCGCGATCTGTCGGGCGGTCTGCGCCTCCATCATGTCGTACAGGCGGTTTTCTTCTGTCAGCTTCAGCCATCTTGCGTGCTGCGCATTCTCCGCCGCCAGAACGTCGCCGGTATCACGCAGCTCATCCCTTGTCAGCTCCAGCTCCTTTCGGATCTGATTCAGCGCGGAAATGTCCTCCTTCCAGAACACCCAGCCGCGGCGCAGCTTGTGCCGCTTCAAAAGCGTATCGTCGCCCAGATGGACGGTATCCTGCTGCATCTGCCGCAGCTCACTTTGCGGCAAAGCCCCCTGCATGGCAACAGACACATATTGGGAGCAAAATGCAGGATCCGTAATCTGGACGGGCAAACTCGTTGCCTCAAAAAGTTCGTCGTATCCGAGGTTGGACTGAATCAGCCCGCATTGAATGCAGCATTCGAGGATGCTCGCAAAGATCAGGCACTGCGACACCGTCATATCGCCCGCGAGAACCCAGACCCAATAGACCTTTTTCACATACGCGCAAGCATAGGCCAGTGACAATGCAAGCGGAACCAGCGGCAGCCAGCGAATTCTCCTGCTGCGCGGGATGCGGCAGTTTTTCACCATCGAAAGCAACGCGAACCCCGCGCATAGAGCCACCCAACCCAGCACAAAGAAATAACCGCTCTCATACCGATACTCCTGATCCGATAAAACGCCGGACGGGAAGGAAAACACCTGCTGGTGCAGATCATTGGTCAGAACGAGCAGGAGCAGAAGCAGCGTCGGAAGATACAGAAGCTTTGTCCATCGCGGCAGCCGAAAATCTTCTCCCTTTCCCAGCGACTGGGAAACAAAGGCCGACAGCACGGGGATGAACAGCATCGGAAAATAGTAGAAATACCACAGCCAGCGCTCTGCATCCGTGTTTTCAATAGAAAATTTGATTGAGCGCAGAAGCAGCCACAGCACCATCAGCACCGAGATCGCCACCAGATAGCGCCGCACCTGCGTCTGCACGATGCGGATCCGCAGGGAGTAGCACCACGCGCTGAACAAAAACACATAGATCCCGCTTCGCAGGTGGTTGACAACCGGAGAGTGAAAAATATGCCGGCTTGCATATCGGAGCCACATGGCAAACGCAATGAGCACCAACGCGCCCAGCGCAAACAAGATGCTCTTTTTTGTCGCTTTGCTCATGCCGTATGCCTCCCATCTCTGCATATTCGTATGGATAGTATATCATGCGGACGGAAAAAGGCAACACGGTTTTGCCCATCTGCGGAGAGAATTGAGATGAAATATGGCCTTTGCACAAAAAATAATTGTAAGACCTATCCAATCGGCGGGGGCGGAAGGGAGCGATAACAGCTAAAATACAAATGGAACATACAAAAGAAGAGAAAGGCGGTGGAAAAGCACAGATGCGAAGGATCGTGCTGGATATGAAAGGCGGACTTCTGGCGGAGGCGGTCATGCAATCGCTTTCGGGATGCGACCCGGATTTTCTTGTCTACCGTTCTTCAAAGCCGGAGGAAACGCTTGCCCTGTGCCGGTCCTGCCGTGCCAATGTGTTGGTGATGGAGGTCATCCGGCAGGGCATCTGGAAGCTGAGCGAGCGGCTCAGGCTCTGCAGTGCCGTAAGGCAGTTCAGTTGGGTCTGCAAGGTACTGCTTCTGGTGGATGAGAACGCGGACGAACTGCTTGCCTCTGAGGTGCGGCAGGCGGTGAAGGATCAGTTGGTCGACAATTTTATCTATGCGTCGGTATCGCCGGCCTACCTCGCGGGCGTGATCGACACACTTTAACCCTCTGGTGTTCGCTGCCTGCGCGGAAAGCCGCACCATGTACGTATTCGACAAAGAAATAACAGAAGGAGGTTCCACATGAAAAAACGAATTCTTGCGATTTTCCTTTGCCTGATCCTTACACTGTCCCTTGCCGCAGCCGTGGCCGCAGAAAACAATGTGATCCAGCCGGGGGGCACCTACATTATTGTACCCGATAACCCCAGTCAGCCGGAACCGGATTACACGCCGGTGTCCAACGATACCACGATGACGCTTCAGATCCCGATCGGCAAGGTCGTTACACTGGGCGGTAATACCGCGCCGCAGCGGACGACGTTTACCTTTAACGCCACGCCCAGCAACCCGGAATATGGCCACAGCAGCAACACCGGCCTCTGGGATGTACGGAACTGCACGGTGAGCGTGAACGGAGAAGGGACATTCAACTGTGTGATGACCATTCGGATCGAGAAAGAAGATTTCCATTTTCTAACGGACAAGGAAGGCATCATTATTACGGAAACGGACGATGAGCAGCCAGGCTGGACATACGATGAGACCCGCTGGTTTCTCCAGCCGCATTATGAATGGAACGAGAACATACATGAATACGAATGGACCGGCGGCTGGGACTGCTACAACAAATTCGAAGTCACGGAAGGCGGTGTGCTTTTCGATCGGGACGACGCAAAGGGCGGACTTGGCTTTGTCAACACCTACACCGAGAACACCTACAAAACCGCAACGCTGAATAAAACAGACCATTTAGCCTTACTCAAGGGGTATCCGGGCGGTGGATTTGCCCCGGGCAAAAATATGAGCCGCGCAGAGGTGACCACCATGTTTGCCCGCCTGCTGACCGAGCAGATGGAGGCAAACAAATCCTATCCGGCCTCCTTCTCCGATGTGACCTCGGCGCACTGGGCGGCCAACTACATTGGCTACATGGAGCAGTTCGGGATCGTTCGCGGTTACAGCGACGGAACGTTCCGGCCAAACGCGCCGATCACGCGCGCGGAGTTTGCCGCGATCGGCTGCCGGTTTGAAAAGCTGACGCGCGGAACTGGGACGTTCTCGGATGTCCCCGCCTCTCATTGGGCGGCAAAATCCGTCACCTATGCGGCGACCCGCGGCTGGGTCACAGGCTATGCGGATGGAACCTTCAAGCCGGGCAACAACATTACCAGAGCAGAAGTCGCCGCAGTCACATGCCGCCTGCTCGAACGCAATGCCGACAAGGAATATATCCGCGCCCATCTGAAAGAGCTTCCGAGAGTCTTTTCTGACCTGAACGAGCAGCACTGGGCATACTGGTATGCAATGGAAGCTTCCAACGGCCACGATTATACCAAGTCCGGCAATGCGGAAACGTGGCTCCGGACATATCCATAAGCAGGAGGGTTTTATATGCAGGTCACAATTCAAAGCATCCCTGCAAGCCTGCAGGAATTCGAGACGCTTGCGGCAAGCGGAAAACAGCCGGAGCGCATCTGCGCCCTGTTTCTGTGCGCGCTGGCACTGTTTGACAAGGATCGGGACGCCGGAACTGCCGCAATGAATCTCCTGCGCGGCCCGCGGCCCATGACGCCCTACGATGCGCAGTTCCTGCGCGACCGGCTGCGCGGCAAAGCCTATCTGCCGCTTGCGTATTTTGAAGGCGCGACGCCGGAAAACGGGTATCAGCCGCAGGTGCCGTACGCGCTGAACGTGCTCGCAGACCCCAGACCGCAGGATTTGGAGCCAGGCTATCTGCGTGTGTTCCTTAAAACGGCGGGCGCAGATTCGCCGCGGCCCATGAAGCTGCGCCAGAAGGCCTCGACCGGCGAATGGTTCCTTTGGGAATACTCCAGCATTCTCAGCGGCATCCGTATTCCTGCGGCGGAAGACCCGTGGGCATAGTAAACAGAGAAAGGGAGAACAGACAATGGGACTCATTAAAGCAGCATTGGGCGCGGCTGGCGGCGTGATGGCCGACCAGTGGAAGGAATATTTTTACTGTGAATCCATTCCGGAAAACGTGATGGCCGTCAAGGGCCTGCACCGCGTTTCCGGGCGCAGCAGCAACTACAAGGGCAGCGAGAACATCATCTCCAACGGCTCCGTCATCGCGGTGGCTGATGGCCAGTGCATGATCATCGTCGATCAGGGCAAGGTCACGGAGCTCTGCGCGGAGCCGGGCGAGTTCGTCTACGATTCCTCGACCGAGCCGTCTGTTTTCTCCGGCCAGCTTGGCACGAGCATCCTCGACACGTTCAAGAACATTGGCAAGCGCTTTACCTTCGGCGGCGAACCTCCGAAAGACCAGCGCGTGTACTATTTTAATACCAAAGAGCTCATCGGCAACAAGTACGGCACGCCGAGCCCGGTGCCGTTCCGCGTGGTCGACCAGCGGGCAGGCATCGACATCGACATCGCGATCCGCTGCTTCGGTGAATATAGCTATCGCATCTGCGACCCGATCCTGTTCTACACGAACGTCTGCGGCAACGTCGGTGAGGACTACACAAGGGACCGTCTCGACGGCCAGCTCAAGACCGAGTTGCTGACCGCGCTTCAGCCCGCGTTTGCGAAGATTTCCGACATGGGCATCCGCTATTCCGCGCTGCCGGGGCATACGATGGAGCTGGCCGACGCGCTGAATGAAGTGCTGTCTGGCAAGTGGCGCAACCTGCGTGGACTTGAGATCGTCTCGTTCGGCGTTTCGTCCGTCAAGGCGAGCGAGGAAGACGAGCAGATGCTCAAGGAGATGCAGCGCAACGCGGCATTCATGGACCCGACGCGGGCGGCGGCACACCTGGTCGGCGCACAGGCGGCAGCGATGCAGTCGGCCGCGTCCAATCAGGGCGCAGGCCCCGCGATGGCGTTCATGGGCATGAACATGGCGGGACAGATGGGCGGCATGAACGCGCAGAATCTCTATCAGATGGGCGCGCAGCAGCAGGCCGCACAGCCAGCCCCGGCTCCCGCTGCACCGGCAGCGCCCACGAACGGCTGGACGTGCAAGTGCGGCAAGACCGGCAACACGGGCAAATTCTGCGCCGAATGCGGCAGCCCGAAGCCGGCAGACGACAGATGGACGTGCGCCTGCGGCGCGGTGAACCACGGCAAGTTCTGCGCCGAGTGCGGCAAGCCGAAGCCCACCGGCCCGGCAAAGTGCGCCGGCTGCGGCTGGGAGGCCCCGGAGGGCCAGCACCCGAAGTTCTGCCCCGAGTGCGGCAAGCCGTTCGCCTGACCGGAAGCACGGCGAGGGAAAGGAGAAGCGCGATGCCTACACAGGTGACCAATTACCAGTGTCCGGCGTGTACCGGGCCGCTGCATTTTGTCGGCGCGTCGGGGAAGCTGGAATGTGACTACTGCGGCTCGACCTACGACGTGGCCGAGATCGAGGCGCTCTACGCGGAAAAAGAGGCGAAGGCCGCTGAGACCCAGCAGAAGGAAGAGCAGAAGCAGGCGGCAAAGAAACAGGAGGCCGCAGACAATGGCTGGGACACGTCGGACATGAGCGACGACTGGGGCGACGACGCGGACGCGATGCGGGCCTATTCCTGCCCGTCGTGCGGGGCGGAGCTGATCTGCGACGAGACGACGGCGGCAACCAGATGCCCCTACTGCGGAAACCCGACGGTCGTGCCGGGAAAGTTCGCCGGGGCGCTGAAACCGGAATATGTTCTGCCGTTCAAGCTTGCAAAGGAGGACGCCGTCAAGGCGCTGAAGGCGCACTACAAGGGAAAGCCCTTCCTGCCGAAGGCGTTCTCGGCCGAGAACCACGTGCAGGAGATCAAGGGCGTCTACGTCCCGTTCTGGATGTTCGACGGCGAGGCCGAGGGCTGGGCCAACTACAAGGCATCCCGTTCGCATACGCACCGCGAGGGCGACTATGAGGTCACGCGGACGGAGCATTTCGACGTCTACCGCGAGGGCTCGCTCGCCTTTGAAAAAGTTCCGGTCGATGCGTCGAACAAGATGCCGGACGATCACATGGACTCGATCGAGCCGTTTGATTACAAAGAGCTGAAGCCGTTCTCCACGGCCTATCTGCCGGGATTTTTGGCGGACAAATACGACGTCAGCGTCGAGGACAGCCAGGAGCGGGCGGACAGCCGCTGCGCGGGCACGCTGGTCGACGCGATGCGCGACACGGTCGTCGGCTATGACGGCTGCTTCGTGGAAAATCAGGACATCAAGCTGAAGCGCGGCAAGGTACATTATGCGCTGCTGCCGGTCTGGATGCTGACGACAAAGTGGAAGGATAAGGACTATCTGTTTGCAATGAATGGGCAGACCGGAAAACTCGTCGGCGACCTGCCGACGAGCTGGGGAAAGTTCTGGGCGACGTTCGGCATCATCACCGGTGTGCTGACGGCGGCGCTTACGGCGTTTTTCCTGCTGGCGTAAGGAGGTGGACGGAATGAAACGAAGACTTGCCTGTATCCTGCTGGCCGCGCTGCTCCTGCTGGGGCTGTGCTGCACGGCCTTTGCAGAAGCTCCGGCGACGGAACCGCAGCTCTGGAACATCACGGACACCGTCGGCCTTCTGACGAGCGACGAGGATCTGACACTGGAGGCGCGGGCGGAGGAGATCTCCGCGCAGTATGGCGTCGGGATCTATCTGCTGATCCTCGAGGACTATTCGGAATACTATGACGACCCCTACGAGACGGCGTATGAGCTTTACCACCAAAACACGCTGGGCATGGGCGAAGACCGGGACGGCGTGATCCTGCTGATGAGCATGTCCGACCGGAAATATGCCACGTTCTTCTATGGGCCGAAGGCAGAATACGCCTTTGACGCCTACGGACAGGAATTGATGGAGGAGGAATTCCTCGACGATTTCCGGGATGACGACTGGTACGACGGCTTCGAGGATTATCTCGAGGTCTGCGACGAATATCTGGCCAGAGCCGAGGCGGGCGACCCCGTCCGCGGAGATTATTCTTCGGCGGGCGGCTCCGACGGCAGCGGCATCGGGACGACGATTCTTGTCTGCCTGGGCATCTCCGCAGTCATCGCAATGATTGTCTGCCTGATCCTGCGGGGCAAGATGAAGTCCGTCCGCAAGGGCACACACGCTGATGCCTACGTCACGGGCAGCCTGAACCTGACGGCCAGCCGCGACCAGTATACGCACACCACCGAGACGCGCACGAAGATCGAACACGAATCGTCTGACAGCGGCGGAGGCGGCAGCTCTGCCTGCTCGGGCGGCGGCGGCTCCGGCCGCAGCGGCAGCTTCTGAGTTCAAAAAAGTCAAAAAGAGGCGGGCGGCCAATGGTCGCCCGCCTCTCCGATTTTTTGCCGCACCATGTAGGGGCCAATGCACCAAATACGGTCGAGCAGCATATCATGATGGGCAGGGAGGGATGCTGATGGCGAGTTCCGGGACCATTGTGATACAAATTTACACATCGGATGCGCTGCTGCCGTTACAAGACGCCTCGATTGCCGTGACGCGGCACGGCGCGCACGGAGCTGGTCGCGTTCCGCGTGAGCAACTACGACGGGATGACCGAGCCGATCCGGGTGGAGACGCCCGACTTTTCCGAGAGCCAGCAGTCCGGCGCGGCCGAGCAGCCGTTCGCCAGCGTGGACATCGAGGCCGAGGCCGTGGGCTATGGGCGCATTTTCATCCGCAACGCGCAGATCTTCGCCGACCGGCAGACTGTGCAGCCGCTGCGCCTGATCCCGACGCCGTCTCTGCCGGAGAGCTATACGCGGACGCAGATCGTCGACGTGACGCCGCAGGACTTGTAAGGAGGTGGGAGCTTGCCGAGCGTTTATCCGGTCATCCCGGAGAGCATCGTCGTACATCTCGGCGCGCCGACGGCGTATGCCGAGAATGTGACGGTTGCGTTTCCGGACTACATCAAGAACGTGGTTTGCAGCGAAATTTACCCGACGTGGGAAGAATCCGCCATCGTGGCCAACACGCTGGCGATCATCTCGTTCGCGCTCAACCGCGTATACACCGAGTATTATCCCAGCCGGGGATACAGCTTCAACATCACGAACTCGACGGCCATCGACCAGAAGTATATTCAGGGCCGGAGCCTGTTTGAGAACGTGGTGCAGATCGTGGACGAAATTTTCAACAGCTATCTGCGCTACGCAGGCTTCATCGAGCCGCTGGCTGCAAAATTCTGCAACGGGACGACAAGCACGTGCGACGGTCTGAGCCAATGGGGTTCTCAGAGCCTTGCGCAAAGCGGCGCGACGACCGCCGAAATCCTGCGGAACTATTATGGGGACAATATCGAGATCGTGCGGAACGTGCCGGTCGAGGATGTGGGCAACTCCTATCCCGGTTCGCCGCTGCGGCAGGGGGACATTGGTCAGAATGTGTCGCGCATCCAGATCGAGCTGAACCGCATCTCGCAGAATTATCCGGCCATCCCAAAGGTCGAGATGGACGGTGTGTTCGGCCCGGCGACGGACGCGGCGGTGCGCGCGTTCCAGTCGATCTTCTCGCTGACCGTGGACGGCATCGTCGGGCAGGCGACGTGGTATAAGCTGATCCTGCTCTATGTGGCGGTCAACAAGCTCGGGGAGCTGCGGTCAGAGGGGCAGACGTTCCTCGGCTTTTCATGGGAATATCCGGAGTCGATCGAGCCGGGCGAAACGGGCGGCAAGGTGACGCATCTGCAATACATGCTGTCGGTGATCGCGGAATTCATCCCTGAAGTACCCGCCCCGACTATCACGGGTCGCTACGGCGAAGAGACGGAGCAGGCCGTCACGGCATTCCAGACCTACGCGGGCCGCGAGGCAACCGGGACGGTCGACCGCGAAACGTGGGACGAAATCTACGCGCAGTATCAGGGCATCCGCGTAACGGTGTTCGGCGACGGGGAGCTGTTTCCGTTCTCGCAGTTCCCGGGCGAGGCCGCTGTGCCCGCGTTCGCGCGTCAAAACGAAAATGCCGTGCGGAGCCGGTATCAGGACTCGACGCGCTTTGTGCAGTATCCGGGCATGGTGCTCTCAAACGGGATGCGCGACCAGGAGGTGGACGGATGAACGACGCGGACTTCTACATCGGAAAGCCCATCCGGAGCCTGCAAACCATGCTCCGCGTGATCGCAGCGGCAGATGAAGCCATCCCGCAGGTCGTGCCGGACGGCATCTACGGCCCAGATACCGAGGCCGCCGTGACGGCGTTTCAGGCCCGTTCCGGCCTGCCGCCGACAGGCGAGGCCGATCAGGCGACGTGGAACCGGGTCGTGGACGCATATCTGAAGCTCGGCAGCTTCGTGCTGCCGATCGAGGCGCTCCGCATCCGCTGGCAGCCGCAGCAGAGCATCGACGCCGGGGAGGAAAATCTGCATCTGTTCCCGATTCAGGCGATGCTCGCGGCGCTCCCGACCCGATACTGTAACCTGTCCGCGCCGCCGATCAATGGCGCGCATGGCGCGGCGTCCGTCGCCGCCGTGCGGCAGCTGCAAACGCTCTGCGGTCTGCCCGCAAACGGCAGCGTCGACCAGACGACGTGGGATCATCTCTGCAAGCTCTACGCGCTGGCCAGCGGCGATGG
>ENA-UEPV01001466-UEPV01001466.1-human-gut-metagenome-genome-assembly--contig:-NODE-1466-length-14707-cov-76.754135_pt1 | contig 14707 bp, 8 predicted proteins | sample MGYA00242942_ERZ507925 | MGnify/ENA primary metagenome ERZ507925 (study PRJEB26167, sample SAMN06115453) | human gut metagenome | host: Homo sapiens | place: China:Fujian | collected 2015-08-26... | reverse complement strand
GACTCCGTCGGAAATAGAAAGCATTTCAGTGCTGAAGGATGCGGCTTCATCTGCGATTTATGGTTCGCGTGCGGCAAATGGGGTAATCCTTGTAACTACAAAGGAAGGAAAGGAAGGCAAAACACATATTACCTACAATGGTTCTATAGGTATGAGTCAGGCTACGGAATTACCTGATTTTGCCCATTCGTATGAGTATGCAGAATACTATAATATGGCGATGGGAACAGAAACTTACACTCCAGAGATGATTCGGAAATATCGTGATGGTTCCGATCCGGACAATTATGCTGATGAAATGTATTTGGATGAATTGCTTGGTGGACATGCCTTGCAGACTAAGCATGAATTAAGTGTGAATGGAGGTTCTGGAAAACTTCAGTATATGGCTTCACTTGGATATCTCCGTCAGAATGGTTTACTGGATAATAATTATTATAACCGTTACAATGCTAGAGTAAACCTGAATGCGGAAATTGCTAAAAACGTGTCACTTAGTGTGAGAGTCAGCGGAATGACATCTGACAGGCATGAACCTTCTACTCCTGGAGTACTTGACAATGGGGGATTCAAAGGAATTATAGCCAATGCTGTCCGTTATCCGGGATTGACACCTAGTTATTTGTCGACTGGTGAAATCGGCTCGGGTCCTAAGCTGCAAGGAACACCTGTTGCATGGGTGAATTGTGCTTCTTTTTACCGTGAGGATTTTGACAAGTTCAATGGTAATATCGAGCTTGCCTGGAAACCTGTAAAAGGACTTACGTTGAGAGCTATTGGTGGATATAATTATGCGTTAAGCACCGTCCGTAACTATAGGGCAGATATGACGCTGGCTGGTGGTCGAAGTACAGGTCCTTCGTCTTTGACCAATTCCATGGCGCGTACCGTATATAAGACATTTCAGGCTGTAGCCGATTATAATACTACCATTGCAAAGAGACATAATTTGTCGGTATTGCTGGGCTATACTTGGGAAGATGAAGGGCAACGTACATTAAGTGGAAGCCGTAATAATTTTCCATCAGATGATGTGCCGTATTTGGGAGCGGGTGGAGCTGACGGTCAAACCAACGATGGAGGTGGGTATGACTGGGCAATACAGTCTGTTTTTGGTCGTTTGACTTATAATTATAATCAGCGGTATCTTTTTGAGACGACCATGCGATATGACGGTTCTTCAAAGTTCCCCTCAGATACGAAATTTGGTTTCTTTCCTTCTGTAGCCGCCGGATGGCGTGTATCTGAAGAGAAATTCTGGCAGGAGAGAAACGTGTCCGACTGGTTCAATAATTTGAAAATAAAGGCTTCCTACGGTATATTGGGAAATAATAATATCGGTAATTATCCTTATCAGTCTGTGTATACATTAGGACAAGCGCAGAATTATGTGTTTGGAGGTGTATATACACAAGGAGCCGCCGTTACGACTTATGTAGATCCGACATTGAAATGGGAACGTACTCGCACGGCTGATTTTGGCATCGAGACCGGTTTCTTCGATAATAAACTGACCTTGAATGCTACTTATTTCTATCGGAAGACAACGGATGTGCTTTATAAGCCTGCAGCCAGTTATTCTTCTATTTTTGGATTGTCTATTTCGGAGGTCAATACCGGTGAACTAGAAAACAAAGGATGGGAATTTGAAATAGGACATCAAAATACAATCGGTGATTTCCATTATCATGTCAATGGTAATTTGTCTATTATTAAGAATAAGGTTTTAACGTTGGGAATGGGAAATGTAACCCAAAATAATGGCATGGTAGGTAATGGAAGTGATTTGTTTATCGGTTATCCAATGCAGATGTTTTATGGATATAAGACAGATGGTGTGTTTCTGACGGACGCGGAAGTGAACGATTGGTATGATCAGACTGAAATAGCCAAAGGTTCACAGGCTGGAGATATCCGTTATGTAGACATTACAGGTGATGGAAAAGTAACGCCTGACGACAGAACATACTTGGGTTCACGCATTCCGAAATATACTTTTGGTCTGAATCTGGGTGCTGAATATAAGGGATTCGATTTTAGTATGCTGATACAGGGAGTTGCTGGTGTAAAAGGTAAACTTTCTGTATATGCCGGATATGCTTTCTATCAGGAAGGCAATATACAGCGCTGGCAGATGGAAAACTGCTGGAATGTGCAGCAAGACAATCGTTATCCTGAATACCCGCGTTTGGAGGTGATGTCGAATGCGGGAAGCAATAATACGTTAACTTCTGATTATTGGGTGTTGGATGCTTCTTATGTCAAAGTTCGTAACATCCAGTTAGGCTATACATTGCCTGAATCTGTGACTCGGAAGTTTGGTTCCAGTGGTATGCGTTTTTATGTAAGTTTGGATAATCCGCTGACATTTAAAAGCTATCGTGAAGGTTGGGATCCTGAGAATACAAGTAATGATGGACAATATTATCCAACTATGTCTACTTACACCTTTGGTTTAACATTAAAATTCTAAAGCCTTATGAAATGTTCTAAATATTTGATGCTTGCTACCTTGCTTGCTTCATTGTCTTTCTCGTCATGTGACTTGGAAAGATTGCCTCTGACCGACCTATCGGAAGAAAATTTTTGGAATGATGAAAAAAATGCAGAACTTGCCTTGACTGCTCTTTATCGTGGAAAGATAACTAATGGCTTGGAATATAGCGTGTCTGATTTCTGGTCTTATCATGGGTTGCTGTTTATGGAACATTTGACAGACAATGCGTTTGACCGCCGGGGAGAAAATAATGACTTTTACAAGATATCCAGCGGACAGTTGTTGAATACGAATTCTTTTATAAAGAATTACTGGTCTTCAGCTTATTCGCGTATAGGTAAATGTAACCGTTTCTTGGAAGGAATGCAAAGGATGCCGGAGTCGGATTTGAAAAAGAGGATGATAGCTGAGGCTCGTTTTTTGCGTGCGATCCAATATCATTATTTGGCAAGTTATTTTAAAGATGTGCCATTGGTTACTACTGTATTGAGTGGTGAGGAAGCAAATACTGTAAAAAAAACTTCACAAGCTGAAATATTGGCATGGTGTGCTACTGAATTTAAAGAAGCTGCTGTAGATTTGCCACGCTTTAAGGATCTTGCTTCAAGTGAAACGGGCCGTGCCTGCAAACAGGCTGCTTTGGCTTTTCTAGGCCGCACATGTATGCTTCAAAAAGATTGGGCGAGTGGAGCTGCCGCTTATAAGGAAATCATAGATTATGGAGACAATGATATCCACACGAGTTATCCGGAATTATTCTGGCCAGGTACCGGGGTTGGCAATAAAGAGAATATTTTCTATATTGCTTATTTGGAGAATTATTTTGGCTGTGGTATGCCTCAGCAAGTGCTTCCAGCTAAAGATGGAGGATGGAGTCTTTCCAATCCTTCTGCCGGCTTGTTTGAATCTTATGAATTTGTTGATGGTACTCCGTTCAGTTATGATGACCCACGTTATAATCCAAATAATTTAGGAGAGAACCGTGACCCTCGTTTGGACTATACTTTGTTTTATAATGGTGTGGATTTTATGGGTACAACGTATCGCATGAGTCCAGATTATGAAGCTTCTGCTAAAGAGCGACTTGATTATTCGTCAGAAGCATCAAAAACAGGTTTCATGTGGCGGAAGTATTTTGATGAGAATCCGATTAATGATATTCAAAGCTATAGCGCAGTGACACCTATAATTCGTTATGCGGAAGTGTTGTTGGGTTATCTGGAATGTTTGATTGAAGGGGGAGAGGTTATTGATAAGCCTATATTAGATGCTACAATCAACAAAGTGCGTGGTCGTGCCGGGGTAGAGATGCCTCCTATTACAGAAACAGATCCGTCTATTTTGCGGGAAAGACTCCGTAACGAACGAAGAATAGAATTGGCCTATGAGGGAATACGTTATTGGGATTTATTGCGTTGGGAAATTGCAGACAAGGTTTTAGTTGGAGAAGTTTGGGGAGCACCTTACCCTTCTTCTACTACTTATGCTTCCTCTACTAAGGAAATAGATCCTACAGGGAATTGTCGTTGGTATGTTGGACGTCGTGATTTTCGCAATCCGCAAGATTATAAATGGCCTATTCCTTTGTCAGAGCAGAATATAAATCCCAATTTACGTGATTAGTACTGATAATAATTAATGATATGAAAATACAGTATTTAACATTCTCTCTACTCTCTCCGTTTGTTTGTAATTGGGTTAGTGGAGCTTCTGTGGAAGATAGCAATAAGAATGAGGTAACTGAACGCCTATTGCCCAATGTCATTATCATTTATGCAGATGATTTGGGGTATGGTGATCTGCAATGTTATGGCGCGAAAAATATAGAGACGCCAAATGTGAACAAGCTGGCTGATGAAGGGTTACGTTTTACGAATATGCATGCTGTGGCTGCTACCAGTACTCCTTCACGTTATTCATTATTGACGGGTGAATATGCTTGGAGGAAAAAAGGTACAGATGTTGCAGCTGGAAATGCAGGAATGATTATTCGTCCTGAACAATATACTATGGCTGATATGTTTAAGCATTCTGGTTATGTGACTGGAGCCGTTGGCAAGTGGCATTTAGGCTTAGGTGATAAGACTGGTGAGCAGGATTGGAATGCTCCTTTACCTGCCTCTTTGGCTGATTTGGGATTTGATTATCATTATATTATGGCTGCTACAGCTGACCGTGTTCCTTGCGTATTTATAGAGAATGGACAAGTGGCGGGATATGATCCGACAGCTCCTATCGAGGTGAGTTATAAGCAAAATTTTCCAGGAGAACCTACAGGAAAAGACAATCCTGAGCTATTGTATAACCTGAAGCCAAGCCATGGGCATGACATGTCAATTGTGAACGGTATTAGCCGTATTGGATACATGAAAGGAGGTGGAAAGGCATTGTGGAAAGATGAGAATATTGCTGATTCTATTACTTCGCATGCTATTGATTTTATCAGCCAGCATCAAAATGAACCGTTTTTTCTTTATTTTGCAACAAATGACGTGCATGTACCCCGTTTCCCCCACGAACGTTTTCGAGGAAAAAGTCCGATGGGGTTGCGTGGAGATGCTATTCTGCAATTTGACTGGAGTGTAGGCCAAATTATGAAAACGTTAGATAGATTGGGTTTAACAGAAAATACGCTTGTTATTTTGTCTAGTGACAATGGGCCGGTTGTGGATGATGGTTATGATGATCGAGCTGAAGAACTGTTGAATGGGCATACGCCTTCCGGACCGCTAAGAAGTTATAAGTATAGTGCTTTTGAAGGTGGAACAACTGTTCCTGCCATTGTGCGCTGGCCAAAAATGATACAAAAAAAGGGCGTATCAAATGTGTTGATGTCGCAGATTGATTGGATGGCTTCATTAGGAGAGCTAATTCATGCACGTTTACCTAAAGGGAGTGCTCCTGATAGTTGGAACCGGTTAGGTAATCTATTGGGTACGGATAATACAGATCGTCCCTGGGTTGTAGAGTTTGCGGCTAATCATGTATTGTCTATCCGAACTAAAGATTGGAAATATATAGAACCAAATGATGGGCCACGCATGATTACTTGGGGACCGAGAATAGAAACAGGTAATGACAGTATTCCACAATTGTATGAAATGAAGAAAGTTAACGAACAAGAAAATGTAGCGGCTCAATATCCTGAAAAGTTATTTGAAATGCAGACTTTGTTGCGAAAAGCGAAATTAGGTCAGTAGTTGTAAAGCTATTTAGTTGGTGCTCTAAAGGAGAATCAATGGATAGACTTACTTAAAGTCTGTAAATTATAATATAAAAATCTCCTGCTTTAGCTTTCATTTACCTTAATGATATGTCTAAAAGTAGGAGTTTTTTTATTTTTAATTTTTTTGTAATTCTATTTGAGATAATCTCTTTTTGTAATTTCGAGAGAAATTTAATTATAATGAGGTATGGGTAGAAAATCTTTTTTGATAATAATTTTGTTAGGAATAATTTTATCGAGCAGCACTTATAGGAAGGAATACATGTCAATAGCTGAAATGAAAGTGGGGTTAGCTGAGAATCCTTTAGGGTTAGATACGTCAGTCCCCAGATTCGGCTGGCAACTTGTAAGCAATCCACACGAAAGAGGCATATATCAGACAGCTTATCAATTAGAGGTAAAGGATGAGGCTGGAAAGGTAATCTGGAATTCCGGAAAAGTGACAACGGATGTATCCCAGCATGTGACTTATCAGGGAGAGGCGTTGAAGCCGGCTACCCGTTATATCTGGAAAGTAAAAATCTGGAACAATAAGGGAGAAATTGCGGAAAAAGATTCTTGGTTTGAGACAAGCCTGATGACGTCTGATGATAAAGAGGGCTGGAACGGAGCACGTTGGATTGGAGGCAGTGACGAGGATATGGTGCTTTATTCACATTATTTGCCAGTATTCAGACTGGATTGTTCATTTCAGATGAAAAAACAGGCTACGTCGCGCAAGATATCATTTGTGTATGGTGCCAACGATGAACGTCTGATGAATGCGAATAAGAACATCTATCACATTGCCAGCGGGAAGGATGAATCATACATAAAAGTGGAGTTTGATTTGTCTCCTTTGAAAGACGGACGAAATGCCTGGATACATATTTATCGTGCCGGTTATCGGCCGGATGACAAATCTTCTGTTCCTTTGAAATCTTTTATGCTACCCGTTGATGTGCTGAATGCGGAGAATCAATATCAGCTGCATACGTTCTCTTTGTATTCCAATTTGGGTTTTACCACACTGAAAAAAGGAGAGGTACAGATTGGAGAAGTGAATCTGAATCCCATAAGGTTCGGAAGTCTCGTTTGTATGTTACCTCTCGTGGTATTTATGAAATGTATCTCAACGGACAGCGCGTAGGAGAGGATTATTTTAACCCGGGCGTGACACAGTATAATAAACGCATCTGTATCAGGTGTACGATGTGACGACGTTGATTGCGAAAGGTAAGAATGCCGTTGGAGCAATTTTGGCCGAAGGATGGTGGAGTGGAGGAGCAACTTATGCCGGAGAAAACTGGAATTTCTTTGGCGACCGTCAGTCATTGCTGGCACAGTTGGTTGTGACTTATGAGGATGGAAAGGTACAGACGATTGTAACTTCTCCGGATACGTGGAAGTATTTTAATCAGGGGCCTGTGGTGTATGGTAGTTTCTTTCAGGGAGAGGTATATGATGCCTTGAGAGAAAAAGCGATTGAAGGATGGACGAAAGCGGGATATGATGATTCGGCCTGGAAGAAAGCGGTAGAAGTTTCGCTGGGAGGTCATGTCAGTCGGTTAGGTGGAGGAACAATGCCTAAAGTCGATGATTATTCCAATTTCCACTTGGTGGCTCAATACGGTCAGACGGTAAAGGCCATTCAGAAGCTGACGGCACAATCGGTAGAAGAGGTTCGTCCGGGCATCTTTGTGTACGATATGGGGCAGAATATGGTAGGAGTGCCAGAAATCACGCTCAAGGGAATCAAGGCAGGACAGGAAATCAATCTGCGTTATGCCGAGGTGAAATATCCCGACCTGCCGCGTTATGCCGGAAACGAGGGAATGATTATGCTGGAAAATATTCGTGCAGCCATGGCGCAGGATAAATATATCACGAAAGGAGGAAATGAAACGATTGCCCCGCGATTTACCTATCATGGATACCGCTTCATTGAGATTACGGGCATAGACAAAGCTTTGCCGCTGGAGGATGTGAAAGGAGTGGTGTTGAGTTCGATTGACGGACTGGCATCCAAGTATGAAACGTCTAATAAGAAGGTTAATCAGTTGTGGCACAATATTGTGTGGTCTACTTATGCCAATTTCTTCTCTATCCCGACCGATTGTCCGCAGCGTAACGAGCGTTTGGGATGGGCGGGTGATATATCGGTATTCTCCCGCACGGTCACTTACCTGGCAGATGTACCGCAGTTCTTGCGTCGTTATTTGTGTGCCATGAGGGACGTACAGCGTGAGGATGGCCGTTTCCCGGATGTGGCTCCTCTAGGTGGCGGATTTGGTGGCTTGCTGTGGGGTAGTGCTGGTATTACAGTGCCGTGGGAAGTGTATCAGCAATATGGTGACAAGAGTTTGCTGGCAGAGCACTATGAGGCGATGTGCCGTTATGTGGATTATGTACGGACCAGGAATATCAATCCGAAGACGGGCATATTGGAACAGGAAAAGGTCTGGGGAAACTTGGGAGATTGGCTGGGACCGGAGGATAACAAGAATGACAAAACATTGATGTGGGAAGCATACTTCCTTTATGATTTGGACATCATGAAAAAAGTGGCTCAGATTTTGGGTAAAGTGGAGGATGCAGAAAAATTTGCTAAATTATACGAGGAACGTAAAGTGTTCTTTAACCGTACATATATCGACCCACAGACGGCGAAAACGATTTCTTCGGGAGCAAACGGTCCGGAAAAGGGGAAACTGGTGGATATACAGACCTCGTACGTGCTTCCTTTGTCTTTCGGCATTGTGAATCCGGAATGGAAAGAGCAGTTTGCAGCTAATCTGGCGCATACGGTGCAGCGGGAGAATGTGGCGGACGATGGAAAAACTTATCCGGCTTATTCGCTGATGACGGGATTTATCGGTACGGCATGGATTAGCAAGGCGCTTTCGGATAATGGATATGATGAGGTAGCCTACAACTTGCTGCAACAGACGACTTATCCTTCGTGGTTGTATTCTGTGGAGCAGGGAGCTACGACCATTTGGGAACGCCTGAACTCGTATACGCATGTCGATGGATTTGGCGAGAACAACCGGATGAATTCGTTTAACCATTATTCTTTTGGAGCTGTCGGGGCATGGATGTATGCCTATTCATTGGGTATTATGCGGGATGAAAACCATCCGGGATTCAAGCATTTTGTGCTTTGTCCTAAGGTAGACCCTACAGGAAAGATGACTTTTGCCAGAGGATATTATGATTCGCTGTGTGGACGTATAGAAAGTGCATGGGAAGTAAAAGGCGGAGAGGTGAGGTATTCATTCACAGTTCCGGCAAATACCAGTGCGACACTTTATTTGCCTGCTGCTTCAATGGATAGCGTAACTGAAAATGGTCGCGCGTTACAAGCTGGAAAAGAGGGTATAAAAGAAGTGACATATCAGGATGGAATGTGCAAGGCGGAATTGTTGTCGGGAACTTATCACTTTGTGGTGAAATAATTTTAGGCTATAAAACAAAGCAACCTCCTTCTGCTTGCTGTGAGCAATTCTTCAGCGCAGAAGGAGGTTGTATTTTTATTCTCTTCCGAATTTTTTTCGGTAGGATTGCGGAGTGTATCCTGTATATTTCTTGAAAACCTTGGTAAAGTAAGGTATATCGTCAAAGGTCAGGTAATAGGCTATTTCTTTGGTGCTTCGCTGAGTGGTGGCCAGCAAATCTTTGGCCTGCTGGATTTTCAGTTCCTGAATGTAGTGTGCCGGAGAAAGGCCGGTATACTCTTTGAATAGTTTCCGGAACCAGGAATAACTCATGTGCAGGGAGTCGGCAACTTCTTCCGGACCGATACCTTTTAACAGGTTCTCGCGGATGAACACCTTGGCTTTGCTAATCTGTTCGGTAGCTTTGTTGTCGAACTCGTAGTTCTGCGAGTAGTACATGGTCATGCCTAAGATAAGATTGGCAATACCGGCCAGATATTGCTGGCAGGCTGCCTTTTCTTCCATGGCCACTTGAATGGCTTGTTCGTAAAGTTTGACGATGCTGTCCTGCACACCGATGTGATATACAATTTGGTCTTTCGCAAAAAAATTGTTTTGAAAACGGCTGTCCATGTTGATTCCCTGAAATCCGATCCAGTATTCCTGCCAGCCGGTTTTTTTATCGGGGAAATAGCTGTGCCATACATGAGGCTGGAGAATCAAGATGTCTCCTTCCTTGATTTCGATGAAAGTATCGGGAGAGGTATAAAAATAACCTTTCCCACGGGTGATGTACAATAGCTGATAACTGTCCAGCACACGACCGCGTGAGGGAGTGAAATAAAAGGCATCCGGATGTCCGGTACGAGGTGGGTACACCGGGTAATTGGGTGGTATGGGTTCCGAGCCTACGGTGTCCACGGTAATTCCCCAGTCTATATCGCGCGGACTTCGTACCAGATATTTATAGTTTACGCTGTTTTTTTCCATTTTTTGTCCCTTTCTTCGCAAAGATAAAAAATCCCTGATAAACTCCTGAATTTTCGTCGGCAGGAAAAATCAAAAACTTATATTTTAAAGTCATTTCTTCCGCAAGAAGGGAATTTTTTCTTTCTACTTTTGTCACAGTAGTTAACCAAATAAACTTTTAGCATGGATTCCAAATATTTTATTGCATTTGATTTAGGAGCAACTAGCGGAAGAACCATATTGGGGACGCTGACCGGTGATAAATTGACACTGGAAGAAGTTACTCGCTTCCCGAACCAGATGCTGCAACTCAACGGACATTTTTACTGGAATATTTTTTCCTTGTATGAGAATTTGAAGAAAGGTCTGGCTGCCGTGGCACAGAAAAAAGTACCTGTCACTTCTATCGGTATTGATACATGGGGAGTGGATTTTGCTTTTGTGAACGAGGAAGGGGCACTGATAGGCCTTCCGTATGCGTATCGTGACCCGCAGACTATCGGTAAGAAGGAAGAGTTCTTTGAAAAGGTGATGTCTGCAGATGAGTTGTATGGAAAGACGGGAATTCAGCACATGGATTTCAACAGTATTTTCCAGTTGTACACTTTAAAACAACGGAAGGACTTCGGGTTGGCACACGCCAGTCGTCTGCTCTTTATGCCGGATGCGCTTTCTTACTTGTTGACAGGAAAGATGGTGACAGAATATACCATTGCATCGACTTCTCAGTTGCTGAACCCGGAAACACGCAAATTAGATGAGAATTTGCTGGAAGTGCTGGGTGTCAGCAAATCCTTGTTTGCGGATATGGTGGAACCGGGAGCTAAGATCGGTATGCTGACCGAGGATTTGTGTGAAGAACTTCAGATAGAATCTGTTCCGGTAATTGCCGTAGCCGGACACGATACTGCTTCTGCCGTAGCGGCTGTACCGGCTGCCAACAAGAACTTTGCTTACCTGAGTTCGGGTACATGGTCGTTGATGGGAATTGAAACAGATGGTCCGGTTGTGAATGAAAAGACAACTCACTATAATATTACGAACGAAGGAGGAGTAGACGGTACCATTCGCTTGCTGAAGAATATCACAGGTATGTGGATTGTAGAACAATGTCTGAAGAAATGGCATAAGGAAGGAACGGATTATACGTATCCGCAGATGGTGGAACTGGCTCAGGCTGCTCGCCCGTTTGCTTGCTTCATCAATCCGGATGATCCGGGATTTACCAATCCACAGGATATGCCTAAAGCCATTTGTGAGTACTGTGCACGTACCGGACAGAACGCACCGCAGACACATGGTGAGTTTATCCGTGTCATCTTTGAGAGTCTGGCATTGAAATACCGTGAGGTACTCGATGTATTCCGTGAACTTTCCGTAAATCCGATTGAAAAGTTGCATATCATTGGAGGAGGTTCACGCAACAAACTGCTGAATCAGTTTACTTCAAATGCCATCGGCTTGCCGGTTGTGGCCGGACCGAGCGAGGCATCTTCAATTGGAAATATCATGCTTCAGGCTAAAGCTGCCGGAGTAGTAAGTACGTTGCAGGAAATGCGTAACGTGATTTCCGTCAATGTGGAACCGGATTATTTCTCACCGGCGGATGCGGAAGTGTGGAATGAAGCTTATCAGAAATATATATCAATCATTAAAAAATAATTTGCCATGAAAGAACAACAGATTATCAATGCGTATGAAATAGCTAAAGAACGCTATGCCAAATTGGGTATCGATACAGATGCCGTAATGGAAACTTTACAGTCTGTACCTATGTCTATGCACTGCTGGCAGGCAGACGATGTGACCGGATTCGAATCACAGGGTTCACTGACCGGAGGTATTCAGGCTACCGGGAATTATCCGGGAAAGGCTCGTAATATTGAGGAATTGCGTGCAGATATCCTGAAGGCTGCTTCTTACGTACCGGGAAAACATCGTTTAAACTTGCATGAAATCTATGGTGAATTCGGTGGACAGTTTGTAGACCGTGACCAGGTGGAAGTAAAACATTTTGAAGGCTGGATGCAGTGGTCAAAAGAAAATGACATGAAGCTGGATTTCAACTCTACTTCTTTCTCTCACCCGAAGTCTGGAAACCTGTCTTTGTCAAATCCTGACAAGGCTATCCGTGATTTCTGGATTGAACATACTAAGCGTTGCCGTGCCATTGCTGAAGAAATGGGTAAGCGTCAGGGCGATCCTTGTATCATGAACTTGTGGGTACACGATGGTAGCAAGGATATTACCGTAAACCGTATGAAGTACCGTGCATTGCTGAAAGATTCTTTGGACCAGATTTTTGCACAGAAATACGATCACATGAAGGACTGTATCGAATCAAAAGTATTCGGTATTGGTCTGGAAAGCTATACAGTGGGTTCTAACGACTTCTATATTGGTTATGGTGTACAGAACCAGAAACTGATTACACTCGATACCGGTCACTTCCATCCGACAGAAAGCGTGGCTGATAAGGTTTCTTCTCTGTTGCTCTATGTACCGGAACTGATGTTGCACGTAAGCCGTCCGGTTCGTTGGGACTCAGACCATGTAACTATCATGAACGACGATACACTCGATTTGTGCAAGGAAATCGTACGTTGCAATGCGTTGAACCGTGTTCACATCGGTTTGGATTACTTCGATGCATCTATCAACCGTATCGGTGCGTATGTAATCGGTATGCGTGCTACACAGAAGTGCCTGTTGCAGGCATTGCTCGAACCGCTGAACACGCTGCGTGACTATGAAGAAACTGACCGTGGCTTCCAGCGTCTGGCATTGCTCGAAGAATGCAAGTCATTGCCTTGGGGAGCTGTATGGGATATGTTCTGCTTGAAGAATAATGTACCTGTAGGCGAAGAATACATTGCTGAAGTAGAAAAATACGAAGCGGAAGTAACTTCTAAGAGAAATTAATCTTACAGCCGGATGGCGGGAAAAGCTTGTCTTGTCCGTCGTCCGGCTGGCTTAATTTATAGGCTATGGAAATCATTATCGGATTGTTGATTATTGCAGTGGGAGCATTCTGCCAGTCGAGCTGCTATGTACCCATCAATAAAATAAAGAACTGGAGCTGGGAATCTTACTGGATTGTGCAGGGAGTTTTTGCCTGGCTTGTTTTTCCTTTCTTGGGCGCGTTGCTGGCTGTTCCGGACGGACACAGCCTTTTTGAGGTTTATGCGGCTCATCCAGCCGATACGCTTTGGGCGATGTTCTTCGGTGTACTCTGGGGAGTGGGTGGTCTGACATTTGGTTTGAGTATGCGCTACCTTGGAGTAGCATTGGGACAGTCTATCTCGCTGGGTACCTGTGCCGGACTGGGAACAATCTTGACGCCCATATTTACTGGTCACATGGAGGAACTGACCATGCCGGTTATTGTGGGAGTGATTGTGACTTTGCTGGGTATCGGCATCATCGGTTATGCCGGAAATATGAAGTCTGCCAGTCTGAGCGAGGAAGAAAAGAAAAAAGCTGTGAAAGATTTCAATTTTACTAAAGGAATTTTCGTAGCTTTATTGGCGGGTTTCATGAGCGCCTGTTTCAGTATCGGATTAGGATTCGGACAGAGTTTGTGTTTCCCGGAAAGTGCAGAAGTGTATAAAACTTTGCCGGCTACTCTTATGGTGACTGCCGGAGGTTTCCTTACCAACATGGTGTACTGTTTTTATCAGAATGCAAAGAACAAGACATGGGGTGATTATGGAAAGACCTCGCTGTATGTGAACAACATTCTGTTCTGTGCGTTGGCCGGTGTGTTATGGTATAGCCAGTTCTTTGGCTTGAGTCTGGGAAAAGGTTTCCTGGTAGCTTCACCGGTACTGCTTACGTTCTCCTGGTGTATCCTGATGTCGCTGAACGTGACATTCTCGAATGTGTGGGGAATTATTTTGAAGGAATGGAAAGGATGTTCTTCCAAGACCATCTGGGTACTGGTATTGGGGCTGATTGTCCTGATTGTATCTTCTTTCCTTCCGCAGCTGTTGAAATAAAAAATCAAATTTAAATACATAATATAATGAAATCAATTCTTGAAGGACGTCCGGATTTGGCCCGTGAAATCAATAAAGTGGCCGAAGTGGCCGGATATTTGTGGCAAAAAGGATGGGCTGAACGCAACGGTGGAAATATCACCATCAATGTAACAGAGTTTGTAGACGATGAAATCCGTCAGATGCCGGCTATCAGTGAACCGAAACAGATTGGAGCGGTATTACCGCATCTGAAAGGCTGTTACTTCTTCTGCAAAGGTACACAGAAACGTATGCGCGACCTGGCTCGCTGGCCGATGGAAAACGGTTCTGTGATTCGTATCTGCGACGATTGTGCCAGCTATGTCATTATCGCTGACCAGCCGGTGATGCCGACTTCGGAAGTGGCTTCTCACCTGACTGTTCACAATACGCTGATTGCGGAAGGTGCCCAGAAAAAGGCTACCGTACATACACACCCCATCGAACTGGTGGCAATGAGCCATACTCCGAAGTTCCTGGAAAAGGATGTGCTGACTTATCTGTTGTGGAGCATGATTCCAGAAACAAAGGCATTCTGTCCGCGTGGATTGGGTATCGTGCCTTATAAGATGCCGAGCTC
>ENA-UEPV01001465-UEPV01001465.1-human-gut-metagenome-genome-assembly--contig:-NODE-1465-length-14708-cov-55.709794_pt1 | contig 14708 bp, 14 predicted proteins | sample MGYA00242942_ERZ507925 | MGnify/ENA primary metagenome ERZ507925 (study PRJEB26167, sample SAMN06115453) | human gut metagenome | host: Homo sapiens | place: China:Fujian | collected 2015-08-26... | reverse complement strand
CAGTGGTATAATGCATTTATATTAATACGCACGAAGGGGTGACATTATGATTAAAAAAGAAATGATAGCCATGCTTCTTGCAGGAGGACAGGGAAGCCGTTTAGGTGTTCTGACCTCTAATCTGGCTAAGCCGGCTGTAGCTTTTGGCGGCAAATACAAGATTATCGATTTCCCATTAAGCAACTGTATTAATTCAGGTGTTGATACAGTAGGTGTTCTTACACAGTACAGACCACTGAGGCTTAACCAGCATATTGGAATCGGTATCCCTTGGGATCTGGATCGTAACATAGGAGGCGTGACAGTTCTTCCGCCATACGAGAAAAGTGATAACAGCGAATGGTATACAGGTACTGCAAATGCTATTTATCAGAACCTGGAGTTTATAGATTATTATAATCCTGAATATGTTCTGATATTATCCGGTGATCATATCTACAAGATGGACTATGAAAACATGCTGGAATATCACAAATCCTGTGATGCTGATATTACACTTGCTACATATCAGGTACCATGGGAAGAGGCTAGCAGATTTGGCGTTGTAATTACAGATGAGAACAATGTTATTTCAGAATTTGAGGAGAAACCTGCAAATCCTAGAAGTAACAAAGCATCTATGGGTATATATATATTCAGTTGGAAGGTGCTTCGTGAGGCACTTGTAAAGATGAAGGATCAGCCGGAATGTGACTTTGGTAAGCACATCATTCCATACTGCCATTCAAATGGCAAGAAGATCTGTGCATACGACTTCAAGGGTTACTGGAAGGATGTAGGAACACTTGGTTCTTACTGGGAAGCAAATATGGAACTGATCGATATCATTCCGGAGTTCAATCTTTACGAAGAGTTCTGGAAGATTTATACATCCAGCGAGATCATTGCACCGCAGTATATTTCAGCAGATGCAAAAGTGGATAAATGTATCGTCGGAGACGGTACCGAGATTTACGGTGAAGTACATAATTCTGTGATCGGACCTGGCGTTACGATCAAAAAAGGTGCGGTTGTGCGTGATTCTATTATTATGCGAGGCACGACGATCGGTGAGAACGTAACGGTAGACCGAAGCATTATTGCAGAAGGTGTTACGGTTGGCAATGACGTAGAGATCGGTATCGGGGAAGAAGCACCGAACAAGTTCAAACCTGCTGTATATGCCTTCGGACTGGCTGTTATCGGCGAGAAATCCGCCATCCCTGCCGGTGTTAAGATAGGAAAGAATACAGCGGTTTCAGGAATTACCACAGCAGAAGATTATCCAAATGGTATTTTGGAGAGCGGTGAATCTATTATAAAGGAAGGTGATATGGCATGAGAGCAGTAGGTATTATTTTTTGAATGACATACGATGCGTATGCAATGGCAGGTGCCGTATTCCGGTGTTCCTCTTCCACAATCAGGTTAGATTCGCTGAAACCGGGAAGCGAGTTCAGTACCAGTTCCCTGTAATGTTGGTTGGTCGTAATGAAAATATTCTCTGCAGGAAGAATCTGCTTATATCTTTCGTAAGTTTGCTGCAAGAGTGTCTGGCCAGTTCCAAAAAAGTCTAGAAATTGTTTGGGTAAGGCTTTCCGGCTGTATGGCCAGAACCGACGCCCGGTTCCTCCGGCCATGATGATGCAATAAAAATTTTTACTGTTCATGGTTGATACTGGCATTAAAGTTTGATGCTAAGATAGGGCTTATTTTGCAAGAAACGCTCGAAAAGGATTCTAAATAGTGTTAGAAAACTTTTTTTCAACTTTTTTGTTCGTATTCCTTGCACTATTGAAAAATATGTGTACCTTTGCACTCGCAATCGAAAATGATGCCCAGATGGCGGAATCGGTAGACGCGCTGGTCTCAAACACCAGTGGAGTAACATCCATCCCGGTTCGACCCCGGGTCTGGGTACAGAGAGGTTGGCTTGATTAAGTCAACCTTTTTTATTACCAATCAATTCTTATGCTCCATGAAAAATCGTATAGCAGAGCTTGATTATCTGAAATCCATCTTTATTTTATTGATGATAGTGTTTCATCTTGTATATATCGGTGACAAATATCCATACGCTAAAGCTTTGGTTTATACTTTCCACATGCCTGCTTTCTTGATTATTTCCGGCTATGTCATGAACATAGCCAAGGGGATACGTCCGTTTCTGCGTACGATGTGGTGGATTTTTATTCCATACGCTGTGATGGAAACAGGTTATGTCATCATGTCTGCTATTCTGCCGGTTCGTGAATCAGTGGAGCATTTAAGTGTTTCTCTGTGGCTGGATAAATTGTTCTTGCATCCTTTGGGGCCCTATTGGTATCTTCATACGTTGATGCTGTGTGGACTTGTTTATTTATTGGTGGACAAATTGGCTGGAAAGCGGAGTAATACTGTTTTCGTCTTAATTATACTGACTTTATGCTATGCCGTATTGTCAGCTTGTGGAATACTTTCTTTGATAAATGCGCTTTACTTTACCGCTGGAGTGGTTTTGAGACGGAGCTCACTTGACTTCCGTACTTTCTTTTCAGCTTCATTCTGGGCTTTGCTGCCTGTAATATGGTTGGCTGCTGATGAGACAAATCTGAATAAATCAACTCTTTCAGGGGCAGCTCTGACTTATCTGATGATTAGTTTTCTGTTGGCTGTATATCGCTGTTTCCCCGATTGTTTGAAAAGGGGATTGGGCTACATAGGCTCTCATACCTTTGTGCTGTTAGTGTTTTCTCCGGTATTTACAATGGCAGTGAAGCCTTTGGTACCTGTATTGGCTTTTGAACCTACCGGGATGCTCTTTTTATGTGTGTCCTTATGCTTCTGTGTAATCGGTTCGTTTGCGATAGCCTGGGTTATGGATAAGCTGAATTTATCCCGTTTCTTTTGGGGAAAAGCTCACATGCTTTCGTAGATAGACTTGGTTTGGTGACATCCTGTCAGTTCGTTGGAAAAAATGTGGTAAGAACTTTTCTGGCATCTTTTTTGTGGTTTATTTTATAGATGTTGAATTACTTACTTAAACACATAGAACTATGATTTCAGAAAAATTGCAAAATGCCATCAACGAGCAGATTACTGCGGAAATGTGGTCTTCTAACTTGTATTTGTCCATTTCTTTCTACTTGCAGAAAGAAGGTTTCGACGGTTTTGCTTCATGGATGCGTAAACAGTCACAAGAAGAATTGCAGCATGCTTATGATTTAGCTGATTATTTAGTTAAACGTGGTGGTGCAGCTAAAGTGGATAAAATTGATGTTGTTCCACAAGGATGGGGCAGCGTACAGGAAGTATTTGAACATGTATACAAGCACGAATGTCATGTATCCAGCTTAATTGACGAGTTGGTAAATGTCGCCTCTGAAGTAAAAGACAAAGCTTCACAGGATTTTTTGTGGGGATATGTTCGTGAACAGGTAGAAGAAGAAGCTACTGCACAGAACATTGTAGAGAAACTTAGAAAATGTGGCGATGCAGCTGGCATTCTGTATTTGGATGACAAATTGGGACAACGTAAGTAAACCACGTTTTTCATGAAATATTGATCCTGGATGGAAGCGGAATGATTTCTGCATCCATTCAGGATATTTTGTATCATAATTACACTATCCTTTTCGTTTTTCCACTATAAATTTTATCTTTGTCCCCCGTTATCAACCAGTATTAGCGTCCGAAAAATGGGGGATTTTATATTAAGAGGGTGGAACTGGTGTCGTCGTTTCCGGCATCGTTGCGGATACGGAGTACATTCTCCTTCCGATTTCTTTTTTATTACGTTTGTCATTTACGAACGTTTACCATTCTATGCCTATGCACCATTGCATCACTTGAGACGTGTGGTGGCTTTTTTGCCTCATTATCGGGAAAAGGTCGATAAGTTCTTATTCCGTCTGATTAATCACCTCCGGCCTTCTGTAGTATGGGAAGTGGGAACGGGCAGCGGAATAAGTACCCGTTATATGGCCGAAGCCAATGCAGGCATGCAGGTTTATACGTTCTCAGAACAATCGGAAGATGCAGTGAAACGGATTCTTTCCGGAAAATCTTCTATTGATTATCTGACTGGAAACTGTGAGGCAGATATGGATAAGTTGCTCAAGGAGGGTGTAAAGCCGGAAGTGGTACATATTGCCCATACTCCAGCGTATAAGGAGATGTTTGAACGACTGATTCCACTGGCAGGTAAACATACTTGTTTTATCATTGGTAATCCTTATGCTACTCCAGAGAAGAAAAGGTGGTGGAAGGAAGTTATAGCAGATCCTCGTACAGGAATTACATTCGACCTTTATGATGTCGGACTGGTATTTTTTGATAAAGAGCGTGTAAAGGAGCATCGTATCGTGAACTTTCTTTGACTTTAAGACCTTAAATATATGAAAATGATCAAGATTTATACCAAGACAGGTGATAAAGGTACCACTTCGCTGGTAGGAGGAGTACGTGTTTCAAAAGCAGATATACGTCTGGACGCATACGGAACCATAGATGAATTGAATTCTTTTATCGGATTATTGATTTCGGTAATGAAGGATGCAGAGCATGAAGAGTTATTGCGTTTTGTGCAGCATAAACTGTTTTCATTAGGCTCTTATCTGGCTACCGACTTGGAAAAGACTACTTTTCCGGTAGAGAGTCATATCTCAGTAGAGAACGTGCAGCGCCTGGAGCAGGCTATCGATGAGATAAACGCCTCTTTGCCATCGCTTGCAGGTTTTATCCTTCCGGGAGGGAGTTATCCGGCTTCCGTTTGTCATGTCTGTCGTACGGTCTGTCGTCGGGCAGAACGTCGGATTCAGGCCTTGGAAGAAAGTCTTTCCTATGAATTAGAGGAGCAGGCAAAGTGTTTTGTGAACCGATTGTCTGATTATCTGTTCGTTTTGTCACGTCGGTTAAACAATTTAACAGACGAAAGCGAAATTTATTGGGATAAGCGTTGCGAGTGAAGGAATTTGTTATATTTTTGCGAATCAATATAAAGAAGTAAAACTGTTTAAAATTATATACTATGTATTGGACATTGGAATTGGCCTCAAAGCTGGAAGATGCTCCTTGGCCAGCAACTAAAGACGAGTTAATTGACTATGCAATGCGTTCAGGTGCTCCATTGGAAGTTATCGAAAACTTGCAGGAAATGGAAGACGAAGGAGAAATTTATGAAAGTATAGAAGATATCTGGCCTGATTATCCGAGTAAAGAAGATTTCTTCTTCAACGAGGAAGAATATTAGCAGTCTTTAAATGGGTTAAATAATTGAATATCAACGCGATAAACAAGGTGTTTTGTTTGTCGCGTTGGTGTTTTATAGTCTCAGATGGTGCGGTTTGCTTGGACAAAATACATTTTTCGGAGGAAGAATCGGGATTTGTTTGGACAAAATTCATTACCTTTATAAAGGTTTGTGAGTTTTTGCTGCAGCCTTTACTTTTAATTAGTATTGGAAGAGCTGACGACAATATCTTCATAACATAACAAATATTCAATATGATATATTTTTTTGACTCACTCGTTGAAACACTCCGTTCACATTGTAATAATGTAAAGCACCGTATCTGGATATGCACCCCATTTATTGGTGGCATAAAGGACGTCTTGCGTATTATTGGTGGCTCATGGAAGAGAAACGATATTGATTTCAGGGTTATAACAGATATAGAAACCGGATTTATACGGCAGGATACTTTTAATGAGTTCATCAACAACCATCCGAATTCTATCAGATCCTTAAAAAGTTTACATGCCAAGATTTATATCGTTGATGATTGGTGTTTGGTCTCTTCAGCCAATCTCACAGGAACAGCTTTCAGCAAAAGATATGAGATTGGAACAGATGACGTTAATATAAGTGAGGTTGAAACATTCTTCAATTCACTTTGGGAAAACAAAAAGACCAAACTTGTAACATCATGGAGCAAAGTAAAGAAACAATCCCAGATTGAATTTGAGGATGGAGATGTTGGCTATGATAAGTTGACAAATTTACCACCATACTCTGCGGGGATAGAGAAAATGGATAAGTATCTTGCACAATGCTCCAGATACAATGCTTTTGCCAAGGCCTATGAAAAGGTTACAGGTCGATGCCAAGACATGGTCAATGATGGCTTTACTCTTCTCCAGGAAATCGATTATCTATTTGACTATCTTGAACATGTGAATTGTGTATCAAAAGGATTAACAAAAGTTCAGAAGCGTACTGAATCATCCCGAATTTCTTTAATCAAAAAATATTTTAAAGAAATATCTGAGTATTACAAATATAATCCAGATAGTGAACTTAGAAGGTATAATAGTTCTAAACTGGTCAAGAATTTAACTTCTCCATCAAGAATTAAGACAATCAATGCAAAAGAAGTTCGAGCAGTTCTGGACACATTCAATTGCTTTGGACTTGGAAGAAACATGCATGGACATGCCTCAAAATTTATCAGTGAAAATTCACTTGATGACATTAGGTATTATTGGGATGCTTTACTGAACCATGGAGATATAACAGGTGAAAAAGTAAATGAATGCTGTAAACTCCAACATTTCCGTGATTCAAGTGTTAGTGAACTGATAGCATGGCGATTCCCTGACAAATATCCAATCATGAACACATGCTCTAAGAAAGGGTTATGGTTTTTTGGAATTGATATATAGACCTGATTTATAAAGTTGGCAAACGAATTAAAATTATGTTGTTCAATTATGAGCTATAAATATAGAGAATTCAAAACACAAGAAGAGATAGACACTTTCTTTAGCAAACTGAGCAAACAATTAGGAGATGTTGCAAATCTAGATGAATATATCATAGATTGGTACAAAAAGGATGGTATAAAAATCTATGGTTATTTCCATGAGAACTCTCGTACTTTAATATGTTATGGTCAGACTATTTCTCCGGAAAAAGCTAAACTGCAAAGCAGGCCTGGTATTTTTGCAAAACTACCAAATTACGGCTCTAGTAGAATATATTTAGGACTTAAAGATCATTTAGGTAACGATCTGTTAGAGAATATGTATGAAGGAATAAACTTCTTCTATCAGACGGATATATATGCCTACTTTACAATAAAGAAATATGGTAAAGTTGGCATATTCAGATACTCAATTAACTCATCGGAAATTATAGTCCCCCAAAATATGACTCTATATTTGATGCACGAGAATATACTTGGGGCTATATTATTGATGACAATGTCGGATTTATGTCTATAACTGGTCAAAAAATAACAGATGCCCAATATATTAATGAGGAAGGTTTTAACATATTTGTTGATGGTAAGGCTTTGACTCAGCTGAATAAACCTGAAACTTGTAAAGTTTATATAGATCATTATGGTAATGTTATAGATTTCTACTATGAAGAAGAAAGTACTTTTAGTGGAAATGGAACGGGTTATTATCCGTTTGGAGATTTACCTGATGTTTTGGATGCTTATGAGGGAGACAATTTAAATCTGTGGAATACTGATTAATTAGTTTATCTATTTCATTCCTCCCATCATCTCAGACCGTCTCAGACGGTGCGGTTTGTTTGCGCAATTTTCATTGATTATTGCATAATATATTGATAATCAATGTAGATAAACTTCTTCAACGAGGAAGAGTATTAATAGCTGTCAGGGCAGATTAAAAGATTAAATCTCAGCGGGATGAACAAAGTATATTTGTTTGTCCCGCTGATGTTTTATAGTATTCCATCGGACTTTCTCAATAAAAGTTATAAACACGCGTTTCTCTCAACTTGTTTGATTCAAAATTTGTTCTTATTACAAAATGCACTATTTTTGTGCACAAAGAAAAGAATTGATAACCCGTTATTTTGTGAATTATGAAAAGATTGCTGTTGATGGCGCTGGCTGCTGCCATGCTGACTCCGGCTTGTGGAAATAATGCTGGTAAAGAAACCAAGGCTGAAGTACAGGAGAGTGCAGCCGTACAAGCCAATGTTACTCATCTGACTAAAGCCGATTTCCTGGCCAAGGTATATAATTATGAGAAGAATCCGAAGGAATGGAAATACGAAGGTGGTAAACCGGCCATTGTGGATTTCTATGCCACTTGGTGTGGTCCATGTAAGGCTATCGCCCCGGTATTAGAGAAACTGGCTGCGGAATACAAAGGAAAGATTGTGGTTTATAAGATTGATACAGATAAGGAACCTGAGTTGTCGGCAGCTTTTGGTATACGCAGTATTCCGACCCTTCTGTTCATTCCGGCAAAGGGAACTCCTCAGGTGGCGCAAGGGGCTTTGCCTGAAGAGGCTTTGAGAAAGACCATTGACGAATTTTTATTGGGAAAGAAGTAAACTTCTGATAAGAAAAAATAAGAGGGCCTGAAGTTGTTGGAATTTCAGGCCCTCATTGTATATTTCTATTTACGGTTGCTGTCTTCAATCAATTCACGGATTGTCTGGTTCAGTTCCTTTTCTTTCAGAAGTTGCTCCAGTGTGAGGTGTATTCTCCATCGCCAGTAATGCCGTGGATGGGCCGGTATGTTAATGCGCTCTCCTTCTATATCCGGATTGCGTAACTGTTCGTTGATACTCATCCAGTCCTGCCATGCCAAAATGCAGAGCAGTGAAGGACTTTTCAGGTGATGGAATACGATGTCCTTACAGAGCCATCCGGGAGCATGTACGGGAATCTCTCCCTGATGGTGCATTTCCTGATGGTAGAAGCGCTCTGTGAGGACTGGGTCTTCTTCCCACCATCCGCGGAAAGTGGACATGTCGTGCGTACCGATGGTGCATACCGACAAGAACGGATAGTTTTCAGGGTGTCCGAAGTCTTCGTACATTTGTTTGGGCATGCGTTGGATTTCAAGCGAGAGTATCTGCAACTGCCTCATTACCCAGGGCACACACTCCGGAACCATACCTAAATCCTCTCCGCATACTAGCATCGGAGTGGACTGGGTGAGTACCGGAAGCTTTTTCATGGCTTCCTGATACCAGAACTCGTTGTGGCGCTGGTAGTAGTAATGATTGTACAGGTGGTTGAATGCTCCCTGTTGCTTCCAGTTCAGCTGCTGGAATACAGAATCATTCTGTACGGCAATTCTGGGATGGAGTTTCTCGGCGTCGTGGTGGTCTGTGACAAACAGCACGTTGCTGATCAGGGAATAAAGTCCTTCTTTTAGTTTCAGGCTATCCTCGTCTTCTTTTCCATTGAAATAAGCTTCCACCTTTCGCTGGGTATCAAACTCCGGCAGTAATGCGTAGCCTCCTTTTCCATTGGGCGTGATAAAACGTTGCCGTACGTACTCACTTTGTGCGCCGAAGACTTCTTCCAGCACCTTGTCGTTGATAAACGGCTGCGTCATGAAGTCCCGGTCCAGATTCAGACCAAAGCTTCTGATTTCATCCATGCTCAGGGGAAGGGAAGGGGAGAACTGTCCGAGCAGACCATGTACCGAATGGTCGGGAATTTCCCAGATGCGGAAAAATCCTAAGATATGGTCGATGCGGTAAGCTGTAAAGTATTCTGCCATCTTGGAGAAACGGCGGCGCCACCAGCGGTAATTGTCTTTTTCCATTACTTCCCAGTTATAGGTTGGGAATCCCCAGTTTTGTCCGTTGACAGAGAACGCATCGGGAGGAGCACCTGCCTGACCGTTGAGGTGGAAATAATGGGGTTCTACCCAGGCTTCTACGCTGGAACGGCTGATACCGATGGGGATGTCACCTTTCAGCAGAATGCCTTTTGCTCTGGCATACGTACTAACGGTAAGCAACTGCACGTGCAATTGGTATTGCAGGTAATAGTAGAAGGCGATTTTGGTATAGGCTTTGTTTTCAGGCGTACACAGTCTGGCTATTTCATCGGCATCGTAAGTAGAATATTTCGGCCAGTGATTGAAATCCGGTGTGCCATACGAGTCGCGCAGGTAGCAGAAAGCAGCATAAGGCTGAAGCCATTCCTCATTATGCTGGAAGAAATTCAGGAACTCTTCCGAGGCTAGTACTTTTTTCCCCTCCATCTGGTACACTTTCCTCAGGTAGTCCATCTTCAGTTTATTGGCCTTTTCATAATCCATCATGGGAAGGGAATTCACTTTGATGCGTGCTTTTTCGAACGCTTCTGCGGCTTTCTTGTCCTTCAGGGCAGGGAGCTGGCGAAGGTCGATGTACATCGGGTGAAAAGCGTAGATGGAGATGCTGTTATAGGGATAAGAGTCAGTCCATGTACCGCTCATTGTCGTATCGTTGATGGGAAGAATCTGAATGGCTTTCTGTCCGGTCTCATCTGCCCAGTCAGTCAGTAGCTTCAGGTCGCCGAAGTCGCCTACGCCGCAACTGCCTTCCGAGCGAAGGGAGAACACGGGAATGGCGCAGCCGGCTATCCGTTGCGGGGCATCGTCAAAGAACACTTCCGTTTCCATGGGCAGATAGGTTTCTCCGCGTTGCAACGGTTGCAGAGGGAATATCCGGTTGGGGCGGGTTTCCCATTTCTCTACGGCTCCGGTTTCTTCATGGATGGCCACGAACTTATACTCAAAAGGATATTCCAATGAGGAGGCATCTAGTGTCAGGTGCCATACGTTGGGCTGTACTTCCTTCATTCTCAGCGGGCGGCAGTACTCCCAACTACCCAGTGCCGCACAGCTCCCGATGAGGCCCAGACGCTGTCCGTGGGTACTCAGGCCGGGGCAGAGTGCGCGGAAGGTGATGCACCTGCCGGTATTGTCAGACAAGCGGGAAGGCTGTTCCGGTGTGTATGCATTGTTGAAAGCCGATGTATAGCGGTAGGCATCTTGTGGCAGATCTCTCCAGCAGTCTTCTACGAGGTAATGCTGCTGTTGCAGGTTGCCCGGATAGAAAGAATGGGGGATGGCGCCAAATTCCTGGCGTACAAGGGTGCCTTGACGGCTTACGGCATAACGGTAGCAGATAGGTTCGGAAGGGTGAAAGTCGAATTCTGCCTTTCCGGTCCATTCTTCTCCGTTGCGGGTAGTCATTTCTACGGTATGTTGTATGTGATTCTGGCTGAGAAGCACGCACAGGCTTTCTCCCCAGACTGTACGGTATTGTATGCGAAAAGTAATTTTCATATCTTATGTATTAGTTGTGGCTCATAGTTTTGTCCAAAAATAATGAATCTCATGGATTCATGCAAATAAAAAACCTCCGGATGTCCTTTCGGCTCCGGAGGTTCCCTCGTGTAAGATGTGAGGATGGATTTAATAATAATGAATTAAAAAATGAGATTATGCGTCGATATTTGCATACGTCGCATTTTTCTCGATAAATTCACGGCGTGGACCTACATCGTCGCCCATTAGCATGGAGAATATATAGTCGGCTTCGGCCGCGTTTTCGATATTTACCTGTTTCAGGATACGGGTTTCCGGATTCATGGTAGTTTCCCACAACTGTTCCGGATTCATTTCACCCAAACCTTTGTAACGCTGGGTGTGGATGCCTTGCTCGTTTCCTTCGCCATATTTCTGGATGAAAGCCTGGCGGGCTTCGTCTGTATAGCAGTATTCGCTGATTTTACCTTTGCTGCATTTGTACAACGGAGGGGTAGCGATATACAGGTGACCACCCTGAATTACTTCAGGCATATAGCGGTAGAACAGTGTCATGATCAGTGTGTCGATGTGAGAACCATCGACGTCGGCATCGGTCATGATGATGACCTTGTGGTAGCGCAGCTTGTCAATGTTGGCTTTCTTGCTGTCTTCCTCACCGTCCACACCAAAACGTACGCCCAGCGCCTGAATGATGTTGTTCACTTCATCGCTTTCGAACGCTTTGTGCCACATGGCTTTTTCTACGTTCAGAATCTTACCGCGCAATGGCAGGATGGCCTGGAACTGACGGCTTCTTCCTTGCTTGGCTGAACCACCTGCAGAATCACCCTCGACGAGGAAGAGTTCGCATTCTTCGGCTACACGGCTGGAGCAGTCGGCCAGTTTTCCCGGCAGTCCGCCGCCGCCCATCGGACTTTTACGCTGAACCGATTCGCGGGCCTTGCGGGCAGCCACACGTGCGGTAGCAGCCAGTACCACTTTGTCGACAATAATCTTGGCTTCTTTCGGATGTTCTTCCAGGTAATAAGTCAGGGCTTCTCCCACAGCCTGATTCACAGCACCGCTCACTTCGTTGTTACCCAACTTGGTCTTGGTCTGTCCTTCAAACTGAGGTTCTGATACTTTTACAGAAATCACGGCAATCAGTCCTTCGCGGAAGTCTTCACCTGAGATTTCTACCTTGGCTTTTTCAAGAGCCTTGCTTTCTTCTGCATATTTTTTCAATACACGTGTCAGTGCCATACGGAATCCGGCTTCGTGTGTACCCCCTTCGATGGTGTTGATGTTGTTCACATACGAGTGAAGGTTTTCACGGAATCCGGTGTTGTACATAATGGCGCACTCGATGGGAATACCCTGTTTTTCGGTATTCAAGTAGATTACGTCATCAATAAGCGGTGTATTGTTGGAATTCAGGAAACGTACGAATTCTTTCACGCCTTCTTCTGAGTGGAACTTTTCCTGCTTGTAAGAACCGTCTTCCTCCTTCACGCGCTTGTCGGTCAGGGTGATGGTGATTCCTTTGTTCAGGTAAGCCAACTCGCGCATGCGGGCCTGAAGAATGCTGTATTTATATTCAGTTACGGTGAAGATACTTCCATCCGGCCAGAAAGTCTGGCGTGTACCGGTAATGTCGGTTGTGCCCACTTCTTTAACGGCATACAGCGGTTTTCCGCATTCATATTCCTGCTGGTAGATTTTTCCGTTGCGGAATACGTTGGTGGTCATGTGAGTAGACAAGGCGTTCACACAAGATACACCCACACCGTGCAGACCTCCGGAAACCTTATAGGAACCTTTGTCGAACTTACCTCCGGCATGAAGCACGGTCATTACGACTTCGAGGGCTGATTTTTTTTCTTTTTCGTGGAAATCGACCGGAATACCGCGACCGTTGTCTTGTACGGTAATCGAGTTGTCTTCGTTGATAGTTACTTCTATATGTGTACAATAACCGGCAAGGGCTTCGTCAATGGAGTTGTCTACTACCTCGTAGACCAGGTGATGCAAGCCTTTTTCGCTGATGTCGCCGATATACATGGCGGGGCGTTTACGAACGGCCTCCAGTCCTTCCAGCACCTGGATACTGCTGGCCGAGTAGTTGCTTCCGCTGTTCTGTGTCAGTTCTTCACTCATGTTTTTTCTTCGTTTTTTTAAGCTTTCAAAGATACTAAAAAAAACTGGAACGAAGCGATTTTCAGCACTCTAAAAATCGTGAAAAAGACATGAACCGAGTCTATACGACAAAAGGCTAGATGTAATCATCCAGCCTTAATATCTTTCTTGCGTCAAGCGTAGACTTAAGCCAATTTGCTGATGTGAGCAGCCAGTTTAGACTTCAAGTTAGCAGCCTTGTTCGCGTGGATAATGTTGCGCTTAGCCAGCTTATCCAACATTTTCTGTACACTAGGATACAATGCAACAGCTTCAGCTTTGTCTGTAGTTGCACGAAGTTTCTTCACTGCGTTACGCATTGTCTTAGCATCATATCTGTGTGTGCTGCAGGTCTCTGCAGAAAATGTGCAGCAGATATACCGCTCTCAGACAGCAATCTATCCTCCGAGAATGGAATTGCTGTATGAGCAGGACATCCTGTGGATAAGCTATGCAGTAGGAAATACGTTAGAGCTGATAAATGTATGGCAGCCAGATGGTTCACTTCCGCCATTGACAGTGTCGGGGACCTACATCTCCGGAACTAAACATGTCTTTTATGACAAGAAGTGGTATGCGGTTTATTGTGATTATTTTGCACAGGGAACAGATGGTAATGGTTGTATTGCAGTGTTGCAAAATGGATACTGGCAGAAGCTTTATACGATGGACCGACTCGGAAAAGCCAGCTCTGTCGATGCATGTGTAGCAGGTGGCAAATTATATCTGGCAGCAGCGAACAATAGCAATGCCGCGACAGCAATGCTTACATATGATGGACAGCAATGGAATGAAAATATACTGACGGATATTCAGAGCAAGGATGTTGTAAGACTTGTGGTAAAGGACAGGATACCATATGTCTTCTGGACGTCAGGAAATGAGAAGACACTGCAGGCAGCATATCTGAAGGATGACAGCTGGCAGAAGCTTGCGTCCACTATAGGGACAGATATCAATGGCTTTGACATTTTTTGCGGAGACAATACGTTGTATGCTGTCGGAGCTACAACCAATGGTATTGCTTCTGTGAAGACAATGAAGACGGTAGAAGGAATTCCAGATCCGCCTGTGATAGAGCCTGAAGTGGGAAATGGCAATGTTATCCTGGCTCTTCCGGCAGGTTATGACAGTAGTGCTAAGATTTATATTGATGGAGTGGAGGCTGCCAGCACAGCATGGCAGAATGACGAAGCCAGGCGGCTGGTGGCAATAAACAGCATTGTCCAGCCGGGAACAACGGCAAAGACCGCAGCCGCATATCAATATAATGCATCCGGTATCCCTACAGACATGTATGTCTGGAGACTTTCCTATAGCGGAAGCTGTTATACGGCAACAGCAATTCCGGAGTTCGAGAATCTGTTTTCCTATCATGGATTTTCCGTACGTTATACAGGAAATACCGGTTTACGGTGTACCTTCGGTATTGATACGGCGAAAAAGTCACAATTGATCAGCGGCTCCGGCTTGGCAGGGTACCGTATCACGGAGATGGGAACGCTGATCATGCGCCCTGATCTTCATGCACAATATCCGATGGTCTATGG
>ENA-UEPV01001462-UEPV01001462.1-human-gut-metagenome-genome-assembly--contig:-NODE-1462-length-14735-cov-6.415405_pt1 | contig 14735 bp, 8 predicted proteins | sample MGYA00242942_ERZ507925 | MGnify/ENA primary metagenome ERZ507925 (study PRJEB26167, sample SAMN06115453) | human gut metagenome | host: Homo sapiens | place: China:Fujian | collected 2015-08-26... | reverse complement strand
ATATTTTAGAATATAGAGAAGAAGGTGAATAATATAAACAGCCACATATACAAACACTCTGATAGCAACGGGACTGCACAATAGGTATTCCGACTCCCATATATATAATCATGGAAGAAAGAAAGATTGAGAATAATATGTAATGAAACTCTTTCATTGTTCAAATTGCAGTCCACCAATGTCATATACTACATTCGGGTACAAAGATAACGACTTTTTTCTTTTGCTCCCAAACGGCATTTAGCCAATATTCCCTAAATTCTATCCCTGAAGAAAAAAAATATTGTATAAATACTATATAATCCCGTGATTATCCGTATCTTTGTAACGAATTAGATATTTGAAAATAAATGAAGACATTTGAAGAGTTAGGCGTTTCCCCGGAAATACTAAAAGCAATTAAAGAAATGGGGTATGAAAACCCCATGCCGGTACAAGAAGAAGTAATACCGTATTTATTGGGGAACGGCAACGACGTAGTAGCCCTCGCACAAACAGGGACTGGAAAAACAGCCGCATTTGGTCTGCCGCTTATCCAAAAAATTGAAGTAAAAAAACGTGTGCCTCAAGCACTTATATTATGCCCCACACGTGAGTTATGCTTGCAGATCGCAGGTGATCTGAATGATTATTCCAAGTATATTGATGGACTGAAAGTCCTTCCTGTATACGGTGGCTCATCCATCGAAAGCCAGATACGCATGTTGAAGGCAGGTGTACACATTATTGTAGCCACTCCCGGACGACTGATTGACCTGATGGAAAGAAAAGTCGCCAAACTGGAGACCATTGCCGATGTAGTAATGGACGAAGCTGACGAGATGCTGAATATGGGATTTACCGACAGCATCAATGCTATTCTTGAAAAGGTTCCCGAAGACCGGAACACTTTGATGTTCTCAGCTACCATGAGTCCCGAAATCTCGCGTATTGCAAAAAAATACCTGCACGATGCGAAAGAGATTACAATCGGTACTAAGAATGAAGGCAGCAAGAACGTAAACCACATTGCCTATCTGGTACACGCCAAAGATAAATATGCTGCATTGAAGCGTATCGCGGATTATTACCCACAAATTTACGGTATCATTTTCTGCCGTACCCGTAAGGAAACTCAGGAAATAGCTGATAAATTGATTCAAGATGGTTATAATGCAGATTCTCTACACGGCGAGCTTTCACAAGCACAACGTGACTTGGTGATGCAGAAATTCCGTCAACGTCATTTACAGCTTCTGGTTGCTACAGATGTAGCTGCCCGCGGTTTGGATGTAAATGATTTGACACATGTCATTAATTATGGCCTGCCCGATGATATAGAAAGCTATACTCACCGTAGCGGACGTACAGGACGTGCCGGCAAAACCGGTATTTCTATCGCTATCATCAATCTGCGTGAAAAAGGAAAAATGCGCGAGATAGAACGTATCATCAACAAGAAATTTATCATGGGTGAAATGCCTAGCGGTAAACAAATCTGCGAACAACAATTAATCAAACTGATCGATGATATAGAAAAGGTAAAAGTGAACGACGAGGAAATCGAGTCCTTCCTACCCGGTATCTATCGCAAACTGGAATGGCTTTCGAAGGAAGACCTGATAAAGCGTGTAGTATCGATGGAGTTCAACCGCTTCTTGGAATATTACAGCAACGCTCCGGAAATAGAAACTCCCAGCATGAACGACCGCCGTAGCGAACGTGAACCGAAAGGACGCAAAGACCATGGTAGCGCCCGTGAAAAGACAGAACGCAAGGCCGAGAAAGGATATACCCGCCTGTTCCTGAATGTGGGAAAGACAGATGGTTTTTATGCCAATCAAATCATTGAACTGATTAACCGCAACATGAAGAAGCAACGTACCACCATCGGGCGAATAGATCTGATGCAGAATTTCTCTTTCTTCGAAGTAGCAGAAAATCAGGCACAGGATGTTATCAAGGCGTTAAACAAGGTCAATCTGAATGGCGGCCGGAAAATTGTAGTAGAAGTTGCCGGTGACAATAATGGCAAAAACGACAATGGCGAACGCAGAAGCAGTGCAGCAAGGAATGCTTCATTCGGCAAAAAAAGTGACAGGTCCAATAAAAAAACGACCTCAAAAGAAGGAAGACCCAGCCGTGCGGAACGTGGCTACATTGAAGAACGCGGTCCCAAAACGAAAGACGACTGGAAACAATTCTTTAACAGCGATAACAATAAGAAAAAGAAATCCAAGAAATGAGGAAGCCAACTTCATGAAAGAGAATTGGACATAGTAGAAATATGCAAATAACATCCACTTCTCTCGAATAATAGCGGAGCAGGCAGAATTGAAACAACCTGTCATTTCAAGGACATTCCGCAAATAACACGATAAATCCAACTGACTTATAATGAATCAGTTGGATTTATCGTGTTATTCAAAAAAAGATTTACCGAATATCCTTGTTTACATCGAATTAATATTAACAGATTTTTTACTATCTTCCAGATGAAAGATTATATGATAAGCTATCTATCGGAACTTTGACATACTCAGCTCCCTGTCATTTCATACTTTTTCTTTAGTCTTTCAATTTCAGTTCATCGATTAAACAGGAAGCTTTCCAATATTTTTCAATCATGTAAAGAACATAGCGGATATCCACCCCGATACAACGCTGCAAATTAGGTTCAAAAACAATATCTCCACTCATTGCTTCCCAATTCCCGTCAAAAGCAAGACCTATTAATTCCCCTTTTCCATTAAACATTCCACTACCGGAATTCCCTCCTGTAATATCATTATCCGAAATAAAGCAAACATTCATATTACCATCCCCAGCAGCATAACGTCCGAAATCCTTCCTTCTCAAGCATTCGACTACAGAAGGAAGCACATCGAAATCACTATCTCCCTTATACTGCCTTATCTTGTCAAAAATACCTTTTGTCGTCGTAAAATAAGAATATTCAATAGCATCTTTCGGTGAGTAACCACCCACCATGCCAAAACTCAGACGCATAGTAGAATTAGCATCCGGATAAAACACCCTATCTGCCTCCATCTCACGCATTGCTTCATTCAACAAACGTTCATTTTTCTCAATATTCATACTAGCTTCTTCCACCGACTGATTGAATTCATAAAATTTCACCAACATATCGATGGCAAAAGAAGCCGCAGGGTCATCAAACAAGACATAAGTGGTATCTCCTCTCACTACCTGTTCAAAACCATGTGGTGTCTTTAAAGAGGAACGAGTATACAAATCATCTACATAAGCTTGGTAATCACCTTTAAAATCTTTCTCTATCAATGGATAAACATCAGGTAAAAACTCCTTGCCTACCTCAGCCGCATATTCTTTCAACATAGCCACAAAGACTTGTTTATCCACACTTATATCCATATTGGCATAAATCTCCAACAATTGCCGCATATTACGCTCCAAATCACTCTCCTCTGCCTCAAAATCAAAATTCAGTACAGCCAAGGCTGCCGTAATCAACTCCGGTCCATTAGCAAATGTTTCTCCAAAATATGCCATAGCCCGCGCCGCATTTCTACGATTACGATAATTCAGCTCCAGTTCAGTCAGAACCCTTGCATATTTGCTTCGCTTATCAGGTTCCCGACGGATCCATTCTTGCAACTGGCGCTCCAAAGCTTGTTTTTTCTCTATCACTTTCAACTCTTTTACCGCTTGATTCATGCCTATACTATTCTTCCAATAGTTAGAGCTTTGTGCATACTTGGAAGCATATTTAATGCGGATATCATCACTTTTTTCCATTGCATTTTTCCAGATAGCCTGCTTGATGGTACGGACATTAATCATAGCGGCATTATCCGTATTAATCCTTTCGTCTATCCCAAATGAAGACAAATACCTGCTGGTAGAACCGGGATATCCCATAGTCATGCAAAATGATCCCTGTTCATACCCTCCCAAAGAAACAGGAGCAAAATAATCCGGATGATAAGGCTTATTCTCCGGAGAATAAGCTGCCGGTTGATTATTCTGATCAGCATAAATACGGAAAACAGAGAAATCCCCGGTATGGCGGGGCCATACCCAATTATCTGTATCCCCGCCAAACTTGCCTACAGAAGAGGGAGGAGCAAACACCAGACGAACATCATAATAATCTTTATACACAGACAGATAAAACTCATTACCACCATAAAAAGGAGTTATCTCAGCACGCAGCAACGTATCATTCGCCACAGCTTCCTGAGCAAGCAATGTGGAAATAGAATCCACAATCAGCGCACGGTCATTTTCCTTTGTTCCGACTGGAATAGCTTGCAACACACGCTCCGTCACATCCTCTGTGCGTATCAGAAAACTGACAAATAAATCCGGATTAGGAAGCTCCTTACTTAAGGAGTCGGCTACAAAACCATCTCGCAAATAATCATGCTCCACAGAACTATGCTGCTGAATGGCATCATACCCACAATGGTGGTTAGTAAAAACCAAGCCATCCGGAGATACAACAACCCCCGAGCAAAAACCTCCAAAACTAACAACAGCATTAGCCAATGCTTTTCCTCCGGGATTATACAATTGTTCAGATGAAAGTTCCAATCCCATTTCTTTCATCACTTGTTGAGTTTGTTTGCTAAGGCAACAAGGAAGCCACATTCCCTCATTACCCCATATACATAAAGGCAGGAAAGACAGCAGCAATAGTAGTTTTTTCATGGTTTTATTCTACAATTAATTTAAGTTTTTTCGCCCCGACACGTGCCTTCAACCATTTGGAAATCTTTTCCTGTTCTTTTCCTACAGGTTTTTTACTGAATTTCATCAAGACTATTGTCAATGTGTCCGTTTGGGTTGAGTCTACCTGCAATTCCACAGTCTTCGCCATGGCTATAGCTTCTGCTGCAGGATAAAGTACTTTAAGTTCGGGAATTATCTTTTTATCTACGGTATTGTATGCGGCATATACATTAAGTTCGTTTTCCAAAGACTTAATCTTTTCCTGCTGCTCCAGCAAACGTTTCTCACTATTCTTATAAAAGTCCTCCATCACTTGCGCCTTTATACTGCCAATATCCATCGCATCATTATTCATTCCTTGAAGAACAACCAGTTTGGTTCCTGCCAGATTAAAAAGTTTCAAGTTATCCCTTGCGGTTGCTATTTCTGTTTCCGAAACCTCATTGCCTATTAGCACAACACGTATTTCCTTCTTCTCGAAAGAAATCTTCCGGTCTATTACTTGGGTATTATTAAAATTCAGCTCCTCGTTGATAAAGTTGTTGGCAGAAGCTTCATAAATAGTACTTTTTACAATGCCATAAGTCAGATAAACAGCAGGACACATCGTAGCCAAAGTAATAAAAATAATATATTTCTTTACCAATTTCTCACGCTCCTTATCCACAAACTCCTTACGTTGGAAATGCATGACACGCACCCCGATAAAAGTAGCCAGACTGATAAATACTGAATTGATAAAATACAAATAGAACGCACCTAAAAAATAAAGTAAATTTCCGGTAGCAAGCCCAAATCCGGCAGTACACAAAGGCGGCATCAAAGCCGTAGCAATAGCTACCCCCGGAATAACATTCCCCTTCTCCTTTGTAGACAAGGCGATAATACCGGCCAAGCCACCGCATAAAGCTATAAGCACATCATATATAGTAGGAGAAGTACGTGCCAGCAACTCCGATTGTACTTCATCCAACGGAGTCAGCGAAAAATAAATCGTGGATGTAATCACACTAAATACAGTCGCCACCAAATAACTTTTCAGAGAACGTTTCAACAGTTCAAAATCATTCTGTCCGATAGCCAGCCCCACTCCCATAATCGGCCCCATCAGCGGAGATATCAACATAGCACCGATAATCACTGCCGTAGAATTCACATTCAAGCCCAATGAAGCAATAAAAATTGCGAATATAAGAATCCACAAATTAGTTCCTTTGAACTCAACACCGTTACGAATACTTTCTACAATCAAGGCTTCATTATCCTTATCCTTGCGCAAATCAAGATATTCACCAAAGAACTGCTTTATATAAGGCACATTCTTCAAATCATTCTTCAGGTCACTCATAGCTATTTCTTTATGTATCGGTTTATAACAGGTATCTGCTGCAAGGGGAAGTCCGTTTTCACAATATATGCCACAAACAATAACAACAGTAATGTACGAACACCCAACAACAAGAATATATTTTGAATAGGAAGATAAACTGAAACAATGTAAAGTACCAGCGCTAACGCCACATAGTTACCTATCGCTTTCAAATCATAATTAATAGGATATTTTTTCTGCCCTACAAAATAAGAGAGAAGCATAGCTACTCCATATCCGGCAAAACCTGCCCACGCACACGCCATATAGCCAAATACCGGAATAAGGAAAATATTTATCAGGATAATGATACTGCATCCCACCAATGAAAAATAAGCTCCCCATTTTGTTTCATCAATCAGCTTATACCAAAAAGAAAGATTGAAATAAATACCCATAAACATTTCGGCAGCCATGACAATAGGTACAACTTTAAGCCCTACCCAATAATCACGTCCTAAAATATAACGCAATATATCAAGGTAAAACATAACAGCCAAAAAGGCCAGCAAAGTGAAGATAATGAAAAACTTCATCGCTTTGGCATACATTTCCCGACTATCCTTTTCTTTACTCTTACTAAAAACAAACGGCTCGTATGCAAACCGGAAAGCCTGTGTCAGCATGGCCATTATCATAGCTATTTTACTGGCAGCCCCATAAATACCCAACTGGATGGTCGCCTCCGCCTTATCAGGATAAACAAACGGAAAAATAATTTTATCGGCTACCTGATTTAAGATTCCGGCAATACCCAGAATCAATATCGGGAAAGAATAATGCAGCATACGCCGCAACAACTCCCTGTCCAGCACATACCTGAAGCCCACCAATTCTTTCCACATACACAGCATCACCAAAGAAGTACAAGCCAGATTTATAGCAAAAGCCACTCCGACATTCTCTCCTTTCATACCTACAAAATAAGCGATATTCAAGGCAATGCTGGCAAAAATGAACAACAATTTCAATGCAGCGAACTTAACAGGGCGTTTCTTATATCGCAAATAAGCAAAAGGAATAGCTTGGAAAGCGTCCATTGCGACTACAATCAGCATCATCCCCATATACCACGGATGCTCTCCATATCCCAAGAAACCTGCTATGGGATGCAGAAAAGAAAGACAAACGATTAAAAACAAGAGCGCAGTCGCCCCTACCGAAAGCAAAGTAGTGGAATAGACGCGCATCGGATCATCCACCCCCTTATTGGCAAACCGGAAAAATCCGGTTTCCATACCATATGTTAAAAGCACCATCAGCAAGGCAGTTATAGCATACATATTGGTAATGATACCATAGCCCCCCGATTCCACAGGCAAAGCGTTGGTATATATCGGTACTAACAAATAATTCAGGAACCGCCCGATGATACTACTCATCCCATATATGGCTGTTTCCTTGGCTAATGCTTTTAATCCTGCCATCTTTTAATCATCAAATAATGTCTTCTGACTATTATAAATGCTCCGTCCCAGGTGCATATAGGCCAGTTCCGTGACCTCACGTCCACGCGGAGTACGTTTTAAGAAACCTTCTTTAATCAAAAAAGGTTCATAAACCTCCTCTATTGTTCCGGCGTCTTCACCCAAAGCGGTTGCAATAGTAGTCAGCCCCACAGGGCCTCCCTTAAACTTATCTATAATAGTACATAAAATCTTGTTATCTATCTCATCCAGTCCATACCTGTCAATGTTCAAGGCTTCTAAAGCAAACCGGGCAATTTCCACATCAATCCTTCCGGAACCTTTCACCTGGGCAAAATCACGGACGCGCCTCAACAGCGCATTTGCAATACGGGGCGTTCCACGGCTGCGCGAAGCAATCTCACCCGCCGCTTTCACGTCACAAGGCACATTCAATATAGTAGCTGAACGACGGATAATGCTTGTCAATACATCATCGTCATAATACTCCAAATGAAGATTAATTCCAAAACGGGCACGCAAAGGCGCAGTCAGCAACCCACTCCGGGTAGTGGCTCCAACCAAAGTAAACGGGCTCAACTCCAACTGGATACTACGCGCCGAAGGTCCCTTGTCTATCATTATATCGATACGATAATCCTCCATGGCAGAATACAGATATTCTTCTACCACAGGGCTCAACCGATGTATTTCATCAATAAAAAGCACATCATTGGGTTCCAGGCTGGTCAGTACTCCCGCCAAATCACCCGGTTTATCCAGCACCGGTCCTGAGGTCACTTTAAAACCTACTCCCAGTTCATTGGCAATGATATTACTTAAGGTCGTCTTGCCCAAGCCGGGAGGTCCGTGCAAAAGAACATGGTCTAACGCCTCGGCCCGCAGACGCGCCGCCTTGACAAAGATGCGCAGATTATCCACTACCTTATCCTGCCCGCTGAAATCTTCAAAATTCAGCGGACGTAAGGCATTCTCAAAATCGCGTTCCTTAGTTGTGAGCTGTTGCTCGCGTATATCAAAATTTTCTTCCATTTTTTTGTTTATGACACAAAGGTACAAAAGATATTATTATTATAGAAAGAAAGATGGAGGAATTCATTTTCAGTTCCTCTCTGGTCCTTCTTTTCAACATTATTATTGTATTAATTATTATTCATTATGGGAATTACATTAGGAAAGAAACAATTGAACAAAAGAAGAGTTTCGCTTTATTTGAATTACAGTTATAACGGGAAGCGCCGCAAAGAGTATTTGGGCATCATCCTGGACGCTCCTACCAGTGCAGAGCGAAGAGCGGAAAACAGAAACAAGGTACTAATTGCCAGGCAGATAAGAGCAAAGAAGGAACTAGAATTCTTATCTGTTGAATATCATCTGAACGATATAGAAAATACATTCGATGATATACTTCCAACAGATAAAAGCAATGTTCCCGATTTCTATATTCTGATAGGACAATACCTGGATACCTATCACAAAAAGGACAAGAAAATGGTCAGGGCATGTATCACCCATCTGCGACTGTTTACAAGAAAGAAAAGCTTACCTGTAACCCTTCTCACAAAAGATTTTTGTATAAATTTTCTTGAGTATCTCAGGGGTCATCTCCGAGGTAACACTCCCATCGGATATTTCAAGAAATTCAGAATGTGCATCAATAAATGTATAGAAAAAAAGTTAATGACCTCTAACCCTACAGATGGTATCCGCCTGATGCAGTTTGATGAGGTAACCAAAGCAATCCTCAGCTTAAAAGAGATTCAGAAACTTGCTATCACTCCATGCCCCAACAACGAAGTAAAAAGGGCATTCTTGTTCTCTTGCTATTGTGGGCTGCGCTGGTGTGATGTGCACCAACTGCAATATAAAGACATAGATTTCTCATCAAACCGCCTTACTATTCTACAACAGAAAGTACAGTCACACTCCAAAAACGCAATCTTGCATCTAAACTTAAACCACACTGCCATCAAGCTCCTGCAAAGACATAAAGGCATTAACGAGGAGTTGGTATTCGGGCTCCCCTCCTATTCTTACACACTAAGAATTTTAAACAAATGGGTCAAAAGGGCTAATATACACAAGCACATCACCTTCCACTGTGCCCGGCACTCATTTATCACCAACATTATGGCAAATGGAGCTAATATCAAGACCGCCGCCAGCCTTGCAGGACATTCTACTACCCGGCACACTGAAAAATATGTTCATATCATAGATGAACTCAAACAAAAAGCAGTAGATAGTTTACCGGATATTATTGTCAATTATAAATAAAAAAGGACCTGAAACGGCCCTTACATCATTAAAGTTGTCACACATATAACTGGTGTTCAAACAATTAGTATTACTGTATAGTATCCGGCACGAATACGACCTACCTGAGTAATGCGGTGAACAACTACTTCGGATGCAATTTCAAGCAGCTCCTTAACAAGTATCGTGTTGAGTATGCAAAGTCCTTATTACTAGAGGGTACGTATTCAGCCAGTTCTCTTTTTAGGAAGTGTGGTTTTGCATCCCAAAGCGTTTTTTATGCCGCATTTCATAAAATTGTAGGCGCATCTCCCTTGCAGTTCCTATATAAAGCACCATCCGGACACAGAAAAAGATTTAAAGTCCTTTTATAACAATAACATTTTGAGTTTTTAAATTTATAAATTTAAAGTTTTTCTATTATGAACAAAAAATTTTTAAGTGCAATCCTGTTTGGAGCCCTTATGGTCACTTCAACAGGAACATTTGTATCTTGTAAGGATTACGATGACGACATCGACCGCTTGGATCAAGAAATATCCAATGTGAAAGATGCAATCAAGGCCCTTGAAGACAAAGTAGGCTCAGGCAAATATGTCGAAAGCTGTACTCCGTTCACTGATGGTAATGGTGGTTATGAAATCAAATTCAGTGATGGAGAGACCATTAAATTATACAATGGTGCAAAAGGAGAACAAGGTGAACCGGGCAAACCAGGTACTCCGGGTACTCCAGGTACTTCTGCTGATGATTATGTAGTATCAGTAGAAGAAGGTGAGTCAGCTTATGAATTAGTTATTACTTACGCTAATGGCACTAAAAAGACTATCAGTATGCCTAAAGCTACTTCTGTAGTTAGCGGAGTTAAGTTTATCCCTACTTTCCTTTCTGAAGGTGAAGCTGCCAGAATCCATTTCCCTACCATCGTTACTGATAGTGTGGCAGGTAAAACAGAGATTACAGGTGCAGATTGGAGTGAAAGTAACTTTAATACATTTAAAATCGTTTACTCAGGTAAGGCAGACGTGAAGTATCAGGTAAATCCTAACAGCGTATCATTCAAAGATATGGAAGTGGTAGGATTTGTTCGTGATACTGCTGAAATATGGAACTACAATACGAATAACAAGAATTGGGAATTGTTCAACGCTGGACAAAAACTGTACACTGATGGAAAAATTACCGTTGAATCTTATAAAGAAGGACATGGTATGTTAAACTTCCGTGTAAAGGACTGGGCTTTTGCTGAACAATCTAATCTGGACGAAAGAACAGTATATTCATTGAGAATTAAGAACAATGACCAAATCGTTCATTCTGATTTTGTTCCCGCCAAGCATGAAGTAATTTTGCAGAAAAACGTACATTTGGTTAAAGTCGCTGATGCATTTGACCAAACTAACGCTCCTGCTCAGATTAAAAATGCAATTGCTCCTAACAAGGTAAATTATAGAGAATTCATCAAAGATGAATATTATCTTAACACCTTGAATCCGACCGGTACTGAAGAGGCTAAATTGAAGGCTTATCAAGCAGATAAAGCTAAGTTCGAAGCCAATGCTGAAAACCAGTTATATAAAGGAGATGCTGAATCTAAAGATGATGCAGAACGTATTGTTGTAGAATTGAACTATACAGGTGATGGACATTCAAAAAATTTGAAGGACATCGTAACTTCATTCTTTGACAAACGTATGGGTAGAGCCCAAGACGCTCAGTATCCTTTGATGGAGAATGGTTTTGATGACTATTCATTGGTGTTTGAACCGGTTGACTTCTATTATGATGGCGTTAACCAGACAAAACGTTATTTGGATGTTACCAAAGATGGTGTTGCTACAGTAAAACAAACTCCGGACCCGATTTGGGGCGCAGAAACTGATGCCAGCCACACAGCTGCTATAGACAGAACTCCTATTGTTCGTGTGAAACTGGTAGCACCGGGTGAAGACAATGGTAATGTAGTTAAAACAGCAATCATCAAGATTCACATTGTACGCAAGACAGTTGTTCCTGAAATTAATATTACAGAAACAAAAGATGTTACTCTGAAACATATCAATCAAGTTCTTGACATGGATATGGATAAGATATTCAACCATAAAGATGTACAGTTGAGTAAAGACGAATTCCGTAAGACTTATGATTTCGTTCCTGAATTTGCAACAGCAGATGAGGCTAAACAACACGCTGTATATGCATGGGATGGAAAAGATAATGCAGACTATTCATTAGATCCGAACTTTAAACCTGAAGAATACAATCAGTTGTTCGTTACAGTGAAGAATACAGCATTCTCTCGTCATGACGATCACGACGTTTACACTGTTAAGGGTACATACAAGCCAAATGCTGATCATAAGGGATTATCTGACATCCATGTTACTTATACTATCAATGTGAAGTATCCGGATGTAGTTGCTCCTGAAAAGACTAAGTTGAACTGGGTAGATGATTCTTACTTCATTGCTCACGGTAGATACGATAACTTTGATACTCCTACAACTTATGAAATGGTTGCAGTATTGAATGACGAATTCGATTTGATCAACTATAATCCTTATAAGGGTCAGACTCATGATAAGGATTGGGCTAGAGCTACCTTGTCATTCGAATTGGTTGACCAGCATAATAACGCATCTAAGATAGCTGATGGTCACAATTCCGGTATCCGTTTGTATCAAGGTAAAGACAACAAGTGGTATATCGCTTTGGAGGCAACAGACGAAGGACGTACTTGGATCAATGCTGCTGACGCTAAGGATTTGAAGAAGATCAAAATGCGTGCTGTAGTAAGCTTCAATGAAGATGTTGACGGATTGTATGGTACTTGCAACAAGGAAGCCAATGCTCATAACAAGTATGCTAAAGAAGATTACAATAACTTCTCTTGCGATACTATCAATATGGTAAACAATACTCCTTGGGCTAAAGATCATACTACTACTTATACTGGTGCTCCTGCTCCTGAAAATGGACGTTCTACAGTGGTTATCGATGAATTTGAAGTTGCATTTGTAACTCCGATGGTATTCCACGCTTACGAAGCAGGTCCTTTGTATGACAAGTATCAGGAAGCTGAAAATACAGTATCATTGAAGGATGCATTCTTCTTGTCAGATTATCTGTGGTCTGAAGGTGCTCAGGCACAATTCAATAACAACCATGTTATCTATGATCACAAAGATATGGCTAAGAATAATACTTTGGTTCAGACAGGTGATCAAGCTGGTTGGTCAAAGAAACTGGTAGTTGACCGTAATGTATTCGATGTTAATACAACTGTTAACTTCAAGGTTTCTAAGGCATACTTTGCTGACGGAAGTGAACTGGATGCTGAAAACATGAAGAAGATCAAACTTGATAATGCTAACCAGACTATCACATGGATCAACAATGGTGAAGATATTGCTCAACCATTTACTATTGATGTAGAAGTTTGTGTAAATCACAAGTGGGGCGGTATCTGCGACCATACTTGGAAGAATAGTCTTGGACATTCTGTTGGAACTATCCAAATCCAAGTTAAGAAGCACAATGACAAGTAATTAATACGCTCATTGTTTATTTAAAAAGAGGGGGGCAAAATGTTCCCCTCTTTTAGTTTTTATAATCATTTATCCAATTATATTGTGTATGAAGTATATATATGCTGTCTGTTTTCTGTTATTAGTATGTAGCTGTCATAAAGAAAATGACACCCCTGTTGTTTTACCTGCACGGACACTATTGGTTTATCTGGGAGGAGATAATAATCTTGATGCGGAAACCTATGACAAACTTGTTCAAATTAAAAATGGATGGCAAGACGGAACAGATGGAAAAATAATAGTGTATCAGGATACACCATTTAAGGACTCTCCACGATTGATGGAAATTGATGGAAAAAGTGAGAAAGGCTATATTACCATACATACCTATGACCAAGAAAACTCAGCCTCCCCCCAAGTGCTTAAACGAGTTATAAACGACGTAACTCGGCTTTATCCTGCTAAAAGCTACGGTTTAATCGTGTTTTCCCATGGCAGTGGCTGGCTTCCTCCACATACATTGGTTAATGGCTCGCGGTCTATCATCATCGATAATGATAATGAAATGGAAATAACAGATTTTGCTATGGCCCTCCCGGACCATTTATTTGAATTCATAATCTTTGAAGCATGTAATATGGCAGGTATTGAGGTGGCTTATGAATTAAGAAATAAAGCAGCATATATCATGGCTTCCTCTGCCCCAGTAGTATCTCCGGGATTTACTCCTATCTATGCCGGCAGTATTTCCTGTCTGCTTGAAGAAAATGCTGATTTGCAAAGATTTGCAGAAAATTATTTTCATTATTGGAATTTGATGGAAGGCGATAAACGTTCTGCTACCATTAGCATAATAAAAACTGCCGGATTATCAAATTTAGCGAATTTGATACGACAGATCAATACAGAAGCATCCGGCTCTTTTCTCCCGGTCGGTAACCTTCAAAATTATGATGGAGTTTTAAAAGCCCCATTCTATTTTTTTGATTTCGCTCAATATTATCAATCATTATCAGATGAAAATACATCCACATATTTTTCTGCAATTTCCATAGCTCTTTCAATATACATTCTGGAAGCCTTATCTATTTGATGATCAGCCTGTCTATTCCAACCACAATGCGTCATCAGCACTGCCTGTACAACAGGTTTTTCTTCTATTCCAGCTCTTTCCCTCCATAAATTAAAATCACTTCCATTATCCTTTAACATTTGCAATGTCAATTCTAATGAATAAATAGATTGTTCATCTACTCTAACCGGAATGATAAGGGCGTCTGATGCTGCCCACGCCAAGTGAGTCCCGCCTGCGAAAAGTGGACTTGTATCAATTAGGACTTTCTCTGTTTTTGTCAATTCCATTTGTTGATCAATAATATCTTTTAGCATATTCAATACAACTGCAACTGCTTTTTTATTTCCACCTTGCGTCGTCATTCCATAATATTCATTTAATCT
>ENA-UEPV01001457-UEPV01001457.1-human-gut-metagenome-genome-assembly--contig:-NODE-1457-length-14760-cov-11.952666_pt1 | contig 14760 bp, 9 predicted proteins | sample MGYA00242942_ERZ507925 | MGnify/ENA primary metagenome ERZ507925 (study PRJEB26167, sample SAMN06115453) | human gut metagenome | host: Homo sapiens | place: China:Fujian | collected 2015-08-26... | reverse complement strand
AACTTCATGCAGATCACTGGTATTTCAGCTCTGGCAATGGGTCTGGCCGCCTGCGGCGGTTCCTCCAGCAGCACAGCAGCAGGCTCCACCGCATCTCCTGCCGCTTCTGCCGCTGCGGGCAATGCCTCCTACAAGATCACCATTGCGCATCAGCAGGACGAGACCGACTCCATGCATCTGGGTGCTGTGGAGTTCCAGAAGTATGTGCAGGAAAAATCAAACGGCCAGATCGAGGTCGAGATCTTCCCCAACGGCCAGCTTGGCCCCGAGGTTGACATCATCCAGTCCATCCTCTCGCAGGGCGGCTGTGATATCACCTTTACCGGCGAGACCATGCAGACCTATGAGCCGGATCTGGGTATGATCGGTATGCCGTACCTCATCCAGAGCGATGAGCACATGGATAAGGTGCTCAACGGCGAAGTCGGGCAGGAGCTGGAGGACCTGATGGAAGCCGCAGGCATGAAGTGCCTTGCCTACTACACCCGCGGCCCGCGCTACATCACCTCCAACCGCAAGATCACCTGCGTGGCCGACTGCAACAATCTGGTCATCCGCACCCCGGCCGCTGCCATGACCGTGGCCGCCTTTGAAGCATTGGGCGCAAAGCCCACCCCGATGGCTCTGGCCGAGGTGTTCACCTCTTTGCAGCAGGGCACCATTGAGGCACAGGAGAACCCGCTGGCCATGATCTACACCAAGAGCTTCTTTGAGGTGCAGAAGTATCTCATCCTCACTGCACACCTGCGTGCATGGGTGTATGTGGCCATGGGCAAGGCCCAGTTCGATGCCCTGCCCGCCGAACTGCAGCAGGTGGTGATGGACGGTGCCGCCGCCGCACAGGCCGCCGAGCATCAGCTGTTCCTGGACAACGAGGAAAAATATTACAACGAAATACAGGAAAAGGGCATGGAGTACGTTGAGGTGGATACGCAGGAGTTTGCCGACGCCATGATCGGCGGCGTGCTGCCCACCCTGACCGACAGCCAGAAAAAGCTGTACGATAAGATCGCAGCTCTTGCCTGAACCGCTTTCATCCCTGATGCAAACCAGATGAAAAATCCGACGGGCCCCATCCCTTGACTTTGCCCTTGCGGAAGAGTATACTGCGGGGCAGTGAAATATTCGGCTATGACGAGAAAGAGTACCCGGAAAGAATGCTGCAGAGAGCTGCCGGATGGTGCAAGGCAGTGCAGGGCGTCCGTGGGAAGATCCTCTCCGAGCTTTCCGGCTGAATGGGCGGTATCTACGCCCCAGTAAGCGGGAACGGCAGGCCCCCGTTATCACGGGCCGCGCATTGTTGGATGCGCACTGAGGGGCCGGGCTTTGCACCGGCAATAAGAGTGGTACCGCAGAGGAGTTTATACGCCTTTGTCTCTTACGAACCGTAAGGGACAAAGGCGTTTTTGTTTGCGGGAAAGCCATTTTCCGGATGTTTCATTGCCTTTGCATCCGCAAAAATAAGTGTTTTGAAAAAGGAGATTTCATCATGAAAACATTGGAAAAAGTAAGCGACTTTGTGGGCAAGTACATGGCCGCCATCGTCATTGTGGTGGCGGCACTGTCTCTGCTGTTCCCCGGCACCTTCAGCGTGGTAAAGACCGCATGGGTCAACACCCTGCTGGGCATCGTCATGTTCGGCATGGGTCTCACCCTGAAGCCGGAGGACTTCAAGGTAGTGTTCAGCCGCCCGAAAGACGTGATCATCGGCTGCATTGCGCAGTTCACCCTGATGCCCTTTTTGGCATGGGCGCTGACCCAGCTGTTCCACCTGCCCACTGAGCTTGCCATCGGTGTCATTCTGGTGGGTACCTGCCCCGGCGGCACCTCCTCTAACGTGATGACCTATCTGTCCAAAGGCGACGTTGCACTGTCCGTCGGCATGACCGCAGTTTCCACCGTGCTGGCGCCCTTCCTCACCCCGCTGCTCACCCTGCTGTATGCCGGCCAGCGCGTGGATGTGAACCCTGTAAATATGTTCCTGTCCATCGTCAAGGTGGTGCTGGTTCCCATCGCACTGGGCTTTGTGGTCAACCACTTCTTCCATGCCTTCACCCAGAACGCCGTCCGGGTGCTGCCGCTGATCTCCACCACCGCCATCGTGCTCATCATCTGCGCTGTTGTGTCCGCAAACTCCGCCAAGATCATGACCAGCGGCCTGCTGATCCTTGCCGTGGTCATCCTGCACAACCTGCTGGGCTACCTCACCGGCTTTGGCGTGGGTAAGCTGCTGAAGCTGGATTCCACCAAGTGCCGTGCAATTTCCATCGAGGTCGGAATGCAGAACTCCGGTCTGGCCACCTCTCTGGCTGCCGCCCACTTTGCACAGTATCCGCTGGCAACCATCCCCGGCGCTGTGTTCTCTGTGTGGCATAACATTTCCGGTGCCGTCCTCGCCAACTTCTTTGCCCGCACCGCCGAGAAGAAGGACTGAGTTACTACATACCATAAGGGGCTGCTGCAAAAGGCTGGGATCTGCAACGATCCCAGCCTTTTTTCAAATCATTCAGAAGAGCTTGCTCAGAACCGAGTTCTGGCGGCTCTCATAGATGCCAGCATAGTGCTGCAGGAACTGCGTAATGTCTGACGATTATCCTTCTACTTTGACCGTAGCACGATCGCTCTTTGCGTTTCCATCCGCATCCAGCGTGATATGCACAAAATGTTCCGGCTTATCATAATCCTTTGTCTCGCCGTCATCGGTATAGTATTCATAGGATGCACCATCGGGAGCATAGGCAAGCAGGCGCAGATCTGCAAAATCCACATCGGCAACGCTCTGGATCTTTTTGCCGTCCTTGGCAAGGGGCAGAAGGTGTCCCTTGCGCATAAAGAACACCACTTCATCCAGCTCCACCGGAATGTAATGATGGCCTGCTGGCAGCACGCTGGTTTCGATGCGGTTGCTTTCGCTGCACTTTACCCGCACCTGCAGCATCTCCTCCGGCAGATAAACATACCGACCTCGGGCATTTTGCTCATATACCGGGGCGATCAACAGGCTTTCACCGATCATCACCTCATCCTCCACCCGGCGGGCAAAGTCGTCCTCCGGGAAGGCGAACGCCAACGGCATACAGTACATGCCGTCGTGCAGAGCAGCCTTCATGTACTCGCTGTAAATGTAGGGCAGCAGCAGGTAGCGCAGCTGTAAAATACCGGCAAAGGCGGCCTTGTTCTTAAAGCGGTAGGGTTCCTGCCGGCGGGTGTCCTTGGCAGAGTGGTTCCGCAGCAGCGGAGAGAAGATGCCCAAGCCGTACCAGCGCAGCACCAGATCCTCCGTGGTATTGCTGCCAAAGCCGCCAATGTCGGGGCCTTCGTACAGGAAGCCGCACATATTCAGGGAGGGCATCATGCGCAGCGCAAGCAGAATGTGGCTCCACCAAGAATGGTTGTCGCCAGTCCAGATGCCGCCATACCGGTGCATCCCGATGCAGGCAGAACGGGAGTACATCAAAATGCGCTTGTCCGGCTCCAGCCGCTCAAAAGCCTCGCCTGCAGCACGGGTCATGTTATAACCAAAAAGATTATGTACCTTGTCGTGCCGCATACGCCCCTGCTTGGTGTTGTGGTAGAACAGCTTATAATCGTTTTCGTTGTTGGAAAGCTCTGCCACCATGCCGGTAAAAGCACCAAAGCTGGAAATATCCAGGTTTTGCTTGCTGTATTTCTCAATTTGAGCAAAGGTCTTTTTCAGTCTTTCCTCTGCGTAGAAGATAGCAGGCTCGTTCATATCATTCCAGAAGCCCTCGATCCCCTGATCCAGCAGAACTTTATATTGACTGCCAAACCAAGCGCGGGCTTCCGGGTTGAGCATATCGGGGAAGTGTACCCGTCCCGGCCACACACCGGCTACAAAGGGGGTGCCATCCTGATTCGTACAGAAGTAGCCGTTTTTCACGCCCTCCTCGTACACATCATATCCCTCTTCGACCTTGACTCCTGCATCGATGATGGGGACAAGATGGATGCCCTGCGCTTTCATCTCGGCGGCAAAGTCTGCAAAACGCGGGAAGCGCTGCGCATCCACCGTAAAGTCCTTGTAACGCTCCATGTAATCAATATCCAGAACCACAGCGTCCAGCGGCATATGATTGGCACGGTAATTTGCCACCACCTCGCGGACCTCGTCCTCGTTCATGTAGCTCCAGCGGCTCTGGGCGTTGCCAAAAGCCCATTTGGGCGGAATATAACTGCGCCCCACCAACTGGCGGAACTGGTGCACAATATCGGTCAGGCTCTCGCCCTCAATGATGTAGAAATCGTAATTTTCCTCGGCCACCGTGATGCGTAAGGTATCCATGTCGGTGTAGCCACAGTCAAAGGTGACCTTGCCCGGGTAGTCGATAAAAATGCCAAATGTATCCTTGCCGGACACGATCATAAAATTATAAGCACCGTACAGCGAGGATTTGCCCTCGGTATGGTTGCCGTCATCGGAGCATTTGCTTTCGTACACCCACCCGCGCTTGTTGATACCACGGACGTTTTCGCCAAGACCATACAGGACATCCTGCGGTTCCATGGCATAGGAGAAACCATCCGGCTCCTTGGTCAGATAGGGTATCGTTTCCATCATGGGCAAAAAAGAACCCACTACACTTTCGGTATCAAACGGTTGACCGTATCGCTTTTTGTAGATCATAGTAAAATATCTCTCCTCTGTTTTTTGAATCGTCACAGTGTAAAACGTACCAACGTATTTTTGATGGACAATTAAGAAACTCTGACATTGGCTGGAGCAATTGGGGCTTCAGCCTTATTTTCAACCCAATCGCTGCGGTTGTGCAGCTATTTCAATACACGATCCTTGAAACGTGATGTTCCTGCTTGCCCAGATACAGCTCCACGATCATCCGTCCGTTTTCGGTATTGCAGAGGTCCTCTTTGCAATAGCCGCAGAGCTTTCCGTCTGCCTGTGCCACATAGCGGCGCAGCGGCTGTTGAAGTTCCTGCGGGATGCTGCTCCATGGAATCACATAGCTCCTGCCGGTGTCCCCTACATCCACGATGCAGGCCCGGTCGCTGTCCTCCTCTGATAAAATCAGCTCCACCTGAAACACATCCGCAAAGGGTGCGCCCTGATACTGGGCTTTTTCCCGCCTGCGCTGGGTACGCAGGTCGGACAGGGCGGCGTTCAGCTCCGACTCCGGCACATCGGTCTGGTACAGCAGAATGTGCAGCTGCTGCTCTGCCGCCTCGCTTCCCTGCTCCCTGTCGGGCGGTAGGGTCACGTCTGCATGAATAGCACAGACCTGCTCCCGCAGCTCGGTGCGCAGCCGTGCAAGCATCTGCTGACGCTCCGCCTCCACCTCCTGCGGTGTTTTTGGCTCCGGGACAGGTAGGTTTTTGGTATCCTGCACAGCGTCCTGCAAGGGCTTTTCTGCCGCAGAGGCAGGTTTCACCGTTGTTTCACGGGGCGGCTTTGCCTCCGCAGCAGGGATTTTCAGCCTATCTGCCGTGGATGCCGATGCGGTCTTTGCTGTCGTTTTCGGCGCAGACGGAGGCGACCGCTGCTTTTTGGGCTGTGCTGCATCTGCGGTTTTCGGAGCGGCTTTTGCAGGTTCAAAGGGATTGCTTCTTGTGCCGGAATCGTAGGACGGTCGGAACTCGTTCCCGGTGCGGCGGTAGTACCGTCTGCCCACCTGTTCCCTGCTTTTCTTCATACCATCGTAGATCCACGCAAAGATCATGTACCGGGTAAGCGTGTCCCAAAAACTATTGCGTCGGCAGCGCCCCTTGCGGTTTTTATGACGGCGGCTGGAGTTGTGATACGCCAGCGACATGGTTTCAAAGACCAGAAAGCCGCACACAAAGCCCATGCCGGCAAACAGCTTTTTCCAGAAGTTCATTCCTCGCACCTCCCGAAGTGTGTTTTGCGGTGAACTTTTCTAATCACAAGTCAAGAAATTAGTGCAACATTCAAACAGCATATTTGCGATATGCAATTCAACGCTGTTGCTGTTGCATTAAAAAGTTGAATCGCTAAATTTCCTGTTATAAAATATTTGCAGCAAATTCATCTATCAGCCGATTCACCTGTTCGGGTTTGTCTGTATTGGAATTATGCCCTGCTCCTTCGATCCACGTCAATGGGATTTTCGTATTGCGATGCCATGCTTTGTTGTACCGTATACACGAACCTGCGTGATCTTGTGTGCCGCATATCAGCAACGTCGGACATTTGATCTCATACGGCAGATTCTTTTCTATGGCCGCTGCCAAAATACGAAAACCATGTCCGGCAATTTGTGCATAGCGTTTCTGGTTTCCGTCATAGGTCAGCATCATTTCACGCATGAGGTTTCTACCATAATCAGACGTGGCAACGCCTTCCGACCCCGATTTCAGGAGCCATTTCCACGGATAGTGAGCATATACCGGCTCCATCCGTTTCAAAAGCCATATCTCAACTGCCGTCACATAGCTTCGTTGCAACGGTGCAGAGTCAATGGAGACAAAACCCGTCATTTTGTCTGGGTAAAGCTGTGCATAAGCCTGTCCCACATATCCACCCATGGACTGCCCAACAATGACAGGCTTTGTGATTCCTTCACGGATTAAGATATCGTTCAGCCATTTTGCCTTGTCGAACAGATCAAAATCAAACCGAAACGGCCATGAGGAGCCGTGTGCCGGTGCATCCCAGACGATAACATTATACCTGTTCTCGAAATACTGAATCTGCTTATCAAACAATCTATGATCCGCAGTCAACCCCGGCAGAAAAACAAGAGTAATTGTATCCGGGTTTGACGCACTTACCCAATACCGAATCGTTCCGCACCGAGTTTGACAGGTCTTTTCTTTCATCAGGCTCCCCTCCACAAATTACGAGTTATCCCCCTCAGTATACCACGCTTTTTCCCTGCGGAAAAGATACCGCGCACAAAAGGCTTCTCCGGCAACTATCCGCGCCCCGGCTCATACAATCTAACAACTATGTACCGGGAGGGATATCGTGTGCTGCTGACCTTACTGCAATTTTTCGCCACAAAATTTCTGTTTCTGGCGCTCCATCTGGAAAGCGGCTGCTTTCCGCGTCCGCTCACAGCCCGGGAAGAGGCCGCCGCTTTCAGCGCCCTGCACGCCGGAGATGCCGCCGCCCGGGAAAAGCTGATCCGCCACAATCTGCGGCTGGTGGCGCACATCGTAAAAAAATATTACGCCCTGCCGGGTGATCAAGAGGATCTTGTTTCCATCGGCACCATCGGGCTGATGAAAGCGGTAGATACCTTTGATGCCACACGCAAGGCGCGGTTTTCCACTTATGCAAGCCGCTGCATTGAAAACGAGATCCGCATGCAGTTCCGGCGGGAGCGCAAGAGCGGGCAGACCGTCTCCCTGCAAGAATCCCTGGAGGCAGACGGGGACTCTGCGCTGACCTTAGCGGATGTGATACAGGACGGCTTTTGCATGGAGGACAGCTGTGAGCGGCAGGAGGATGTCCGGCGGCTGCGGCAGCTGCTGGACACCCTGCCCGCCCGGGAGCGGCAAATCTTACTGCTGCGGTATGGGCTGGCCGGGCAGCCGCCCCTGACCCAGCTGGAGACCGCCGGGCTGCTGGGCATCAGCCGCAGCTACGTTTCCCGGCTGGAGACCCACGCGCTGGAACTGCTGCGGCAGGCGTGGGGCAAACACAGCTAGTTTTCACTCCTGCAAAATTTTCAACTGCAACTCGTCCAGTTGTTCAAAAGTATATAGCCGGTTAAAAGCCTCTACCAGTTCCTTTTTGGAAAGGCGCGGCGGCAGCCCCAGCGCATTCAAGAGTCTAGCCTTGCGCTCGGCGCTGCCGGGCTTGCCGGAAAGCCCCCACTCGTACAGGTCGGTGTAGGTGATCTGCCGTCCCGCCGGGCGCACCGGCGCGGCACCGGCTTCCGCGCCCAAGGCGTCCAACAGTGCCTGCCGCACAAGGGCGTCATCCACGCCCTCTACCCCCAGCAAGCCCTCCTTGCCGGGCTGCGCCTTGCGCTTTTCCTTGCCGTGGATGGCGGGCACATAGGCCTGCACCACATTCTGCGTACCCACCATGTTGGTGATGTAGTTGCGGATGCGGAAACCTGCCGCGTCCGAATCCGTAAGTAAGATCAGACCGTTTTTCTGCGCCAGCACCCGGAATAGCTGCTGGCGCTGTTTGTCTTTATAAATGCCAAAACCATCCGTCAGCAGGATCATGGCATCGGTCAGGTGCGCCAGACGGACGGCATCGTATTTGCCCTCCACGATCAGCACCCGGTCGGTATGGATCATCTCGCTTTGCATCATCTTCCGCTCCCCGCCAGCGCCAGACGGCACAGGGCTGTTTCCAGCAGTGTCTGCGCCGCCACAGGCTGGCTTTTCAGGCTCTGGTCCAGCTCCAGCAGCACCTGCAAGCAGGCCTCCAGCTGGGGCAGGGTGTAGTGGGCGGCAGTCTCTGCCGAACGCTTCAGCCGGTAGTCACTGCCCTTATAGCCAAAATCCTTGTGCACTGCACTGTAATTTTTCCGCTTTGCCGCCCCAAGCTTTACCCGGTACAGGTCCACATAGCTGCCGATCATCGCCGCCGTAATGGCGATGGGTTCCTGCTGCAGCCGCAGCAGGGTCTGCAGCTTTTTGCAGGCTCCGGTGGCGTTTTTGGCGGTGATCATGCGGATCATCTCGAACACGTCCGCTTCAAGGCTCACCGTGCCCATCTCTGCCACCATAGAGGCGCTCACAGTCTGGTAGCCGGACAGGGCACAGAGCTTATCCACCTCGTTTTCCAGCAGAAAGGGGTCTTCGCCGCAGCGCTCCAGCAATGCGGTGGCTGCGCCGTCCGGCAGGGTCGCGTCCTGCGCCTTTGCGCGCTCCATCATCAGATTTTTCAGTTCAAAGGGACGGGGCTTTGCCAGCTCCTCCGTGTAGCCAATGGCCTTGCACTGGGCTTGCAGCTTTTGCGCCTGCTTGCCCAGCTTGATTTTTCCGCGTTCCAGTGGGAATACGCTGCCCAGCACCGCCACGGCGTTTTCCAAGCTGGAAAGGGTACTGCACAACTCGTCTAGGTCCTTGCTGCCGTAGGCTGCGGGGTCTATTTCCGGCAGCACCACCACACGCCGGGTACCGAAAAAGGAGATGGTACCCGCTGCCATGATAAGCTGTTCCAGTTCCGGCGCAGCACCGTCCAGGATCGTGGCGTCCTCGTCGCTGTCTGCCGACAGCATCCGCACCGCCGCCGCCACTGCCTGCCGCACCAGATACCGCTCGCTGGAATAGAAATAGTAGACCGGGCAGCCCTTGTCGGCCAGCTGCCGGAGTTTTGCTTCCGTGGCCATGCAAATGCCCCTTTCCTGTTATAAAATGCTCTTTGTATTGTACCACACTCGGCCCGGATTGCAAAGCATTACCCCAGGGTGTATCTGAAAAGTCGAAAATTTAGCCTATTTCTACAAGCACAGCTGGATTTTGCGTTAAACAGCCTTGAAATCCACAAAGGATTCCTGCGGCTATTTGCCTTAAATCCCGCTTGTGCTTGCGAAATATTCGTCATTTTCTTTGTTTTCAGATACACCTTAGCTTTCGCCGCCGGTGCGGCGCAGGCTGAGGGAGGACGTGTACTGCGTTTCCGGCGTCATCCAACTGTAACTGCGCATCGCCAGCAGTTTTTGGTACTGCACTGTCTCCGGCTTTTTCGGCGTGGCGATCAGCCACTCTGTCTGCAACGACTGCGCCAGCTCTGCCTTTCCGCTCAGGGTCACAAACTGCCGGTTGCCGATGCTCAGCCGCACAAGACACCCTTCCCGGGTGCGCAGCAGTTCCACCGCCGCCGGGGTGCAGCGCAGCTTACGGCTGGTATTGACCGGCAGACGCTCTGCTCGGATGCCCTGCTGCGCGGGCAGGGTGCAGGCGGTTTTTGCATTCATGCGCAGGTCTACCACCAGTTCCACGGTGCGCACGCCCCGCCGTGCCAGCTGGTTTTCCACCGCACGCTGGGCGGCGCTGCCGCCCCGGAACAGCACCACTGCCCGGTCGTTCTGGGCAACCACCACCGCAGGTGCCTGTGCGCTGCCCACAAGGTCGATGTGCACCACGTCCCGGCTGAGGGCGTTGCCCAGCCCGATGCCCACCGCTGCCGCCAGCAAAATGCCCGGCAGCGCCACCCGCAGACGCACCCGCCAGCGGAAAGCCAGCACCCCAAGCCCGCACAGCAGCAGACAGACCAGCGCTGCGTAAGCGGTATCAAAGTAAATGGATGCCCCGGGCTTTGTGCTGAGCCAGACCGCCCAGCCGTTCAATAGCCCTGTGAGCAGGTCTGCCACCCGGGAAAGCACCCCGTGCACCGGTGCCAGCCACGGCACTAGTCCCACAAAGGCTACTGCCAGCCCCAGCAAAAGCAGCGGCTGCACCATCCACAGCACCGCGATGCTGGAAACCACCGCCCATGCGCTGACACTCAGGCCGCGCAGCACCAGCACCGGGAAGGTAGCCGCCGAGGCGCAGGCAGCAATACAGGCGCTCTCTGCAAGACCCTGCAAACGCTCCGGCAGCCTGTTGAACCACGGGCGTCTGACCGGCTTTTGCAGGTTCTCCCCTGCTTTGACCCAGAAGCGCCTGTCGTGGGCGTCCCGCATCCGGCGGATGCAGGCGTTGCCCGCCACCGTGCCCACCACTGCCGCAAAGGAGAGTTCAAAGCCGATATCCCACACCGCATAGCTGTTGGCGGCGGTCATCAGGATGCCTGCCGCCGCCAGCGAGGTAAGGGCGTCCGGCGGTCCCCACACCCACACGCCCAAGGCGCTGACCCACACCGCCACAGCGGCGCGGCGCACCGAGGGCGTAAAGCCGGTCACGCCCATCAGCACCAGCGCCAGCAGGCTTTTCCAGACCGTGCGCCGTCTGCGGCTGCGGTAGCTCTGCTCCCAGCGATAGGGCAGCAAAACGCTCAGGATATCCCCGCACAGAATGGAAACGTGCATGCCGCTGACCACCAGCACATGGGAAAGCCCCGCACCCCGGTAGGCGCTGCGCAGCTGCGCCGAAAGCCCGCTGCGGTCTCCCACCGTCATAGCAGCCAGCACGCCGCCGGTGTCCCGGTGCATGGCACGGCGCAGGCTCTCGCTCAGTTTTTGCTGCAAGCGGTGGGTGCGGGCACGGAAGCTGCCGCTTTCGCCCAGTACGGTGAGCTGCGGCTTTTCTGCCAACGGCTCTGCCTGCAAAGCGATGCCGTCTGCGTACTGCGCCATCCGTTCTGCTTCATCCGGTGCCGACAGCGTGAACCCGCCCTGCACCCGCTGCCCTGCCGCGCAGGCGGGCAGCTCTGCACAGGCTATGCGAAAGCCCGCCGGGCTGCCGTTCACGCTTTCTACCCACAGGGTCGCGTCCACTGTGTCCGAAAAATAGTTACTGTCCACGCGCTCCACCTCAGCAGTCAGCAGCACGGTGCGCCCGGCGTAATTTGCCCGGACACGCTCCAGCCGGGCGCTCGTGGTATGCACCGCGCAAAGCCCCGCCAGTGCGCCCAGCAGCAGACAGAGCGCCAGCTTGCGGCTGCGGCGCGGGATGCAAAGCAGCAGCAAAAAGGCAACAAAAAATGCCGCAAACGGCATAAAAAGCTCCGTTTGCGGCAAAAAAGTCCATAGGAAACTAAGGCCCATCATTCCGGCGCAGAACGCGCAGAGCGGGCGGCGCATCCCAGCTTAGTGGAAGAACAGGGGCAGCGGCTCAAGGAAGATGATATCCTTGCGCTCAGAAGCGTCGCCCTCAGCCAGAACAGCGGCCTGACCCACGATGGTGCACTGGGTCTTTTCAGCCAGCGCATCCAGCGCCTTCAGAGAGCCGCCGGTGGAGATGACATCGTCCACCACCAGCACCCGCTTACCGTTCATCTTTTCCAGCTCTTTGCGGTCGATGACCAGCTTCTGCTTGCCGGCAGTGGTAATGGACTGGTCCTCCACCACAACGGGGTCCGGCATATACAGCTTGACACCCTTGCGGGCGCAGATATAGGGCTTGCCGCTCTGGCGGCTCATCTCGTGTGCCAGCGGGATGCCCTTGGCCTCGGCGGTGAGCAGGATATCAAAATCCGGGCACTTCTTCAGCAGCTCCGCAGCGGCGGCCACGGTCAGCTCGGCATCGCCCAGCATGATGAAAGCGGCAATGTCCATGTGGTCGTTCACCTTGCAGATGGTCAGCTCACGGGTCAGGCCTGCAACGTGCAGGGTATAAGTTTCAGCCATAATCAAAATCTCCCTTTCGTATTGGAATCAGACAGGCAGTTTTTCGCCGCCCAGAACATGGAAATGCAGATGCTTCACGGTCTGGCCTGCGTCCTCGCCCACGTTGGAGATGATGCGGTAACCGTTTTCCAAGCCCTGCTCCTTGGCCAGCTTTGCGATGACGGTAAAGATGTGGCCCAGCAGAGCACCATCCTCCTCGGTCAGCACAGCGGCAGAGGAGATGTGCTTGCGGGGAACCACAAGGAAATGCACCTTTGCCTGCGGGTTGATGTCGTAGAATGCCACTACCTGGTCATCCTCGTACAGCTTTTTAGAGGGGATCTTGCCCTCTGCGATCATGCAAAACAGACAATCTTCCATGGGGGAACACTCCTTCCTGCTTCTACAAAAGCCCGCCGCCCGGCGCGCATCCGGCACCGGGCGGGGACATGGATCTTTTTTAGCCCAGAGCCTTCTTGACGATGGCGCTTACAGCAGCCAGTGCCTCGTCGATCTTGGTCTCGTCCTTCAGACCGGCCATTGCAAAGTCCGGCTTGCCGCCGCCCTTGCCGCCTGCGATAGCGGACAGCTCCTTGACCAGCACACCGGCCTTCAGGCCCTTTTCCTGTGCCAGCTTATTCACGGTAACAGCCATGGTGATCTTATCCTCGGCCTTGCCCACCAGAACAGCCACCACGGGGTTCACGGCCTTATCGCGGATGCTGTCGCACATACCGCGCAGGGTGTCGCCGGTGGTACCGGTAAAGTATGCAGAAGCGATCTTCACGCCGTCTGCTTCCTCGGCATTGTCGAACAGGCTGTCCACCTTGGAAGCGGCGATCTTTGCCTTCATCTCCTCCAGCTCGCGGCTCATGGCCTTGTTCTCGGCCATCACAGCCTCGGCACGGGCGGGCAGAGCAGCCACGTTGTTGGCCTTGAGGGTGTTGGCCACATCATGCAGCATAGCCTCCTGCAGGTTTGCACGGATCAGCAGGTTGCGACCGGTGACGGCTTCGATACGGCGGATGCCGGCAGCCACAGAGGACTCGCTGACGATCTTAAAGCCGCCGATCTGGGCGGTGTTCTTGACATGGGTGCCGCCGCAGAACTCGGTAGACCAGCCCTCGATATCCACCACGCGGACCACCTTGCCGTACTTTTCGCCAAACAGAGCCATTGCGCCCAGCTTCTTGGCTTCCTCCACCGGCATCTCCTGCACGGTGACGTTCATGGAGTCAAAGATCTTATCGTTGACGATCTTCTGCACCCGTGCCAGCTCCTCGGGGGTCACGGCGCTGAAGTGGGTAAAGTCGAAGTGGGTGATGGAGGCATCCTGATAGGAACCAGCCTGATGCACATGGTCGCCCAGCACCTCACGCAGGGCAGCCTGCAGCAGGTGGGTAGCGGTGTGGTTGCGGGCAATGGCCATGCGGTAGCCCTTGTCCACCTGTGCGGTCAGCACATCGCCCACCTTCACAATGCCGCTTTCCAGCACGCAGGTGTGGACGTAGTAGCCCTTGGGGGTCTTTTTCACGTCCAGCACACGCAGGCTGCACTCGGCACCGTTCAGCACGCCGTGGTCGGCAGCCTGACCGCCCATCTCAGCGTAGAAGGGGGTCTTATCCAGCACCACCAGCACGCCGTCCTTTGCCTCCTCATCGGTGGCAATGGCATCGGTCAGGGTCTCTTCATCGCTCAGCGCCACAACAGTGCCCTTGTCGGTCAGGGTGTCGTAGCCGGTAAAGACGGTGGGCTCGGCTTCCAGTGCGCCGAACAGATCCTCGCTCCAGCCGGAGATGTTCTTCTTCAGACGCTCAGCGCGGGCGCGCTCCTTCTGCTTCTTCATCTCTGCGTGGAAGCCGTCCTCGTCGATCTCCAGACCCTGCTCGGCGGCGATCTCCTTGGTCAGATCCAGCGGGAAGCCGAAGGTATCGTTCAGCTTGAAGGCGTCCATGCCGCTCAGCAGCTTCTGGTGTGCCTTCTCCAGACGGTCGATCATGTTGTTCAGGATGTTCATGCCGGCATCGATGGTGCGGGCAAAGTTTGCCTCCTCGGTGCCGATGACCTTCTTGATATAGGCGTCATGCTCGCGCAGCTCGGGGTAGGCGGACTCGCTGGACTGGATGACGGTCTCCACCAGATCCACGAGGAAGGGGTGGTCGATGCCCAGCATACGACCGTGGCGGGCAGCGCGGCGCAGCAGACGGCGCAGCACATAGCCGCGGCCCTCGTTGGAGGGCAGGATGCCGTCAGACACCATAAAGGTGCAGCTGCGGATATGGTCGGTGATGACGCGGATGGAGATATCGGTCTTGGGGTCCTGCTTGTAGGTCTTGCCTGCAATGTGCTCCACATGATGCAGCACGCTCTGCACGGTATCCACCTCGAACAGATTGCCCACGTTCTGCATCACGCAGGCCAGACGCTCCAAGCCCATGCCGGTATCAATGTTGGGGCGTGCCAGACGCTCGTAGTGGCCCTTGCCATCGGCGTCGAACTGGCTGAACACAAGGTTCCAGATCTCCATATAGCGGTCGCAGTCGCAGCCCACGCCGCAGGTCGGCTTGCCGCAGCCGTACTCGGGGCCGCG
>ENA-UEPV01001453-UEPV01001453.1-human-gut-metagenome-genome-assembly--contig:-NODE-1453-length-14772-cov-6.246614_pt1 | contig 14772 bp, 24 predicted proteins | sample MGYA00242942_ERZ507925 | MGnify/ENA primary metagenome ERZ507925 (study PRJEB26167, sample SAMN06115453) | human gut metagenome | host: Homo sapiens | place: China:Fujian | collected 2015-08-26... | reverse complement strand
GAATTAATTCTTGTAAGTAACTTGAATGATGTTGGCTTTGTACCTGCTGTTGTTTCAACTCCATAAGAGAAAGTAACACCCAGTGTACTTAATCCTGCTACTGCATCTGCCATTGTCTACCTCCTAAAAATTTGCAAAAAAATAAGAGCATTTCTGCTCTTTGTTACAATAATCTGTCATTTGCTCCAATTAACCGCCTAAATCTAGCGGTACTCTTATGTACTTTGTTACTGATTGAGAACTCTGGCATTGCATTGCTTTGAAATCTCATTGCCTTAAATGTATCTGTAATTATTGCCATAACCTTACGGCAATCAGCTTTGCTTGTGTTAGCACTAACATCTACTTGGAATGTTGCTAACAAAGCATTAATTGTCTGCCCATCAAGCGTTTGCCCTTGCTCTACCGCTGACAACAGATGTATGTATACTGTTGGGAATACTGCCTGACCGCTGTTTTCCCCCTCGTTTGTTATAACTATCTTGGGGTACGCTTTCTTTAATTGCGTTAGGGTTTTAGCCTTGACAAGTGCTGTAACTGTGTTTTCAAGGTCTATCGCCCAATCGTTTGCATTTGCCATTAACTAAACACCTCTCTTGCTATCTGCTTATACTGATTAATAATCTCCATTGTGGCATTGTACATAGGCATTGTAGCTTTAACGCCGTGTGTAGGTTTCCAACTTTCACTTTGTTCATCCCAGAACCACCATGTGTCTTGCCAAGCATGAACCTGTCCCGGGTATGTGCCAACTCCTAGTCCTAACTCATCAGCTTTAGGATTGGCAATAGCGTTATAATGAATACCAGCACCAAATTCAATCGCTAATAGCGTGTAAAATGGTTCTCTATCTTCTACTTCAACAGTTTTACCGGTAGCAATCAAAATAGCTTGGTAGCCATCTTGAATAGGCTTTCTGTCAACTCTCAATGTTACTGTTCTGCCTAATGGACTTTCATTAGCACTCATAATTGCCGCTTTGTCGCCTAATTCTGCTAATCGTTCAACAAGCAATTCGCACTTATGCTGCAAACTCTGCTTATACTGTTGTAGCTGTCTGATAGCTTCATTTACGGACTTTTCAGACAAGGATATATTAATTGTATGTCTTGCCATAATGCACCTACTTTACAACTGCTTTTAGCATATACTTAGTTGAATACAACGCTGGTTTTATGCCTACAATCGTGAAGTCCGCTGATGTTTCATCAACAAGGCTATCGTCTGTGTATGTAGGCTTGCTATCAAGCCAGATAAGGTCGCCTTTTTGAACAGGCAACATATTTCTATCTGTCAGCAAAATAGCATCAAAATCAGCGGTATCAAAGCCGTATTCTTTACTCTGTGCTTCTCCACCGCTGAATGATATGTTGGATTTGAAATCAACCGGCTCTGAAAAACCTGTTTTTTCTTCAAGGACTTTGGGTATCTTATTTCCCTCATCATCAAGATAAGGAGTAAAGTTACCCTCTGTGTCGGTATACCCCTCATAAAGAATATTGCCATTATCATCTCTTTCATAGATAATTACTGTTTGTCCTTGAAGTGAATACTTCATAGCCTGCTTATTAATGTCAAGCATTTACTTCACATCCTTGCCGAAACGCTTCCATAAATCGGATAACTTCTCCCAACCAAACATTGCAACAAACGCAACGATAAAGCCTGCCATAATAGCCGCAAGTATCATATACCACAGTATCGTCATATGAATGTACTGCATATATGCGATAAACGCCATAACTGTAATACCGATAGATAAAACGAACACAATTATGTCCGTAGGCACTTTATTAAATATGCTTATATTCTTGATTACCTGTGTAATTACAGATACAAAAAAAGCAATAGTTCCGATGATTGCTAATATAAGTGTCATATTTGCAATTAATGTCTGAATAATATCCATTAATCTTTACCTCCATTCTTCAAGTGAATTTCCTGTATTTCGTTATACATTTTAGTTACCATTCCATTACCACCCAATGCGTGATATGCGTTATACATCTCAACAAAATTGTCATAGGCATAAGATGGTATTTCACCTATTTTCATATACTTATCGTGATATTCGATAAGCTGTACTCGCAAAAGCAACATTGTGCCTTTACTATTAGCGTCTTTGTCCTTTTTCTGTTGTTTCAGAAGCCAAACTATATAGCCAAGTAATATCGGTAATACTATGGTATAAGTTTGTAATAAAAGTTCTTTCATTTTATATCTCCTGCAAAATTAATAGGCACACCGCCCACCACCCTTACTGTGTACCGCCTGCTACCACTTTACCGACATCAGTAAAATGGTAACGCACAATCTTCTTTTTGCTTATAGCACTTTGACAAAAGGAAATACTCCGGCAAACAGCTTATCTCTGTCTTTCCATGTACGGCTCACTCCACCCTCACTCAATGCGCTCATGTAGTTCTCACCGGCTTGCGAATGGTCGTAAACAGCAAGATTAACGATAACACTTTCAAATTTCTTCAAATCTTCAGTTATCATTTCATCTGTGTAGCTGTCGGGGTAATTTCTTCTTGCTTTCACATCTTCTGTAGCTTGTTTAATAAGCTGTTCGATTATCGGATTATCTTCTTTGTTATCGAACACTACCACATCAGATGTCGTTTCATCATCATTTGTGACTGTATCAATATGAAATTGTTTAAGTCTGATTTTAACCTGTTCTAATGTGGTGTATTCCATAACTATCTCCTATAATCCTAATTTCTCAATTAACAGCTTCTTTAACTCTGCTCCTGTAAGTTCTTCTGCATTGTCTACGCCTTGTTCTGTGGCAAATGTCTGTAAATCAGATGTAGACATACGATTTATAGCTGTCTTATTCAAATCCTTGCTATGTTCATTCAGCAAATCTACAGGTTTTACAGAACTATTATTATTCTGCATACCTTTTATTAGCGGTTTGCCAATTTTATTTTCTGTGGTTGCAAGTTCTCTGATTCTTGACGGAGTTGTTTCTGAACCATTTCTAGGGTATTCATCTCCAACTTCGTATATGTGATTAAAGTCTTGTAAATCCATAAACCTGTAAATTACCTTATAACTCATAACAATTCTCCTTACGCCGCTTCTGCTTCTGTGATTGTAGACTTGATAATTCCGTCAAGTCTTTCAGCAAAAAGTACAATACCGGAAACCACTGTGTCAGAAGCTGTCATATTGCTGTAGTCCGGTGTTTCGTGAATACCAATAAGACCTGTCTGGTCTGATGTGAAATCAAACGCTTCTCCGAGGTCTGCACCATTAACAGGAATGTAATACAGTACGATATTGTCTTTTGCTGTTGCGTAGATGGTTCCCTTTGGTACTTTGCTGTCAAAAATAACAGTTCCAAGACCGAGGAAGTTCTCTACATAAGTCATACCGAATGCTGTCTGTAATGTAATCTGTGCTTTAGCAAGATAATCAGCTACATCAAGTGGATTCATAAAATACACAGCTTCGATTGAATCGTCTTCAAACTTGACCTGTAACTGTCCCCAAGCCTGTGCAAGTGCTGCCTGAAAACCTACGCCTGTTGCTGTTCCTGTGCCTGTTGCAAGGAATGTGAAAAAGTCGCCTCTAATGCCTTTCTGAACATCAAGTAACATTCTGTCAGTTGTCATCTGTACCGCCTGGTCATAGCCTCCACTGATAATCGCCTCTGCCGATGTGGCTTTTCTCCACTTCTTCAAAGTAATTTCCTTGTAGTTTACTGCAACTGTCTGATACTTAGAGAGTGGGATTGTTTCGCCCTCTGCGACTTCTCCGTTTTCAAGTGTTCCTGTAGCCTTGTAGGACTTTAATGTGTAGCCCGCCTGCTTTGGAATCTTTCTTGTTACTCCAAGTGCCTCAATTAACTTCTTGATGTTTTCACTAAAAATGTTTACAAACTCAACCTCTCTTGCTCTTACAAGGTCAGCTTTCTTAATTAAATTTTCTTCTGCCGCCATATTTACCTCCTAATTAAATAAATCCATATTCATAGCAATAGCTTTTCTACGCTCATTTCTGTCCGGAATAGCCATAATCTGTTCCTTTGTCATGCCGGAATATTCTCCGCCTGCATTAACTCTAGGTCTTGATTTCATCCATTCGGTCTGTGCTTCTGCGACTGCTGCTTTCTTTTCAGCTTCTATAATTGCTGCAATAGTGTTATGGTCTGCGTCCGAAACTGCATCAATCAGTTTTTCTACAGACTTTTCAGATACGCTCTTGTAAGCATTAACCGCTTTAATATGATTAAGTTCTTTTACAGCTTCCTCATACTTCTCATTCTGTAAGCGTTCCGCTTCTGCCTTAGCTTCCGCTTCCTGCTCCTCGGTTGTCTGCTTTGCTCTTAAAGCCTTGGTAAGCTCTCCTTTTTCCCTTAAAGCCTTATCAAGTGCCTGCTTTTCCTTGGCTCTGTCTGCCTTTTCTGTAGCAAGCTGTGCCATCAGTTCTTCAACTGTGGGTGTATTTGGCTTTACTTCGGTTGTCTGTGTATCTGTTGGGTTTTCGGTTGCTGTTGATTTAGCTTCATCTGCCATTTTTGTTACCTCACTTTTCTGTGTTTTCTTGACTTCTCTGTCTCATTGTGTTTTATCCACTTCTCTGTGCATATAAAAAGCCACTAGGATAATTCCCAGTGGCTATATACCTTGATTATTTATTTGTTCTGCTCTTATCAATCAGAGGGCTGTTGCTAACTTGGTCGCTCAAATCTTGCATTATGCGGTCATTGTTAGTTGCATCATCTTTAATGTTGCTCTTTTGTATTTTTTCGACTGTTTCCTTGCTTGCTTCCCAAACTTCGTTAGGGTCGTCAAATACAGGAATTGCATTAAGTACTTTTCCTCCATTAATGCCTGTATTAATAAGTGTTGCTATACTGTTGACTTTTGTTGATAATTCATATAGCTTTTGTCTCTTAATGTTAATTTCAATATCCTCAAGGCTTATAAGCCTTAATGGACTATCTTGTGGGACATACGGACTTTTATCAATAGCCGCAAGAACCACTTCTAGTTCATCCATTTTGCAGCTTTCGGTTATCATCTGTAACTTTGTTGCTGCTGCCTCTGCGTGGTCCCATCCACTTGCATTACTAGCCGCAACACCTGTTATGTTAGATGCATTGTCATTTGTAAGTGGAACATTGCATTTTTCAAGTATCTTGTTTCTGCGATATTGAATGTTATTGAGCATCCCTGTGTAATCGTAATTAATTGCAAGAGATTCAACAATTGGTGTCTTTCCGTCTGCAGATGTATAAGTCTGCATCCATTCGCCGGATTTCGGCTTTCTCACAGTTTCTTCAATAGTCTGTGTGCCATCCTCATTGTCTGTAACTTTTCTCTCTACAGGGAAGTCAACATCGTTTGTATGCCATACCGCCTGCGTATTCTGTTCAACATCATTGGTAAAGTCTGAAATGAGTAAGTTTAGATTATCTAACTCAGACATTTGATGTTCCCAAACTCCCATGCGGTCATATGCCCTAAAATATTCAACTATAGGCACAATTCCAAGCGGATTTACTTCCCCGCTTCTTTGCTGATGTCTCCACGCTTCTTTTTTCGTATAATCTCCGTTCACAATCTTATTGAGATTAACCACTTCAAAGCGGAAATCTTTTGTAAAGCAAGTGTAGTAGTTGTTCCCGGTTATTCTATCGTGTCTGTAAGTAACGCCCATCATTGTTCGCTTATCGGAATAATAGCTTGACTTCACTACAAATGATGTTCGTGGGTCTAATATGTCTAATGTGAAATATGGCTTATTCTTTTTCCATTCCATATTTACATCTACAAGAACATTACATGTCGCCCCGATTGTTACATATCTTCCCAAGTCTTGCGTCTTTGCTTTAATCTTTGCAAGTTCGTACTGTTTGTTAAGTTCCGATATTCCGTCTGCAACGAATTTCTCTTTTCCATCACCATTCTGCACAAGTGAAATAGGATTTCCCCAAGCGAATGAAGTCCAAAATTCTGATGCTTGATGAGCGACATTATCTATACACTCACAATCAATGTCCGGTCTGTAAGTTTTGGGGTTCTTCCTAATTATCGGCTGTATTCCTGCATCGTAATCAAGAAGATACTGTATTCTGTTGGCGTTTTGTATGTGTGTTGAAAAGACATCTCTTAATACATCTAACACATTTTCATATGTTATTTCCGGAACATCCGTTGTTAATACAATTCTTCCTGTCTGCATTTCTTGCACCTCTAATAAAATGTCATACCACTTGAGCTTCTACTCCGTGGAATTTCTTTAATCTGAAAATTGTCATCATCATTCGGCACATACCAAATCCATTTGCCGCAATGTTTGCAAGCTAGTTTGTGTGTGCGTGGGTCTTTCTTATCTGCCTTAGTTAAAAACTTATGGCAATTCGGACACATAATTGACTTATCTTTATTCATATAAAATTCCATATATTACCTCTTTGCATAACAAAAGCACCGCTACAATTAAGTAACGGTGCTTTTTGATAAGTAATGTTTTGTTTATGAAAAACAGCTCTGTAATTTCTTACAGATACAGTATATCATTAGTGCAATAGGACATTCTAGGACAACTTTAAATAACTATTGCCATATTTTTCTTCAAATACTTTTAACGCTCTTCCATGAAGTCTTGTTACATTCCTGTATGAAAAATTCATTTCTGTAGCAATTACTTCAAATGTCTTTTTTTCAATGTATCTTGAAAAAAGTACGTTGTAGTAATCTTCATCTTCTATGCTGTCTATTTGCCCTATAATCGTATTTTTTTTATCGGTGTATTCATCTATCATTTTATCAAGGTTACGTTCCATTTCGTCAATTTTGGCATATGTAGTGCCTATTTTATCTGGGTCTGATGATGATAACACTCTTTCTTCATTCTTTACTGCTGATATACTACAAGAAAGCTCTCTAAGTTGTGCTATCTCTGTTAGCTTGTTATTTATCATACGATTAAGTCTACTGATTTGATTAAGATAATCCTTAGTTGTCATAATAGATTAACCTCCTATATTGGGCTTGACATAATGACTGTTTTTTTTACCCGATTCCCTTTTGTCATCCTCAATGCAAAATTTGAAAATACATCTGGAACATCATCAAGCTGTTTCTTCCCTGATACTGAATACTGTTTTAAAAGTGACATCATTACTCCGTATGGTTCATTAGGCTTGTAAAGTGATGAGTCTTTAAAGATGACATGTTGTAATATCCAGTTAGAACATTGGAATATCCTTGCTTCCTTATTCGTTTCCGTTGGTGTATCAGTGATGTTACATATCCAGCCTACGCTCTCAACACGCTTGTTAACTTCCATTGCAACCCTATCTCCACCGGCGTTACGTTCAAATTCACACTCTTGTACTTTGTTATTTACAAGTACACCTGCGGCATTTCTGTATTGTTCTTCATAATCTGCTGTGTTATCGCATACGCAATCAATGCAGTAATAGTCTTCTCCGTACTTCTGTAATACAGGTAATACAAAATAGTCTGTTCCTTTACCCTTAGTATCGCATTGTGCTGTGATAATTTCTGGTTCTCCGTGTGGCAGATTAAGGTATCTGCGGATTTTATCATCTGGAAATAGTAATCCCTCACGTTCGATAGGGTCTTGTTTATACAGGCAGCGATATGAGATTTCATCCATAAGCAGCTGAATATCTTCAAAATCCTTTACTGTATAGCCACCAAATTCAAAGTCAAAATTACTTTCTCCTGTTACTGGGTCTACATCAGGCACGGATATTACTTTAACTCGCTTGTTTCCCTCATAAGCTTGTATAATACGTCCTATTACGTCTCTAACGCTCCACCTTGTAGCAATATGTATTTCTTTACATGGGTTTCCATCCTCGTCCGGTATCTTTCTTTGTCGTGCATCTACTGCATATTTATCCCACAATTTATCAAGATAGGTTGGGTTTAGTGCTTCTTCAATGCCGCCTATCATATCATCAACTAGCAGAAATTTATTAGCTCTGACTTTACCAGCATTTTTACTGCCGACGGATGTACATTGTACAGATTGAAACGGCTTATATTTTCCTACGTTAAACCGTTCAAGTTTTGCATTTGTACTTGTTACTTCAAGTCCAGGGAACACTTCTCTCCATGTATACTCGTCAGCGTTTGTGACAATATCGTATACTCCATCATAATACATTCGTGTAATGTCTCCGCTGTGTGAATAAAAAAGGTTATATCCGTTTGAGTACCAACCTATAACCGCAGAATGGAAAAACTTTTCGATTGTGGTTTTTCCTGTTCCGGGTGGGAGAGAAATACATAAAATATCATATTTATCATCAATCATGCCTTGTAATGCTTCTATTAAGCCTATTTTGATAAACTGTTTTCTTCTCGGCATATAGAATCTTTCTTTAGGTTCACGTTTCTTTTCTATGTATCTAAAAAAACTGTCAACAACCTTGTTTTGTGCTTCAATCAGTAAAATATCGTAAAACCAATTAATCAGCTCATATTCCGTTTTATTTGCAAACGCATACTTTTCTAAATCCCAAATTGTACCGCCTGTTTTAGTCATGCAGAAGCCCTCTATAAGCTCTTTTGCCCTCTTAGTGAGTTGTAGTCCATACTCAATGTCTTTTTCGCCATTTACAGCTACATTGCAAGCATCTGCATAAGCATTGATTACCTGCTCATCAATTCCATTTCTCTTTATGTAATTTTCATAACTATCAACTGTGGAAATAAGGCTCTGACTAGCCATAAAGAAAAGCACCTCCACTTTTCAGCAAAGGTGCTTATAGACCTCTGCCTATAATTGTTTTAGGGTAGCACCGTAAGTCACTTATACGGCGGTAATATATTACTCTGTCGTTTTAATCATTATCTCTTCAACGCCATGTTCGCTACAAATCATTGTGTAACTATATCACATCTCCAAGGTCTACAATATATAATCTTTGGCAACTGTCTTTTACTCTTTCTCTTGCCTCTTCAATATTTTTACAAATCCATGATGGATAATTGGCAAATTCAACATTTACTACTGCATATCTGTATTGTGGATAGTATCTTTTCTTAGTTTCTTTAAGGGTTAAGTGTGCAGGCTTTCTGCATTTTGCGTTTCTACTGTACTTTGTACCGATAAGTTCTGAATAAAACTTGTAGTTTATAAAATTTATGATTTCGCATACGGCAAATATAATTACAATCGCTATAACAGTTTCTATCATGGTCATTCGTCCTTTCCGCTAATAATCAGCAATCATTGTTCTAATTCATCAATTCTGTTTTCAAGTACATTTATGTACTCTCTCATCTTTTGTCCGTCTCTCTCTGAAAGATACTCAACACCAGTAGTTCCTATTTCCCACGATATTTCTTTTAAGTGTTTGATTGCATTTTCAACTTTGTCATCATCACGATTAAGCTCTTCGCATAAGTGCTTAGCAATATCTTTAAACGGCTGTGGGTGTTCTGCTCTGTCTAATGCCTTTTCAAAGGTGTAGTCTTTCTTGTAATCCATAATAATTCCGACAGCTTCATATTTTCCAAGATTAACTCCTAAAAATCGGTCTGTGGTTGTGTTCCATATGGCATATAAGTTGTCTATATCATCTTGCAATGCAACTATTAACATAATCTCACTCCTTTTTCATACTATTTGCTAATGATTTTGTTTCCTCTAAGATTTTCATTGCTAAAGCTCTTGAAAACTCCATATTGTCTTTAGGGTATCTTCCTAAGATTGATTTTGCGTACTCATTAACTGCATCAACAGAAACATCAATACCCATTACTTTTCCAGATACCTCAACACATTCTGTTCTCTTTTCACCATTTGTGCATTTATTATCTTTGTTGTATCGGCAAGTGGTTAAGTTGCAATCATTCATTTTTAACACACCCCATTCTGCCAGCTATATAATGACTTCTTGTATCGCAAACTGTCCTACAATCAATAACATTGCCCTTATCGAGGCAAATCTCAAGATGCTCACATTTATCGCACTTTGTATCTTTTTCTTTATATTTTCTCGGCTTGTATTCCTTAAAATCCTCGCACTCACAGTCTAAGTCTGTGTCATTGCCCTTGCTACAAGTATAAATGGGATATTCTTCTCCTATTTCTTCATCGAAAATATAATCTTCTTCGCTAAATTTACATTTTGAACAATCATTCATTCCTCATAAACCTCTCAAAATCTTTTCTGCACTTAGGGCATAGCTCATATGTCCTTTCTAAAAATTCATATCTGCGAACATTCTTGATTTCAAGACACATATCATTATCTTCAAAAGCGGGAACTATATCTCCGCAATATCCAACTTGCTTAAATCTAACTTCTTTCCAGCTCTTAGGTATTATCTCTTTTCCGCACCTGTCGCAAGTGTGCCATTCTTTGCTATGTTTCATGGCAATCCCCCTTTACAAAATTAACTTATATATATCTGGACAGGCTTCACAGGTAAAGGCGGCAAAAGTAGCAGGTTGTAGCGTACCGACATTTAAGAAATACGCTAATAAGATTTATGGCGGCGAGGAGTTACCAGATAATTTATGGAGGGAAGAAGTGATATGTGTGAATTTTGCAATGGTAAAAAGAAGAAGATTGAAAATGGCTATACATATGGCAGAGCATATATAGAATCAACTAATTATGGCAATTATTATAAACTTTGCTATGACAACAGCGGTGAAGAATATGGAGAGGGGGAGTTTGAAATCAATTATTGCCCTATCTGCGGTAGAAAGTTGGTGGAATGATGGCAGAACCTTTAAGTAAATTAGCAGAAAAATGTAAAAGTTGCCCTAAATCTGAAAAATGCGACCATAAAAGAATGGAGTTATGCGCTTTAGCAGATTTGCCACCACAAAATCTTGCAAGCACTACACAAGGCATTTTGATAGACAATATGTCGCCTATATTGAGGGAAGAAATAAAAAGCCCTTTAAGTCCATTTAGGTACAAAGATGAATTGGAAAAAGCGTTAAATGATTCCCATTTTGGAAATATGTTTATGTATGGTGCTTAGAAAGTTAGTGAAAGAATGATTAAAGAAGCATTGTTGGATATTTCAAAAGGATATGTCAAAGTTTTCTTTGATGGTAACCCAGTTGATAGTATATATAGTGTAGATGGCATTACAGACGATGAGTCTGGAATGAAAAAGATACAACTTACTTTTTTAGTGAAAGAAGTGCTTTTTAAAGAATAACCGAAGAGTTTGCCAATTTTGCAAAGGGGGATTACTATGAAACATCAAAAAGAATGGCACACTTGCGATAGGTGCGGAAAAGAGATAAAAGTAGGGCTGTTGTGTATGAACTCAATTACAAGGAGTGGCATATTAAATATGACTTACGATTTATGTAATGAATGTATGGAAGATTTTGAGAGGTTTATGAGGAATGAAAACATTGATTGTAGATGATTTAAACATTCCACCAAGTGTTATCGCAAGTGCCATTGTCAATAGAATTCCACTTAATGAAGATAAAAATTGTCACATTGAGCATTGGAGTACCAGATGGAGAATTGAAAAATATGGGAAACATACTTGTCTGGAAGTTAAGATAAACAATTACCGACTACAGATTGATTGTAGCTGCTGACCTTAGAAAGCTAAAGGCTGATAAAACATATAAAAGGAGATGGAACTTATGAAACAGTTATTTGTAAGCGTGCCGATGAAAGGCAGAACAGAGGAAGAAATCAAAGCTGACTATATTAATGTAGATGTAGTCGGACTTAAAGGTCAGATTATATACAGTATGGATGTTAAAGCACATTTTAGTAAAAGCAGCGCATATATTGAGAAGCTTACTGATGCGGTAAGACATGCAGCGGATTATGTTGGAGCAGACGCAGATGACATTCTGGGAGTTGGCATTACAGTTCCGGGAATACTTGATGATGAAAAGCAGATTCTTATCTCAGCACCACCATTAAAAGCTAAGAACTATGATTTTACAAGGCTTATATCAGCTATTGATTATCCGGTCGTAGTGATGAACGATGCGAGGGCAGAGGCATACGCAGACCACTGGTTTAATGGAAAGCCTGAAGATGAAAAAATATATATTATGCTTGGTGAAGGTGTCGGAGGTGCATATATTAACGCTTCCGCAATCAGAAATGGTGTTCATAACCGTGGTGGCGAATTCGGACATATGGTTATTCACCCTGGAGGAAAGCAGTGCCTGTGTGGTAAGAAGGGCTGTTTTGAAGCATATGTTTCAGAAAAGGTATTATCATCAGAGCTTGATATGACACTTGACAATTTCTTTGAACTGGCAGCGCAGGGAAATAAGAATAATTCCAATGTGTTAGATGAATATATGGACAATCTGGCTCTTGGAATTAATAACATATACACGATGATGGACTGTGATATTGTTCTTGGCGGAACAGTTGCACCATATCTTAAGCAATATGATAATAGTATTAAAGAACGTCTTGTTAATGATTATTCCTTTGATACAGATGCGGATGCAGCTTGATCACCCAGTAATACCGGTCTGAGGTTTCTTTCATGGCTCTCTGTATTTCTTCCATTCCACAGAGCGTCGGCATAGCTGCATTTCCACGAAATGTCGGAGCCCACAGGATGACTTTTTTCCCTTTTGCATCTGGATATTTCCGGTAGAATTCCTCACAGTTTGCCTGATTCCACGCTTCATCATAATAACAGTCTGAACGGCTGATCCCGGTTGCCTGTACAACACCCGGTGCAAGCCGCATCGTCTTTGTAAATACCGGCACACAGCATAGTGCACTGACGGTCAGCAGATCATAGTTTTTGTAAACCGAACCGCCTTTATACATCTTCGGAATATCCTCCGTCGTATCATATCCGCTTTTCTTAAGCAGTCCTCCGGAATGCCAGAGCTGCACAACCTTCGTCTCCGGACGTTTTGTGCAGGCAGAAACCGGAAGGAAATTATCACAGATAAACACATATTCGGCGGCCGCATACCGTTTCATAAACTGCTTCAACCATTTTAACAGGCTGCCATATCCCATCTTTCCAAAATCAGTGACCCACGTTTCATTCTTATACTCTGGATCTCCCTGCAGTGTTTCATACATTTTTCTCATGGAAAAAGGTAGATCCTCATGATGTGCATCGGCAAAAATTACCAGCCCCTTTTCGACCGGCTTTCCGGCATACCGTTTGTAGAGCATCGGCAGATAGACCTGCTGCATCGCCATTTTCAACACCTGTTTTATATAAAATACTATCTTCATGTGCTTCAAAATAAACCTTTCGACTATTTTGAAAACCGGCGGCATCCGCGTTTTCATGCGTATGCCGCCGGCTTATCGTCATCTTCTATCTAACTTTATTAACCATTGATTCTGGAAAGAAGCTCTTTGCCAAGTTCTTCGTTTCCTGGTTTGCCAAGTAATGCGAACATGTTCTTCTTGTAGCTTTCTACACCTGGCTGGTTAAATGGATTTACACCAAGTGTGTATCCACTGATACCACATGCAAACTCAAATGTGTAGAACAACTCACCTAATGTGAACTCATCGATCTTGTCGATGTTAATCTGGATGATTGGGATTCCACCATCAACATGTGCAAGAATTGTTCCGTTCATAGCACTCTTATTTGCAAAATCTACTGTCTTGCCTGCAAGGTAGTTCAGACCATCAAGATCACAATCCTCTTCTTCCATAACGATCTCACATGTTGGATGTAACACATTGATTACTGTCTCGAAATGGTTCTGTGAACCCTGCTGGATAAACTGTCCTAATGAATGAAGGTCTGTTGTAAAGTCAGTTGCTGTTGGGAATAATCCCTTACCATCTTTTCCTTCGCTCTCGCCGAAGAGCTGTTTCCACCACTCAGATACATAATGAAGGCTCGGCTCGTAGTTTGCTACGATCTCCACCTGTTTTCCTTTTCTTAACAGGATGTTGCGGACTGCGGCATATAAAAGTGCCGGGTTCTTCTCATACTCTGTCTCAAGAGCGACCTTTCTTGCGTCCGCTGCACCTGTCATCAGGGCGTCGATATCTGCTCCGCTGACTGCGATCGGTAAAAGACCTACGGCTGTGAGCACGGAGAAACGTCCTCCAACGTCATCCGGAACAACGAAGCTCTCGTATCCCTCTTCGTTTGCCAGATTCTTTAAAGCTCCCTTTGCCTTGTCTGTGGTCGCATAGATCCTCTTGTTGGCCTCTTCCTTGCCATACTTGCTGATCAGCATTTCCTTGAATACGCGGAAAGCGATCGCCGGCTCTGTGGTTGTGCCGGACTTGGATATAATATTAATGGAGAAATCTTTTCCTTCCAGTACATCCTGAAGATCATGGATATATTTGCTGCTGATGCTGTTTCCTACGAAATAGATCTCCGGAGTTTTTCTCTTTCCCTTCGGCAGCACATTGTAGAAGCTGTGGGATAAAAACTCGATTGCAGCGCGGGCACCGAGGTAAGATCCGCCGATACCGATCACGAGAAGCACATCGGAATCTCCCTGAATCTTTTCTGCCGCTTTCTTGATCCTTGCAAACTCCTCTTTATCATAATCAACCGGGAGGTCGATCCATCCAAGATAATCATTGCCTGCACCGGATTTTGCTGTCAGGACATCTTTTGCACCCATAACGATGCTCTTCATGTTTTTCATTTCCTCTTCACTGATAAATCCGGCTGTCTTGGAATAATCAAATACGATTTCTTTACCCATAACCCTGTCTCCTTTTCTTGTGTGAGATTCACAATCTCCGTTCGTTATTATACCACTTCGTGAAACCCTTGACAATGGACGGAAGCAATTTTATCGGCACTA
>ENA-UEPV01001450-UEPV01001450.1-human-gut-metagenome-genome-assembly--contig:-NODE-1450-length-14782-cov-6.052771_pt1 | contig 14782 bp, 15 predicted proteins | sample MGYA00242942_ERZ507925 | MGnify/ENA primary metagenome ERZ507925 (study PRJEB26167, sample SAMN06115453) | human gut metagenome | host: Homo sapiens | place: China:Fujian | collected 2015-08-26... | reverse complement strand
AAAGCGAGGATGAAAACATGATTATTACAGGAATGGCACATTTTGAAAGTGTTTGTAAAAAGAAACTGGTTGATTGGTACAACAAGAATGGTTTTGCCGATACACCGGTAACGCCGCCAATTGACTTATCTAACGTATTCGTAGTATGGAGCTGCAAGACTTTACAGAATTACAAATGTATTGTATCTACTACGGTGAGCGGTGATGGTATCTATGCAGAGTATACATACAACGGTGATAAGCAGGAACTTTACGAAGATGTGTACAAGAAAGTGCACAATAAATGTCATGAGGAGGAATAAGCGAATGAAAGCAATGTTATCACAGCCAATAGCTGGAAAGAGTGAGGAAGAAATTAAGGCAACCAGAGAAAAGGCAATTGCAGTTTTAGAGGAAAAAGGATATGAAATTGTAAATACTCCTTTCACGGATGAATGGTATAGTAGAAAATCTATGGAAGAACGTGGGGTTGTACAGATTCCATTATGTTTTCTTGCGAAATCACTGGAAAACATGAGCCTTTGTCATGCTGCTTATTTCTGCAAAGGCTGGGAAGAGGCAAGAGGTTGTCGCATTGAGCACGAAGCGGCAACTGCCTACGGTCTGGATATTATCTATGAAGAGTGAGCAGCATTACACAGTCACAAAAGACGCAGACAGGCTTGCACCGAACTGGCTGGCGAGCCGGATCAACTACAAGACAATCAAATTACTATACCGGGACATTGACGGACACGCAGAGTTGAAGGGGGTGAAGATTGGCGATGAAGTGGCACAGATTGGCGACACGGTACAGTTCAACGGCAGATGGTTATCCGTAGAAAGGTGGTGATCCAGATATCTCCCTTTGAGGCACAGGGCTATGTGTCTTATTTTTATGTCTTTTTCTGCCAGACATAAAAGAAGCAGGATGATCCATAAAACACGAATGGCCCGGACGTGAGAACGGATAGGCTGGGCGGAAAGGATAGAAAATGAAAAACAGATTTTTTATGTGCAACTGTAAAGTGCCAATGAGATTGCAGATCTTTGCAGAAGGAGACGGTGCTGGGGCTGGTGAAGGCGGCAATGGCGGTGGATCCGGAACAGGCGGCGAAGGAGAACCGGGAGCAGGCACAGAACCGATGAGTTTCGATGATTTCCTGAAAGGAGAGGGAAATCAGGCAGAATTCGACCGCCGCGTGCAGAAAGCGATTGATACGGCAGTAAGTAATGCACAGCAGAAATGGCAGGCTCTTACGGATGATAGACTTTCTGAAGCAGAGAAGCTTGCAAAAATGAACAAAGAGGAAAAAGCTGCGTACATGCAGCAGAAAAAAGAAAAAGAGCTTTCGGATCGTGAGGCTGTGATCACAAGAAAAGAACTGATGGCAGAAGCTAAGAATACTCTGGCGGAAAAGAAACTGCCGGTAAGCCTGGCAGAAGTATTGAATTATGCAGATGCAGACACTTGTAATGACTCTATCAGTGCAGTGGAAAAAGCATTTCAGGAAGCGGTAGAAGCAGCAGTAAATGAACGCCTGAAAGGTGGAACGCCGCCAAAGAAAGCACCGGAAGGTGAAAACAGTCTTGAAAAACAGATCGAGGCAGCCATGGCAAGAGGGTTCTGAGAACAGAAAGGAAGATGATATAAATGGCAATTAACACATTAGCAGCAGCTACGATTTTTCAGCAGAAACTCGACAAAATCGCTGTACAGGATGCAGTGACCGGCTGGATGGATGCAAACGCCGGACAGGTAAAATATAACGGTGGTGCAGAGGTTAAGATTCCGAAAATGTCGGTTCAGGGCATGGGAGATTATGACCGTGACAATGGCTACCAGCAGGGAAGCGTAACTCTGGAGTATGAAACCAGAAAAATGACGCAGGACCGTGGACGCAAATTCCAGATTGATCCGATGGATGTGGATGAAAGCAATTTTATTCCGACTGCGGCAGCAATTATGGCGGAATTTCAGAGAACACAGGTTATCCCGGAGATTGATGCTTACCGTATCTCTAAGATTGCCTCAGAAGTGATCACAGCCAATAAAGCCGGTATGGTCGAGTATAACTATACACCAGGAGGAACTGGTACTTCTGCACTTAGAAAAGTGAAAGAGGGTATCAAAGCGGTACGTTCAAGCTATAACGGTCCGCTTGTAATTCATGCAACACCAGACTTTCTGATGGAGCTGGAGTTGGAACTTGCAGGAAAAATCAGAGATACTACGTTTTCGCAGGGCGGCATCAATACCACGGTTCCAGGAATCGATAACGTTCCGATTATTTCAACACCTACAAACAGAATGTACACTGCCATTACTGTATACGATGGAAAAACCGGAGGTCAGGAAGCAGGCGGATATACAAAAGGATCAAAGGCGAAAGATATCAATTTCCTGGTAATTCCAAGAACAACACCAATTGCAATTACAAAACAGGATATTATGCGTATCTTTGACCCGTTGACAAATCAGAATGCAAATGCATGGGCAATGGATTATCGCCGTTATCATGACCTGTGGATTCTGGACAACAAACTGGACAGCGTGTTTGTGAACATCAAAGATGCAAACGCCTAGGAGGGTATGACAGATGAGACTGATTAGAGAAAATGTTGAGCGGATTGCCAATACAGAGGCAATGATCGCAAAATTAAAAGCAGACGGGTTTCGGGAAATGGAACCTTCTGCGGATGGGTCAAAAGTGTCTGTTTTTGGTGTGAATCTGGATACAATGACGGTAAACCAGTTGAAAGTACTGGCGAAAGAGAAAGGCTTGGAAGGTTATTCAAGCCTTACGAAAGAAGAGCTCTTGACGGCTCTGAAGGAAGTGGTTTAAGTGACTGATTTTGAGAGAATCAAAATTCTGACTGGCGAAAGAGATGAAGAGCTGGTGGAAGTTGTCCTGGAAGATGCAACAGACTGGGTGCTGGCGTATACCGGACGAAAGAAGATGATCCCGGAACTTAAGAAAACGGTGCGTGATCTTGCCGTGATCGCTATCAACCGCATGGGAACAGAGGGGGAATCTTCAAGAACCGGTGCAGGGGAATCTTACAACTTCGATAATGCACCAAAGCGAATCTATGATGTGCTGAACCGGTATCGGCTGGCACGTGTAGGGGGTGTGACCTATGAGGCTGAAAAGGAATAGGCTTCGAGAATTCAAACATTTCCAGGTGGTGCAGAAAAAAGATGCAGAGGGTGGAACATATACAGAATATGCTCCGCCTTCTTGTTTTCGGGCGGAAATGTGGACAGCCGGTGGAAAAGTACAGGCAGAAATGTATGGCAGCAGGCTTCCACTTATCCGAAACCTGAGGATTGACGGGAAATATGCGGAAGTACCGGGCAAGAATGGCAAACCGTCATATCGGTTTCAGGAAGGTATGACGGTATCTGTAAATGACGGTATTTCTGTAAACGGCGGCAATGATCCGGATTATAAGGTCGTTGCCATTTATCCTTACACCTATCTTACGCTGGAGGTGGAAAAACTGTGATCATAGGTAAAAAAGAGATTACGGATGCGTTTCAAAAAACGGCAGCGGTGAATATGTATGATGCAGTATCAAAAAGTATCAAAACAGTGCAGGCTGAGGCGAAAACAAGATGCCCGGTAAATGATGGGGAATTGAGAGGGAGTATATACACGGCGATAGAAACCAGCAGCGAAAAGATTGTAGGCATCTGTTACACCAACAAAAAGTATGCACAATATGTGGAATTTGGTACAGGCCCCAAAGGTCAGAAGCAACACGCGGGGATATCACCGGATGTTGCCTATGCCTATGTACAGTCGCCCTGGTGGATCCACGAAAGCATGATCGGGCGGAAGACGGCCGAAAAGTATAAGTGGTTTTATGTGGATACGCCGGACGGCCGATTCTACCAGTGTACCGGACAGGCTGCACAACCATTTTTATATCCGGCACTAAAAAACAATGAACTGGAAATTGCACATTATTTTGAGGAGGCAATCGAAAAGAATTTATGAAAAACGTAAAAGATCAGATCTATTCCGCACTTGCCGGAGCGTTCGGGAATGTAACGGACCAGTACCCAAAAGACTGGGCAGAGCTTCCAGCAGTGCAGTACACCGAAGAAGATAACAAGGTATATGAACATACCGCACAGGGAGAGGAAAAGAGCTATGTACGATATCGTGTAGATATCTGGCATAACCGCTCTACGTCCGAATCTGCACTCAAGGTAGACAAGGCACTGGCAGCACTTGGGCTGGTGCGTACCCTGTGTCAGGACACCCCGGATCCATCTGGGTTGAAACATAAAGTAATGAGATATGAAGCAATCATTGATATGGGGTCAGAAGAAGTATTCTGGCCGAACTAGAAAAGGAGCGTGAAGAATATGCTGGCAAATGGAGCAAAACTTGAATACAAGAAAAAAAGCGATGCATCTGATGCTTATAAAGAACTTCAGGGACTGAAAGAAATTCCAGACTGTGGCATTGAACCGGAAAAAGTAGAAAACACCGGCCTGAAAGATAAAAACAAGCAGTATGAGAACGGTATTGGTGATCTTGGTGACATGACATACAAATTCAAGTATGAAAATAAGAGTGCGACCAGTACATATCGTGTCCTGAGACAGGCACAGGAAAATGGGGATGTACTTAGCTTCAAGGAAACATTAAGTGATGGCACAACCACGGAATATGACGCAGAAGTGTCTGTAAAACGTACGGGCGGCGGTGTGAACGGAGTTGTTGAAGTAGAAGCAAAGATGACAATCTGCAGTGATCTGAAAGTTACAGATCCGTCATAAGGAGGGGCGATCAATGGAAAGATTAGAAGGACTGGATGAAGAATTCCAGAAAGAAGAGACAGAAAAAGTAACATCTATCGAAGAAGCAAAGAAAAAAAGACCACCATTTCATTACTGGGAAGTGGCAGGTGTACAGCACAAAATGAAACTTAATACCGGTATGATCACAAAACTGGAAAACAAATACCGTACCAATATTATGACGCTGGTAACGGCGAATGATATTCCGCCGCTTGGTGTTATGCTGACGATTGCCCAGGCAGCTATCGAGCCATGGGAACACGGTACAACGTTCGACAAAGTAACAAAGCTGTACGACAAGTGGCTGGAAGAAGGCGGCAATCAGTTTGATTTCATGGCAAAAGTAATTATGCCGACTATGGCGGTATCCGGTTTTTTTACACCGGCGATGGCAGAGAGCCTGATGAAAGATCTGGATCAGGCAGATGTGATCCTGTAACAGAAACAGTCACCGAAGAAATCTGGAAACTATACGAAGATGCATTGGATGCAGGAATCAAAGTGCAGGACTTCTGGAATATGTCTATCCCGGAAGTCCACGACTGCATTCGGAGTTATGGACGGCGTGCAAAGATTAAGATCCTGCAGCAGTTCATACAGGCGGAAAGCATCGCAGAGCATATCGGCAGGTATTTGAATTCAGAAAACAAAGCACGCAAACCATGGGACTTCTACCCGGAACTGTTCAGGGAAGAACGAGAACAGTTCGAGGAAAGCAAGCAAGAAGAACAGGTTGTAACAGCTGCCGAAAACCGCCGCTTATATGCCGCAGAGTTCAACAGACGAAGACATCAATAAGAAATAGTGAAAAGGGAAGGAGGTGTGAACATTGAGTGATACACTGCACAGAATGAAAGTCATCATTGAGGCAAACAACGCAAAACTGAAACAGGCAATGAGAGAAGCTACAAGCGTTGTGAATAACACAGTTTCTCAGATGAACACCAGCACATCAAAAATCGAAACACCGGGCAGTGCGGCAAGTGCCGAACTGTCGGAGGCGATGAGAAACGTTAAAAAGAGCCTGAGTGAGTTGCAAACACCGGAAGATGCATTGAATACGGACAGTTCCGTAAAAGCTATTAAGAATATGCAGGATGCGGTGCAGCAGTCACAACCAGTGTTTCAGAATGATGATCTGAGACAGTCGGCAAAAGAGACAGAAGATATTGTCAGAAGTACAGCCGCAGATATCAACAACAGCATGAATGAAACTCAGGAACCAGTTCGCCAGACAATGAGCGAAAATATGCAAATGATTCAAAATATGCAGAACCTTATAAAAAGTTCCTGGAAAGATATGGTCAATGGTACGATCTGGAAGCAGGCTACCGGACAGATAAGAGACTATGTCAGGGAAGCACAGGTCGCAGCAGGCATCCGTGTATACAATCCAGAATATGAACAGTTATGCAATACTATTGCAAAAACAGAGATGGAGCAGGAAAAACTGATCCAGAAAATGAACAGCATGGATGCGAGCAAGCGTTTTGTGCCAACACAGGAGTTTAAAGACCTGGAAGCCAATATTGCAAAGACCGAATCCGCTTACGCAAAGCTGGAAGAAAAGCAGAAGGCATTAGAGGCAGCAGGAAAAGCGACGGTTCCGAGTGCTGATTACAGCGAAGTGAAGGCTCATTATGAAGATGCACAGGCAAGACTTGAGAAGTTAATTGCGAAGCAAAGAGAATGGTTGGATCTCGGATTTAAGCCTGGCGACGGTGGTGCAATGACTGGTCTGACGGAGCAAATCAAAGAAGTTGAAACGGAAATGAAATATCTAAAAGGTGAAATGAAAGACCTTGAGGATAACGGAAAAGCAATGATACCGACGGATCAGTACCGTGAGAACACAAACCAGCTGTCTATCATGCGGAACAAATTGAAAGAATACAAAGACCTCAGAAGTTCTATGTTGCTGGATGGCTCCAACTTGCAGGAGTCTGAACAATATCAGAGGGATGGAGTTGCACTTTCAGATCTTACGAACCGACTGCGAGAATACAATGCAGAACGAAGGAATATGGAGAACAGTGGTACAGATATCCAGACACCGCATCTTGCGGATGGAAGTGTATTTGCGACCATGGGAGCGACAGCAAAAGCAGCATTTGAAGATATGACAGCAAGCATCAGACAGGACCAGACAGCTGCAGTGTCTGCAATCCAGAGTATTCCGGTCGTCGGTCAGGTTGCGTCCAGTGCTGCATATATCGGCTCGAGAGCATTTAAAGCTATGAGTGCTGTTATGAAAGGTGCCGGTCCCGCTATAAAAACAGCATCCGGTGCATTCGGGGCATTACTTAAAAAGTTCACAACCGGATTGCCAGGAATCCGGAAATTTGCCGGAGGAATCAAGCAAGGAAACAATGCTCTCAGTGGCGGAATTGGAAAATTACTCAAATACGGTCTTGGTATTCGAAGTATGTATGTATTGTTCAGCAAGCTTCGAAATGCCCTGGTAGATGGTTTCAAGAACCTTGCAAAGAAGAACAGCGAAACAAACGCAAATCTTTCAGAATTATCAGGCGGATTGCGGCAGTTGAAAAACAGCCTTGCGACTGCATTTTCCCCGATTCTCAATACGATCACACCGGCATTATCAACGCTGATAAATTATCTGGTGCAGGCATGCAATGTTGTTGGGCAGTTCTTTGCAGCTCTTACCGGGCAGAAGACATACACTACTGCCTCTAAGGTGCAGAAAGATTATGCCGCCAGTCTGGACAAGACCGGTGATTCTGCAGCCAATGCGGCGGATAAGGTCAAAAAATCCCTGATGGGGTTTGATGAGATCAATAAGCTGGATGATGACAGCAAAAGCAGTTCTGGTGGATCATCCGGAAGTGACGGCGGAAGTTTCGAAGAGAACGAAGTTACAAATAAATATGCAAATTTCGCCCAGATGATCAAGGATGCATGGGCAAACGCAGATTTCACGGAAATAGGAAAAATTGCCGGACAGAAGCTTAATGCGGCCCTTGAAAATATCCCATGGGATGACATCAAAAAGACCTGCAATAAGATTGCAAAATCAGTAGCAACATTCTTGAACGGTTTCATGGAAGGAACGGATTGGAGACTTGTAGGAAAGACAATTGCAGAAGGCATAAACACTGCAGTAGGGACAGCCTCTACCTTTGTGACCAATTTTGACTGGAGTAAATTCGGAAAATCTGTCGGAGAAACTATTGACAGCACCATCAAAAACATAGACTGGTCGATGCTTGGAAAAACTGCATCCGACACGATGAAAGGTCTTCTCACATCTTTCTGCGAAGCAGTGCAGAATGTAGATTGGAAGAATCTTGGAGAATCTGTTAAGACTGCAATCCTGGACATTGACTGGAAAGGAATCTTGCAGAAAGCGGCCGAAGCAGCAGGAAGTATTGCAGGTGGAGCAGCAGCTTTTGTGGCCGGATTGCTGGGGGATATTCCAGGTGAAATCTACAATTACTTCATGGAGAAAAAAGACGAGTGCGGTGGAAGCCTCGTAAAAGGCATATTTAAAGGAATTACGGACGCACTCGAAAACGTAGGGAATTGGATAAAGGAAAATATTTTAGATCCATTTGTCGATGGTTTTAAGAAAGCATTCGGCATTCATTCACCTTCAACAGTATTTGCGGATTTAGGCAAACAATGTATTGCAGGATTATTGCAAGGCATTGCGGATATTCCAGGAAATATTGCAGAAATTGCAAAAAAAATCTGGAGTGGCATTAAAGATGCCTGGGATAATCTGGGCGACAAAGTATTGGGTATAGGTGCGAAAGTTTTAAGTACCGGAAAAGATTTATGGGATTCCGTTCAAGGTGCCTGGGATAAAGTAAAAAATAACTCTATCGTTGCTAACGTTTCAGCAACGTTAAAAGGCGGATGGGATAAACTCGATGCGGCATTGGACAAAGTGAAAAATCAGGCCAAAAATACCACTTACACATTCAAAGCAAAAGCTGTAGGTGCATGGAATAAACTGAAAGCATATGGGAGAACAGTTGTTGATAAAATCAAAAGTAAGTCAGCTGATTATACTGCGAACGCACGCGGTGCTTGGGACAGAATCAAAAATTATCTTGGGGAATTCGGAAGAAATATCAAGAATAGAGCAGCAGATTATACTGCAAGAGCTTCGGGTGACTGGAGCGGTATAGCACGTAACGCACGTACATTGTATGACAGCGTTAAAAGCAAAACAGCTACTTTCCGAGCAAATGCCGTAGGTGCTTGGGACAAGGTTTCCGGTGTTTTAGGTCAGGCGAAAGACTGGCTGGTAAATAAGGTTGTGAACTGGAAAATATCAATACCTCATTTTGCATTGCCGCATTTGAAATTCAGCACATCACCATATAAATTTCTGGGAAAAACATTTCAGATACCAAAACTGGATGTTGAATGGTATGCAAGCGGTGGATTTCCAAAAACAGGAGAAATGTTCATGGCAAATGAAGCTGGTCCTGAATTGGTAGGAAAGATGGGAAATAAAACTACCGTCGCAAACCAGCAGCAAATTATAGCGGGTATTGAACAAGGTGTATATAAAGCTGTTATGGCAGCGTTTTCTATGCAGTCAGCAAAGAACGGAAAGTCTCAGAATGAAACCCCTACATTCAATATTTACGTTGGCGGTCGAAAGGTCACAGACGTAGTCGTAGAAGAAATCAATCACAGAACCAAATCGACAGGCGTATGCCCGATATTGGTTTAACCGGTACCGTCCGAAAGGGCGGTACTTTTTGAAGAAATGAGGTGACAAAAATGGCCGCATCCATCACGATCGACGGCGTTGCCATGCCGGAACCGAAATTAAATGGTCTGAAAATTTCACGAAATAAGATCTGGTCGAAAAATGCAGGGCGTGGAGCAGATGGAACAATGACCGGCGATATTATAGCCCTGAAATGGAAGTTGGAAATTGAGTTTCTGCCGCTTACAGATGCACAGATGGTAACAGTAGAAGCGGCTGTTGAACCAGCATTTTTCAATGTAACTTTCCGAAGCCCTAAGACCGGAAAGAACATTACAGCAAATATGTATGCAGGCGATCTTACGTGTCCGGTATACACCTATGTCGGGGGGAAGCCACGGTATGTAGGTGTCACGGTAAATCTGATTGAAAAATAATCATCAGGAGGGAGGTACAAAATGCTTCAAGTTAATGAAATATTCAAAAATGCAGTAGAACAGGACAGCAGAACATTTAAGGCAAGAGTTGTTCTTGGGAAAGATATTTTTGAGGGTATCAAAAGTTTTGCACTTCATGCTGCCTCGAACAATTCTGATCATATCAGTATCGGCGGAGCTGTGGCAGCCAGTGTACAAGTCAAAATGGAAGCCACATCCATTTCACTCGAAAGTAAAGAAATAACGTTACAGATCGGAGTATTGTCCGGTACGGAGTATATATACTGTGACCTTGGAAAATTCACACCGGAAAAAGTGAATAATGATGACGGAATTATCAATTTTTGTGCATATGACAGGATGTATGTGAAGTTTTCAAAAGCATATGTAAGTAAATTGGAATACCCGGCAGACGGAAAAGAAGTGCTGAAAGAGATTAGCAACATGTCTGGTGTACCGCTTGCAAGCAGCATTGATAATCTTCCGTCCGGTGTCAAAATTCCGAAGCGTTGGAAAGAAACGGAAACAACGTATGATGACGAAGGCAATGAAATCACACAAGGGAATTATGTAAACCCATTCGACGGATATACCATGCAGGATGCCCTGGGGTATGTTGCACAGTTCTATGGAAAATATTGTGTCATTAATCGAAATGGTGAAATTGAACTTCGTTGGTATGAACAGGCGGATTATGAAATATCTGCATCCAGATATTATGATGATCTGAAAAAAAGCGAAAGTCTGTTCAAGCTTGGCAGAATCCAGTGCGATACGGCAACCGTAACATTACTTTCCGGCGTGGGCACTGTAGGAATACAGATTGAGAATCCGGTTATGACGCAACCCGTCCTTGATAAAATTTGCAATCAGCTGAAAGATTTTACTTTTCAGCCTGCTTTGGTATCTTTTCTTGGAGATCCACGTCTTGACATAGGAGATATCGTTACTATTCACGATAAATACGGAGGGAAAAGTAAGATCCCGATTATGAAGCTGTCGATGGATTATGATGGTGGATTAATTACAGAAATTGAAAGTCAGGGAAAAACGGAAATTGAATCCGGGAGCATAAGTAGCAGTAAAGGACCAACAGCACAGGCGATTGAACGGCTGAACATAGAATTGGTTGCAGCGAAAGAAATCATAGGACAGAAGGCAAGCTTTGATGATTTGAAAGCAACAAAAGCTACATTCGATAAAATGAGTGCGAGTTATGGTGAATTTGCAGATCTGACCATCAAAAGACTGGAAGCCGGAGAAGCAAACATAGAACAGTTGAAAACAGAAAATGCAAATATCAGTGGGCGTTTGACGGCAGGCGAGGCAGAGATCAAAGTTATTAAGACAGATAAGGCAAATATAAAAGATCTGGATGCAGCGAATGCCAGAATTGATAGTATTTCCGGAAATTTAGCTGATTACAAGGTGATAATAACCGGAAGACTTGAGGCTGTAAATGCGGTTCTTGGTTCGTTAGATGCAAATTATGCAAAGATAGATCTTGCAAATATCAAAAACGGAAGTATTACAACTGCAATGATAGGTGTCGGTGTTGTAGGTTCTGCTCAAATTGCAGACGGATCTATTACCGATGCGAAAATAGTGGAGCTGACAGCCAACAAAATCACTGCCGGTACATTATCGGTGGAAAGACTGATTATCTGTGGCGATAAGAATTCGATCATCTATGCAATCAATAATGCAGGTAAACTGGTATCTCAGAATGTAAATACGATAGATGGTGATGTACTGACCAGGAAAAGCATAACTGCAGATAAGATTGTGACAGGTAGCATTACTGCCAATGAAATTGCGGGAAAGACCATCACAGCAAATAAAATCGCAACAGGTGCCATTAGCACAGGCGAACTGGCATCAGGCAGCGTGACAGCAGAAAAAATCAAAGCGGGTGCAATCAGTGCAGATAAGATAGCAGCAGGTGCAATCAGCGTAGATAAATTAACTTTTGGATTAAACAGTAATTTATATAATCTTGGATATGATAATTTTGCAACAATCACGGAAAGTACATTACTTTCATATTTTGAAGATTATCGAATAAGGCAAAGAGCAGAAGTAAAAGAATGTGGCGGATCATTTTTTCCACAAGCACCTAATGTTCCCGGGGTCAATGCACTATGGCTTGACGGAAGAGAGGAAATATTGCCATCAGAAAATGGATTTATTTTGGGGAGCAGCAAAAAGCATGATGGTTTCATAACTTTAGTCCCTGGAAAAAAATACCTGATTTCTTTCTATATAAGATGTCCTTATCTTTCTGAATCAGAAAACAGAGGAATTGAGTTTTTGATATGGGAAAGCAAAGAACGTAGTCATTTGTATAATGGAAATACCTTAGCATCTAAGAAAAGTGAATATGTTTATTGCAGTTTGCAATGGGAAAGGAAAACAATAAAATACACGTGCGTTGAAGATTTTCCATATATAGCATTAGGTTTTGGTTATATGGAGGGTGCTTTGTATATAGTTTCTGGAATTCAAGTCGAACAGGTAGAAAATTTTGATACAGAACCAAGCCCATTTTCCGTGTCAAATGTACAGACTGTAGATGCAAAAGATCTGGAGAATGACGGTATAGCGGCTATCAGTGATAATCTCGGTACATTCCAAAAAGGTATACTAAAATCCGGAAATTATAGCGTTTCTTCTGGAGAAGCATTTTCAGGCAGTGGATTTCTTATAGATCTGAACAATGGCTATATTAACACTCCCAAAATACGAATTGCGAGCAATGGGAAAACATACTGCGATCACGATGGTATTGCAGTAGATACAGATGCATTAGTCAGAAATTACGCAATATGTTATACAGCTGGTGCGACCGCCGCCAAAACAGTTAGTTTGACAGGTTTCAAATTGTACACCGGTGCAAGGGTTACGGTACGTTTTAACTATGCCAATACGGCCACAAAACCAACATTGAATGTAAACGGTACAGGTGCAAAAGCAATTTATTACAAAAACAGCAACATCCCGGCAGAACTGATCGAGCAGTACACAGTCCTGGAACTGGTCTACAGCGGATCATACTGGTTTGTAGTCGGAAATATGAATATCCTGACCAAGGGCGACAGCATAAATATTGAATGTTTCACGGCTGGCTATGTGACATCCGCAGGCAAGGAAGTGCAGTTCTGCATTCCGGTATCGACACCGATTGTCGGCTGCAGTTCTGTTAGCATAGCATCGGCAACCGGACTGCAGATCCGGCAGAATGGGAATTATATTTATGGTGGCAATGCATCCACGCTGGTAGCGGCATCGTCCTACCGGGGCGTTGTCAACCGTAATATGGTATCTATTGCCGCAACGATGCCGAATACAACCAACGCAGTCAACAATGCACCATGTGGTGTGCGTGCGGCGTTGAAACTGACATTTTCGTAACAATCAATTACAGAAAGCAGGTGAGAAATACATGATAACAGCAGTCATAGATGCAGGGCAGCATTACTGCCAGGCAGTCAGCGACCTGTGGCAGTGGGATTATGGACAGACACTGCGGATCCAGGGCGTGAAGCTCCCGGCGGCGGTCGAGGTTCAGTTTTCGACAACAGAGCGGATCGGCGAAACAGTCACCAGGATTGGTGTGACGAAAGAGGGGGTTACTGAGGTACCTGTCCCGGATACACTGCTGGAGGGCAGCGGAACAACGCAGGATTATACAATCTATGCGTTCGTGTACATCGAAAACGGCGATTCTGGAAAGACGGAGTATCGTGTCAGCATGAAAGTCCGGGCAAGGCCGAAACCGGAAGCCCATGCCACACCGGAAGAAGGGGAACTGTTCCGGCAGGCAATTGTGGCAGTTGCTGAATCCGCTGAGAGAGCAGAGAGTGCCAGGAAATCAGCAGAGGCAACGGCCGCTAAGAAGTCAGCGGAAGAAGCCAGAGCCGCTGCGGAAAAAGCGAAACAGGATGCAGAAACATTGAAAGCGGCAGCAGATGCGGATAAGGAATCGGCTGAGACAGCCAAGACGAAAGCAGAGGCTGCACAGAAAGCTGCGGAAAATGCAGAGACAGAAGCAAAGAAAGCCCATACAGCCACGGAAACCGCCAAGAGGGAAACAGAAACCGCAAAGACAGCAGTAGAAACCATGAAGAGCACGGTGGCAGGCTATGCTGATAATGCAAACGTTGCGAAAAAAGCGGCAGAAACTGCAAGGTCAGAAGCCGAAACCGCAAAGAACGATGCAGTACAGGCAAAAGAAGCCGCTGAGAGAGCCAAGATAGGAACAGCGGCGGATAGGGAAGTTACAGAAGCGGCATCAAAAGCGGCACAGGTGAGTGCAGTTTCAGCGGAAAAGTCGGCAGAAAGAGCCGAGACAGCGAAAGAAGAAATCCAGGAATCAGCGGATCAGATCCAGAAGAATACGGAAGACATTGCAGGACTGGAAGAAACAGTGTCAACTGCTGGAATCAGTGTGACTGAGGCAGGAACAGGAATCGTTGTGCCGGAATGCACTGGTGGAAAGCTTCAGGGGCTGAAGATGTATGGAAAGTCAGAGCAGGTGCAGTATAGTGGGAAAAATCTGTTCAATGTTTCAGATACCACAAATAATATTTTAACAAAGAATGGAATTAAAATAAATGAAGTGGATCAACAAAACGGTATAATTAAGGCGGAATTTTCACAGCCGTATCAACAACTTGGTGTTATGATTAATTCTTCGGCAAATACGACATATACTTTAAGTTTCAAACAAAAGAATTCTAAAAATGATGAAATTGAAGTAAGATCATATTATGTCAAAAACGATGTGATGGGCGTGGACAGAAGAACACGGAGGCATCATTCTGAAGCAGCTCCGCAAACTGGGCGCATCATGCGACTGGGACC
>ENA-UEPV01001446-UEPV01001446.1-human-gut-metagenome-genome-assembly--contig:-NODE-1446-length-14830-cov-4.107300_pt1 | contig 14830 bp, 10 predicted proteins | sample MGYA00242942_ERZ507925 | MGnify/ENA primary metagenome ERZ507925 (study PRJEB26167, sample SAMN06115453) | human gut metagenome | host: Homo sapiens | place: China:Fujian | collected 2015-08-26... | reverse complement strand
TCCTTCAAAAGTACAACCCTCATAAGAAGAAGAGGTTCCCATTGTCCGTAATACGGCATGTGGGAGGTTTTGCATATCTATTCTCCGAAACCCATCGGGAGTAACCTGTTCGAAAGATGAATATACAGCAGCCTGTCTACACTTCGCATCCTGAGATGCAAATACCACCACACATGCAACAACTGCAACGACTAATGCTAAAACAATCTTTTTCATAATCTTAAAACCTAAATCTAAACAATCTTCTTATAACCTAAACTCCATTACATTGACATAAATACAAACGCCATGCCAAACCGATAAAAGCGCTTGCAAAGCGGGAAGTCACCCCATAAAACAAACGGGGCGTGTAGAAAAAATCCACACGCCCCGTCTATAATTCCACAATTGTCACCAGTTAAGCCTACATCTCCGACTTGCAATAGTTCAGCACTTCCACATTACGGATCGAGCTCTTGAAATTTCCCGCTTTTTCCAATGGGAATACCAATGTGCGGACATAATTCATCGAATCTTTTCCTCCATTGAAATACTGTTTCCGGATAGCCAGATCCTCTTTCAACTTACCGTCGATGTAAAGCCGCGTAGATTTCTCGTCCCCAGTAATGGTTACCGATGCGGTCTCTTCTGGATAAAACTGGTAGTTGAAGGTATTCAGATATCCATCCCGGATAAATCCCAACTTTCCGGAAGCCGGATCAGACAGGTAAAAGACAGCATCAGGCGAACGAAACAATTCGGTTCCCTTTTCCTCCGCCTCCGCTTTGATATCGAAAGAGACGGTATAATGATAGCCAATCTCTTTCAACCCCGTTTCCATTCCCGGCTTCAAAGTTTCGAGGTTGTAAACGGAACGCGGCTCCGTCCCGATACGTCCGGCCACGTTCACGCCAGGTGCTTCGCTGATCGCCATACGGGCGCTGTTAAAGTCCGCATACGGAACCGTACAATCCTTTCCCGTCCACATCTTAACAGCCAACGTCTGCATAGCAGGAAACACGCGATAGTGAATATCCTTCGTGCTGATGCCGTTACCCGCATGGTCGTTCCAGACAGCAAACATACCGCCTTTGATCTGCTTATGCTTTTCGGGAAACACTTCTTTCCCTACATGGGCGGGCGTCCATTCTTTATAAAGCATTTCCGTATTCAGATAATCATAATAATAGCCTGCTGCGGGAACGATATACAGATACCCGTCAGGGATACTAATCAGGTCATAGCCTTGTTTGATCATCTCTTTCGGATCGGCATACCCGTTATACCAAGCGCTCATCAGCACGTTTTCAGATTTTACAGGTGTTTCACCCTTTGCGTGCGTCAAAGCTCCCCAGACACAAGCCTGCTTGCCGAAACCTTCCACAAAACGGATATAGTGATCGGTGAAAGCACGGAATTTCTCCACCACATCCTGCTTTTTATTGGAATATTCGTCCGTTCCAATATGGACACGTTTGCCGGTAAAGACGGGATTACGTCCTTCCAGGTACTCGCGGAAAAGAGCATCCACGAACTCATAAGTTTCAGGTTTGAACAAGTCAAGATGATCCATGCCATACTCTTCGCTGCCGATCTCCGGCTTATACTGTGTAAGAGCAAGCGAATGTGCCGGGACATCTATCTCCGGAATGATCTCCACACCCAGGCTATCGGCGAGTTGTTGCAGGGCAATAAACTCCTTTTTTGTATAATAGCCATCGCGGGCGGTCAGTCCGGGAAAAGTTTCGCATTCGAGGCGGAAAGCCGAATAGGTCTTGTTCCAGTCGTGATTGTAATATTGCTTGAAAGCATTATCGTTCAAGTGGATCTGGAATGTGTTCATCTTATAGTAGGCCATCATCTTCACATAATCACGTAACATGCTCATTGGAATAAATTTACGCCCGCAATCCATCATAAAACCACGGATCGCATAGTCGGGATAATCACGGGCTGTCCCTTTCGGCAAAGCCTGATTACCCTGCTGTTCGGTCAGTTGTAGCAACGTGCGGGTAGCCCAATACAGCCCCTTGCTCTTAGGAGCAGTAACGGTGACGCGGTCAGTGATCTTCATCGTGTAGCCTTCCTCTCCCAACCGGCTGTCGGACGAGAGGGAGAACACAAAATCGCCGGCAGCCGCACGACCTTGCACGACCTGCATCCGACGGCCGAACATCAGCTCGTAGTCTTCGGCAAACTGATTGGCAACACGGGCTACAGACGGATCTTTTCCGGTATACACGATCCGGGATGTAGCCGTAGGAGTGAACATCCCCTGAGCTCCTCTCCATTCCTGCAATTCAGGGATGACAAACGGTTTCTTGTTATTTGCGGCGTTTGCTTTTCCAGGCAATAACAATAAAGCTGCCAAAAGCAGCCAATAGAGTTGTATCTTCATAAGTATTTGAATTTATTGCGGACAAAGATACAAATTATTCCTTATCTCTCACAATCGGAGTGTATCGCCCCTTTTTCGTTAAAAGATGGCTAAATAGCAGGGCATTTCTGATTGATTTATTACTTTTGCATCCAAAATCATTTTAATGAGTTACAATTGGAACACACGGACGGAACTTTTGTTAGGCGCCGACCGGATGGAGCGGCTGGCACATAGCCATGTGCTGGTAGTGGGACTAGGAGGTGTGGGAGCTTATGCTGCCGAACAGATATGCCGCGCCGGAATCGGCCACATGACGATCGTCGACGCCGATACGGTGAACGAAAGCAATATCAACCGCCAACTGCCGGCGTTACATTCGACGTTGGGGATGCCGAAAGCTGAAGTCGTAGCCCGTCGCCTGTTAGATATCAATCCCCGTCTGAAACTAGGTGTCCTGAACGAATTTTTGCGCGACGAACGGACGGAAGAGGTACTTTCGGCGACCCGGTACGATTTTGTCGTCGACGCGATCGATTCCCTCAGTCCGAAAGTATTCCTCTTGTATCACGCTTATCAGAGAAATATCCCTGTCGTTTCCTCAATGGGTGCCGGAGCCAAGATGGACCCGTCACAAGTCAGGATCGCGGATATCTCGAAGACCTGCAACTGCGCATTGGCAAAAGCCGTACGCAAACGACTGCGCGGTCTGGGCGTCAACAAAGGGATTCCGGTTGTCTTCTCTACCGAGATAGCCAATCCTGATGCCGTCGTAGAAGTGGAAGGCGAACAATGCAAACGGACAACGACCGGAACCGTTTCCTATATGCCGGCAATATTCGGATGCTACTTAGCCTCATATGTTATTAACCAGTTGAAAGTTGAAAGTTGAAAATGAGAAGTTATTCTTTTCCTTATACAACTTTCAACTTTCAACTTTCAACTTTCAACTGATATGATACAAACAGAAGGAATAACCAAAAGCTTCGGCTCCCTGCAAGTATTGAAAGGAATCGACTTGACGATAGGCGAGGGTGAGATCGTAGCAATTGTCGGTCCGAGCGGGGCGGGAAAAACTACCCTGCTTCAGATCATCGGGACACTTGATGCTCCGGACAGCGGCAAACTATATATAAACGGGACCGAAACCGTCCGCCTTTCGGAAGAAAAACTGGCGGCATTCCGCAACCGGAACATCGGCTTCGTTTTCCAGTTCCATCAGCTTCTCCCGGAGTTCACGGCTTTGGAGAACGTGATGATCCCGGCACTGATCGCCCGTGAAAAACCGGCTGTAGCCGAGAAAAGGGCGAAGGAGATTCTTGACTTCATGAACCTGACCGATCGGATGTCCCACAAACCGAACGAACTGTCAGGCGGAGAGAAACAGCGCGTAGCCGTTGCCCGCGCCCTCATCAACAACCCGTCCGTAATCCTCGCAGACGAACCATCAGGAAGTCTGGATACCAAGAACAAGGAAGAGCTGCACAAGCTCTTCTTCGACTTGCGCAACCAGATGCACCAGACATTCGTCATCGTCACACACGACGAGCAACTGGCAACCGATACAGACCGCGTGATCCATATCAAGGACGGAACGGTTCAACAGTTGAAAGGGGAAAGTTGAAAGTGAAAAGAGGGCAATTATTTCTTAATCTTTAATTCTTAATTATTCATTCAAACATGGTGGACAACAGAGTCACATTCGGTAGTAAACTCGGAGTTATCCTAGCTACCGTAGGATGCGCCGTAGGACTGGGAAGTATTTGGCGTTTTCCTTATATGTTAGGGACGAACGGCGGTGCCGCATTCTTGCTTATCTATATTCTCTTCATGATATTCTTAGGAATTCCGGTAATGGTAACCGAATTCTTTATCGGCCGCTACTCCCGCAGCAATACGGTCGGTTCGTTCAAGAAAATGGCCCCCGGGACGAAATGGTGCTGGATCGGATACAACGGCATCCTGGCCGCTTTCCTGATCCTGGGCTTCTATGCGGTCGTTTCCGGCTGGACACTCGAATACGTCTGGCAGACAGTAAACGGCAACCTCTACAGTACGCCGGGTGTGGACTTTACCGCCGGCTTCGACAACTTCTCTTCCAATGCACTCCGGCCGATCTTCTGGACAGCAGTCTTTATCGGACTGACGCATTTCGTGATTGCCTCAGGTGTGGAGAAAGGCATCGAACGGGCCTCCAAGATCATGATGCCACTCCTGTTCTTTATCCTGGTCGTGATGTGTGTACGCTCCGTCACGCTGCCAAATGCAGAAGCGGGACTGGTGTACCTGTTCAAACCGGATTTCAGCAAGCTGACTTCATCCGTTGTACTGAGTGCCGTCGGGCAGGCGTTCTTTTCGCTGAGTCTCGGCATGGGTTGCCTTATCACCTACTCTTCTTATTTCGGGAAAGACACCAACATGTTGGCAACAGCTTGGCAGGTGACGATCATCAATACTTTTGTGGCAGTCCTGGCAGGGATCATGATCTTCCCGGCAGTCTTCAGCTTCGGGATTGCCCCATCGGCAGGCGCCCAACTGGTATTCATCACTTTGCCCAATGTATTCGAGCAGTTACCGTTCAGCAGCTTGTGGTCGCTTATTTTCTATATCTTGCTGGCGATGGCGGCACTGACTTCTACCATTTCCTTGCATGAAGTGGTGACCGCCTATATCCATGAAGAGTTCCGTATGACAAGGAAAAGAGCGGCTTGGCTCGTTTCGATCGGTGTATTCATCTTAGGCATTCTCAGTTCACTCTCGTTCGGATTATTAAAAGAGTTCACGATAGGTGGACTGATCTTTTTCGATGCACTGGATTACCTGACGGCCAAGATCATGCTGCCGTTAGGAGGAATGCTGACCTGCATCTTCGTCGGAACACGTGTCGACAAGAAAATCCTGAAAGCCGAGCTGACCAACGAAGGGACGATCAAGTTCCGTCTCTTCTCCATTTATGTCTTCTTCATGAAATACGTTTCCCCGATCGCCATCGGCATCGTATTCCTAAACGAACTCGGCCTGCTTGACCAGCTGAAGAAACTATTTTAAAATAAACCCGTAAGTTCCTTGCATATCGGCAGGGAACTTATACCTTTGTAAAATAGTATTCATTTAATAATAACTGTCTTATGGAGACCAAAACCATTCGAAAAAATACTTTCTTACCATGAACTGGCGCGACCTTCTCTACTTCTCCAAAGGCGAACGGAGAGCACTGGCTTTACTCCTTTGCCTCATCACTATTTCCTGGATCTTATTGCTTTGGACAGACACGAAACGGATGCCTATCGAAGCGCAGACAGATGCCCATCGAACGGAAAACCGACAAGCACCGGGCGAAAGACGGATCATCACCGGAAAAAATACATCCGAAGGGGGAAAAAATTTCATCCGGAAAGAATCCGGACCTCATCCGAATAAAACCAAGAATACCCTTAAAGATAAAAGTCCTACCCTTACAGGTAACAACTCCTACCCTACAGGCAAGAAGAGGAAAGGATATACCCTATACACTCGAACGGAAAAGTACGCGCCGGGAACCCTCGTCGAACTCAACACCGCCGACACCACGATCCTGAAAAAAGTCCCTGGCATCGGCAGCACCTTCGCTCGGCGGATCATGAAATACAGAGAACTCTTAGGGGGCTTCTACGATGTCAGCCAGTTGGCGGAAGTGTATGGGATCGATGAAGAACGCTACCAAGCCCTCGCCCCCTGGTTCATTGCCGACACGCTCCATGTACGCCGGTTAGAGGTCAACGCCTTACCCGCCGCCGCTCTCCGCAAACACCCTTACCTCGACTACCGACAGGCAAAAGCGATCGAACAGCTCCGGAAACAAAAAAGCAGGCTCTCCGGATGGGAGAACCTGCAATTGATAGAAGAATTTACAGATACGGACAAGAAACGGCTCACACCGTACCTGTCATTCAAATAAACTTTAAAACGTGACTTGTATCATCACGGGAAAATGATCCGACGGGAAACGACCGTACTGCATATCGTTGAGAACAGCATACTTTTTCACCTTCGTCCCCTTCGTCACCCAGATATAATCGATGCGGTTCATCATCTCGGAATCCGTCTTGAAGCTGTTGTAAGTACCTTCCGTACCATAACGCGGCTGCTCGCTCAGGTCATACGAGTCCAGCAACAGACCGTCGGATGCTAGCGTCACCATCGGTTCATCGGTCGGAACGGCATTGAAGTCTCCCGTCGCAAAGACCGTCGCATCCGTTCCGGCAATCTGCTTGATACGAGCGATCAGCAGTTTGGAGGATTCCCGGCGTGCCACCTTCCCCTGATGGTCGTAATGGGAATTGAAAAAATAGAACACCTTGCCACTCTCCTTATCGCGAAACTTACCCCAGGAACAAATACGGTTGCAGCAAGTAGCATCCCAGCCCTTGCCCGGAACATCCGGTGTTTCGGAAAACCAGAAATTCCCCTTGTCTAACAAATCAAAACGACTGGTCTTATAGAAGATAGCGGAATGTTCGCCCGCATCCTCGCCGTCATCGCGCCCAGCACCGATATAGGCATACCCATCCAACTCGGCAACCCCGTCCAACATGTGCTTGAACCCTTCCTGTGTCCCGAAGATATCGAAATCGTGAAAGCGGATCAGTCCTTTCACCATCTCTTTGCGGTTCGGCCAGGCATTCACGCCATCCTTCTCCGTGTCCATACGGAGGTTGAAAGTCGCCACGTTCAGTTCGCTCTTCCCACCAGTGGCCGGATGGGATTCTTTCATGGCCCATGACTGGAGCAAAGCTGCCAGCAGGAGGACCGAAACAAATACACTTATTGTCTTTTTCATATCCTTATCATTTATCGATTACACATTTACCAACCCGGATTCTGTTTCAGGTTTCCATTTTTGATGATTGCCGACTGAGGGATCGGGTAGTAATACTGGCGGCCATCGTCATACCAGATACGCGGATCATCGTCCGACCAAGTCAGATTACCCGAATCCGCCCCGGTCAATCCCTGCTGCGTGCCCTCTCCTACCGAAACAGGCGTACAGGAAGCAGGCAGACCGGTCGGCTTCTCTCCCTTATAGAAGATCACGTCCGGCGTACCGTCTTTGTCGAGGTCCATCTGGACATTCAAGGCGGGAACATATATACCAGTCCAACGCATCGTCATCAGCTCACCGCGTTTCCAACGCTTCAGGTCGGTGAAGCGGAACCCCTCCAGAGCCAATTCGATGGAGCGCTCACGACGCACTTCGAGGATGACCGGATCGGAAATATTCGGGAAATAGTTTTGCTGGAAATAAGCATCCACCTTGGTCGGCTTGGCAGAAAGACCGCCAGTGATACCGGCGCGTGCACGCAGCACACCGACCGTATTCGCCCAATCCGCATCCGTCAGCGTCCCCAACTCAGCTTTTGCCTCGGCATAGTTCAGCAGGACTTCGGCATAACGGAACAACGGAATCGCATTCGTATTCAAAGCACCGGCATCGTATTTGGTATCATCCAACGTATATTTGATCGGTTGGTAGCCCGTATAGGAATAACCGTTGAAGTTAGGAGCGGCAGGCACCCCGTCGCGTTCATACCCAGGTGTGCGGATCGTCTGGGCAAGGCGTGCGTCACGGTTCTGGCATTCGTCATAGAACTCCATCGTCTCGTAACCGGCACGATCCGTAAACGGTGTCCCATCCGTATTCAGGAAAGTATTGACAAAGGTACGGATCATACTGAAACGCGCTCCGTACGTGCCTGAAGTCCACCACCAGTTAGCTTCGCCCAACACAGCCAGCCCGGCATCGGCGCAGCTCGCCAGCATCACTTCACTAGTTACCGGCTTATCACTGATGAACAGCGAGCGGAAAGAAGCATCCGTACCCTCACCCGTATAAATAGAATGGCCGCTTTCCTTCATAACCGTTTCGGCAGCACGGACAGCCTCCTGATACCATTCGTCGGCCGAGTCGGTCAATCCCAACTCCGTATGATACTTGCGAAAAGAAGCTTCGAAGAGGCAGATACGGGATTTCAACGCATAAGCCACCCATTTCGTCACCAGAGAACCGGTTTCGTCCTTCGTCCGCGAGATATTCTCACAAGCGAAGTCCAGGTCTTCCAACACATGATCCATGACGATAGTCCGCGAATCGCGGGGAGCATACAGCAACTCGTCGTCCACACCTAACGTACGGTCTATCCAAGGCACATCGCCGAAACGTACTACCATCTCGTAATAGAAGTAAGCGCGGAAAAAGCGGGCCAAGCCGATATAGTTGTTACGGACAGATTCATCGACCGCCTCGTTCGTACAGTTCTCAATAAAGTAGTTGATGTTGCGCAGATCGCTCCACGACCACCCGCTGCTCAACTCGGCCGAGTAAGCCCCTTCGCGGATAAAGTTGTCGAAGCTGGTCACCGCTCCATAATCGCACATGGCATCCTGCCTGAAACCGTCACTGACGGAAGGGAGCATATTATAGAAAGAATAGGAATATGTTTCCAGCCCTTTCTCCGTCCTGAAGACTGTGTCTTTGTCCACCGAAGCCTGCGGTGTCTCGTCCATTGAGCAGGACGAAAGGAGTAAACAGACTGATACAAAAGAATATATAATCCGTTTCATGTCGTTGATAGTTCTTTAATTAAAATGTTACTGATAAACCTAAACTCACACTCTTCATCTGCGGATAGCTGTTCCCGTCACCGCTACCACGGTTCCCGTTCAGTCCGGACGACATATCGGCATCCGTCAGGTCGGGATCGGAACCGTAGATGTTCGTCACGTCGAGGTCACGCGTATGCTTGTAGAGCGGGGACCAGCACCAGAGATTCTCGGCCGAAATATAAACCCGTACATTCTGCAATTTGGCTTTCGAAACGATCGGCTGTGGCAAGGTGTAGCCGAATTGCAGGTTCTTCAGACGGATATAAGCGACATTCTGCAAGTAGCGGGTCTGCGGTGTAGACTTCAGGGAAGCATTATAGCCGGCATAACGGGGCAGATAAGCATCCGTATTGTCTTCTGTCCAATAATTGCCCTGATGCCAAGTAGGCATGTTGTTATACGGGCGGTTATACTGTCCCCAGAAAATACATTCCGAACTGGGATACCAATCCTGTTTACCCACCCCCTGGAAGAAGGCGGAAAGGAAGAAGTTGTTCCAGTCACCGGAAAGGTTGATGCTATACGCATAGCGAGGCAACGCATTTCCGATCACGGTCTTGTCACCGTGGTCGTCCACGGTATTATTGCCGTAGTCGATCACATGGTCACCGTTCAGGTCCTTGATCTTCACATCTCCCGGATAGGTGATGCGCTTGGATGAAGACTGGATCAGTGTCTGGTCGGCATGGCTGTCAATATCAGCCTGATCCTTGAACAGCCCTTCAGTCACATATCCCCAGATTTCACCTACACGCTTGCCGGCATAGTAGTCATCCAGGTTACCTGTCTGGTTGTTATAGCGGTCGATGGTCGAGATATAGTCGGACAGCGTACCACGGATCTCGTAGTTGAACGGTTTCTCCGCCAATGTGAACTGGTCGCGCCAAGTCAGCGTGATTTCCCATCCCTTGGTCGTCATGTCGGCATAGTTGCCTTTGGGAGAAGAGGCGCCGAACACATCGGGAAGCGTTTCGCCGACCGTGTACATATCCGTTGTCTTACGGATGTAATAGTCACCGTTAAATTGCAAGCGGTTGTTCAACATGCCGAAGTCCAGTCCGACATCGGTCGTCGTTGCCGTTTCCCAGGTCAGTCCGTCAGGCATGACGGCAGGAGCACTCGTATACTTGTTCTTCAAACCGTTCAGGACACGACCGGAAGTGCTGATGCTCAACAACTCGAGGAAGCTATAGGGAGAAACATTACCATTCCCTAACGAACCGTATGAAGCACGTATTTTCAGATTGGAGAACAAATCCGGGTTCACCTTCCAGAACGCCTCTTCCGACACGCGCCATCCACCGGAGACAGAAGGGAAGAACGCCCATTGCTGATCGGTCGGGAATTTGGAAGAACCGTCATAGCGTCCATTCACTTCCAACAGATAGCGATCCTTGAACGCATAGTTCAGACGGAAAAAGCCACCTGCCACGCGCCATCTGTTATAACCTCCCGACGTAGTGATCGCATCTCCCAGCGCCAAGTTGATGTTTTCCGAATCGTCGAGCAGCAACCCGTTGCGCTGCACATAGGTGCTCTTATAAGTAGACTGTTCATAGTTGTAACCGACCATACCCTTGAAATAATGCGCATCACCGAATGTATCCTCATAATCGGCATACAGGTTGGTCGCAATATACTCGGTCCGCATATTACTTTCCTTCAAGTCATTGTATTTGGCGCTCAGTTCGACCGTCTGCCCTTCGTGCGTGCTGTAGGGAACCGGTATACGGCGTTGCGTTTGTCCCTCGTCCGTGTTGCGGAACGTGAAGTCGCCCCGTACGTGCAACTTGTTTTCCAGAAAGGAAGCAGTAAAGCCGGTCGTATTCTTCAACACCTTGTTATTGGTATCGATACCGTTCTTGCCATAGATAAAGTCACCGACCGAATAAGCGGCCGAGAAAGTCAGGCTACCGTCGGGGTTGAAGATAGGCGAGGTCGGATGACCTTCATCGGAAATGTTACGCCAGATGGAGCCGCCTTCGCCGACGTTGATCGGGTTATGGTAATCCATATTGGAAAAATCCATATTGTTCTCGATCTTCAGCCAGTCGAACACCTGTACGGAACCTTTCGCACGCAGGTTCATCATCTTATAATTGTCGGTATTATAGCGAAACAAACCGTCGTAGCCATAGAACCGTCCGGAAACGTAGTAGTTCAGTTTCCCGTTGTTACCGGTCACCGACAAGTTATGGTCCTGTGCGAAAGTCGTTTTCTTGTACAGGGCGTCATAATAATCCTCGTTGCCGTAATAGACATATTTGCCGGTAGCATCGACCGTCACCTCGTCAGTTATGCCCTGCTCCTTCCGTCTTTTGAAGTCTTCCAGCCAGCCGAGGGAGAATTCCTGCGTCTTGTTAATGTTCTTAGGGTCGGCCGAATAGTTGTTCCATGCATGATAGGCTTCATAGAAATGACTGGCATATTCATATCCGTCGGTCACGAAGTCGGGAACCGTCACCGGTTTCTGCATGGCGAAATTTCCGGAATAGGTAATGGAAGTCTTGTCCTTAGTCGGCTCTTTGGTGGTGATCAGTACGACCCCGAAAGTACCACGCGCCCCATAGATGGCAGCCGAAGCGGCATCTTTCAAGACAGACACGCTGGCGATATCGTTCGGGTTCAACATCGAGGGATCACCTTCCACACCGTCGATCAGGACCAACGCGCTACCACCCTGCCCGATCGAAGTCGTACCGCGGACATTATAACTCGCCGAACGGGTCGGCTTGCCGTCAGTCAACTGGATGTTCAAGTTGGGGATCGAACCTTGCAGGGCTTGTGTCACATTGGGAACGGAACGATTGTCAAACACTTCGCTGGTCACCTGTTCGACAGCTCCGGTCAGGTTCACTTTCTTCTGTGTGCCATAACCGACCACGACCACTTCGTCCAGCGTCTGCGTATCTTCCACCAAGGCCACTTTCAGCTCTTTCTCTCCTTTCAGTGTGATTTCTTTCGAGATATATCCGATAAAAGAGATGGTTAACACAGCGTCAGGGGCTACCTCCAGCGAAAACTTCCCGTCAATATCGGTCACCGCCCCGTTAGTCGTTCCTTTTTCCACTACATTGGCTCCGATAACGGGTTCTCCGTATCCATCCACAATCGTACCTGTCAGATGATACGTGCCCTGCCGGGCTACGCTTATGATTCCGCCCGGATTGGCGGAATAGATTACAGGGAATCCCTGTAATGCACCTGCGATACATAGCAAACCCGCAAATCGGGTCACTCTACTCTTAATCTCCATGTTTGTTCTTTTTGCGTTAAAACAAATATATTTTCACCTAATTAAAACCGCTGCAAAGGAACAACCGGAGTATTAAATCGCTGTTTACTATCAATTACAATATCGTTACAGAACCAATTCCCTGAACAGTATCTCCAACGTCTGGTCCAAGTCATCGGAGAAACCCGGATGCGGACGTGAAGTCTGGATAGATGCACTCCGCACTGCTGTCAGCCACCGAAACCGTTCCGGGACGTCCAGAGCAGCGATAGGACCGCCCTCCTTCGTACCGGAACAGATTTTATCGAAAACATGCAGATTGGCAAACAACGATTCACGATCCAACTCAGAAGAAAACAGATTCAACTTGTTCTCGTCTACCTTATAAAGCGCCTTGATGTACTTCGCTCTTTTCGAGAACAGAATAATTCCCACATTAAAGAACTCCTCACGTTCTACTTTGGGGACCAAACGGATAACGGCATATTCATATAAGTGCTTTCCTTGCATCTTGTGCTTCTTTTATAAATGTTTCGGAATGTGCCAGTCTCTCACATAAGAACCGGATATAAATCTCTCTTATCTCTTGCGGCCTACCGGGACTTTCACTCCAGTGCAACCAGTCGTCGGGAATCAGAGCCACGATCTCCCGGATCTTCTCTTCCGTCAGCAGGCGTTTCATCTCGGCATCTGCCTCTTCCAACCCGGAAGCTTCGGGCAACAGCACGTGATCTTTGACCTGCACGAACGGACTTACGGCATGCTTTTGCCAGTTCACCCATGAATAATGGAAATAAAGCGAAGCGCCATGATCGATCAGCCACAGTTCCTTATGCCACATCAGCATATTGGTATTCCGGAATGTACGGTCTACATTGGTCAGAAACGCATCCAGCCACACGATACGGGACGCCAACTCAGCCCCGACCTTCGTCACTACCGGGTCGTAAGTAAGAGCTCCCGACAGAAAATGCAGGCCGAGGTTTAATCCCCGGCTGCCTTGCAGCAGATCCTGGATTTCCTCATCACCTTCGGTACGCCCGAAAGCTTCGTCCAGATTCAGAAAGACCAGCTCGGGAACCCGGAAACCAAGTGCACGGGCTATCTCACCGCCAATCAGCTCGGCTATCAACGCTTTCGTCCCATGGCCTGCCCCACGGAACTTCACGACATATTTAAACTCGTCATCAGCTTCCGCCAATGCCGGCAACGATCCGCCTTCCCGAAGAGGCATGATATAACGCGTCACATTCTCTGTTCGTAATTCCATCACATTCCAGTTATTTGAAGATAAAGATACACGTTCTTTTTAAACAAACGAAGGTTGACTACACACTATCTGTTTGTTTTTTCGCCATAATCTGCCAACCGCCTTCACCGGAAAAAGTAAACCGAGTACGGAAAGTGTGTTATAAAGCTACAACTGCCATGCTTCTATCGCCAAACTATAATGCCATAGAGCTTTTGACCTAAGTCGAATACCTTTTCGACCTTAGTGAAAAAGGTTTTCGACCATAGGCAAAAAGGTATTTGACTTAGGCCGAAAATAAAAAAGGATATAGGACAAAACGTAAATATCTATATATTAGCACACAAAAGTTTTCCGCAATCTCCTCATTTATCACTTAAATATGTCGCTTTGGGTACAAGGACGAGGGGGAGGAACTATAATCAAGCTGGATCAAGACGAGACATTGGTAAAGATGCCTGCAATTTTTTCTTTCCCATCAAAATAAATAATCCGAATCCTTGCACAAATCCCGGAATCTGACGAATATGGTACTCCTTTTTGCAACATCTGGCAAGGATGTGCGATTATATAATAAAACGATAAGTTATTGTCATATGAAAAAGAGCATTATATACACAGGGACCGGCGACAAGGGAACCACTTCCTTAGTTGGCGGCGAACGGGTATCGAAAGCGCACCAACGTATCGAAAGCTATGGTACGGTCGACGAACTGAACTCGTTTATCGGGTTGTTGATCACTTCGCTTGAAGAGAAAGCGGATCAGGACTTCCTGCTGTTTATCCAGCACAAGTTGTTTACGATCGGTTCCTATCTGGCAACCGATCAGGAAAACACGGAACTGAAAGTAGAAAGTAAGGTGATGCCGGAAACGATCACCCGTATCGAGCGGGAAATAGACCGCCTGGATAACGAACTGCCCAAGATGCGCAACTTTATTTTGCCGGGAGGAAGCCGCCCGGCCTCTTTGGCACATGTGTGCCGGACAGTCTGCCGACGGGCCGAAAGACGTATTTTGGCTTTATCCGAAACTTGTACAATTTCGCCCGAAGTATTAGCTTTTGTCAACAGATTGTCAGATTATTTGTTTGTATTATCCCGGAAAATTAATTTTGATGAACAAAATAACGAAATATTTTGGGATAATAGTTGGAAATGATAGATTTTATTATACTTTTGCCGAAAAATAGAAAACGAGACAAATTTAGTATTCATTTTAAATACTCAAGATTATGTATTGGACATTGGAATTAGCATCTAAACTGGAAGATGCTCCTTGGCCGGCAACTAAGGATGAATTGATTGATTATGCCATGCGTTCGGGTGCTCCTCTTGAAGTTATTGAGA
>ENA-UEPV01001443-UEPV01001443.1-human-gut-metagenome-genome-assembly--contig:-NODE-1443-length-14875-cov-6.015407_pt1 | contig 14875 bp, 7 predicted proteins | sample MGYA00242942_ERZ507925 | MGnify/ENA primary metagenome ERZ507925 (study PRJEB26167, sample SAMN06115453) | human gut metagenome | host: Homo sapiens | place: China:Fujian | collected 2015-08-26... | reverse complement strand
ACTTACGGTATGCTTGCTGCCGGAAGCTGTCTTCTGACTGATGTTGTGGATCAGCTTCATGAAGATTCCAAAAAAATAAATATTGTAGATCGTCTTTCCAGACATCTTGATAAAGGTGTTCCTGCACAAGCTGCATCTTCTTATCTTCAGCAGATCAAGAAATGGGTTCCTTCCGAACCGGTCATTCACATTGATGACAGTGATGTTGTAAAATCGGGCGGCTACAAATTTGAATCGCTCGGCATCGTACGGGATGGTTCGGAAAGCACATCTGCTAAAAATGTTTATAAAAAAGGCTACCATGTAACAGAAGCCTGTGTCCTTACTACCGGCAATCATCCGGTCAGTATCTTTTCAAAAGTACATTCTTCAGCTGAAAAGGGTTATAAATCCGCCAATACCGTTACTTTTGAAGCTATGGAACTGCGCAACCGTCGCAAAGGGAAAATTAAAACCAATGTATTTTATAAGGGGAAAAATCACGAGGCTTACATTTCCCATGTCAAAGTCCAGATTACAGCTTCCAGAAAAGATATTTATCTGGTACTGGTTTATGGCATCACAGAACATCCCATGATGCTTGCCACAAATAAAGAAATCAAGTCCAAAAAGGATGTGCTCAAAGTGGCAAGAACCTATTTTTCGCGATGGAAGATCGAGGAATACTTCCGTTGTAAAAAGCAGATGTTTCGGTTTGAAAACTTCCGTGTGCGGAAGCTTCGTGCAATTAACGCACTTAACTTTTATATCACCTTGTGCATGGGATTTCTGGCACATATGTCTATGAAATCAGAAACAAATGCGCTTAAGGTTTCCATTATACAAAAAGCAGATCCTGTAAAGGCAAAAGTATTCTTCTGCTATTATCGACTGGCGAAAGGCATCCGTGGCATACTCTCATATGCAAAAGAAGGCGTCAGACTATGGTTCCGACCCAAACGTCCGAGATACCGTTAACTCTGCCTTAAACTGGTTGTCTGAATAGATAAAAAAATAATTCTTCCAAAGTCCGGTTTCGGCGGGGCTTATTAAAGTGCCTCTAATCCTGATACTGTCGCTTTTGAGTTCTCAAAATCCAGCAGATTAGTGTTTTAATTAAAGTCATCCACTTTTTTTAATGTGCTTTGCGGAAACTCAAGCTTTAAATTCTTTTATTTGCAAGAACCTCATACACATTCTTAAACGAATCTTTCACCGCATACAATTCCGTGAACAAACCACAATATGGACCATTCATCGAGTAGCCATAGCTGCTTTCATCCAGCGATGGGTCATCCTGCCATCCCCAAATTGAAACCGCTTTTAAAGGTCGGCTCTCCTCCAATTTTTTAATTTCTTCATCTGATTTTCCGGTGCATTTTGCCGAAATTTCATTTACGTCCACAAACATCTGGAACAGTTTTTTATAAAATGCAGCATGTTTTTTCTTCATGGCGGCCGTCCCCATATAATTTCTTACTGCCATTTCGGTCACCTGAACTTCACAGCCAAGTGCTGCATAAGTCTCAATTGATTTCTTAATATCCGAAATATTCTGCTCATTCATGCATCCATTCTGAGTTCCGTAACCGCCAATGTATCCCTGCATGCCAACGCCGTCACACAACTTGCGCGTATTTCCCTTGGCATCCTTTGCATAACTGTTAATGCTCTTAACCAAATTTACGATTTCCTCACGCTTTGATTTGTAGAAAGAATTGTAATCATTATAATACAATTTGATATCGGCCCCAAGTTCATCTACCGTATTTTTCGCATAAAGGAACGACTGCTCCACATAATCACTGCCAAGAATTTTATAAAACTGATTATCTTTTCGGAGATTTCGGTTGTCATTTCCCACATTCTGGTCTGCTACAGCCTCATTTACAACATCCCAGCAGTAAATCACACCCGGGTATTTCTTTTCAAAATGAGTGATTACTTCTTTAATATAATACTGAAGACGTTTCTGCATAACCGCCTTGCTTACATATTTCTTACTTGTGTCATAGCCCTCGCGGAAGAACCAGTCACACATATACGCGTGCCAGACAAGGACGTGACCGCGCATCTGAATTCCATTTTCCTTGGCAAACGAAATGATGGCATCAGCTTTTTCATAATTCATCACTGGCATTCCATCTTTACTTTGCGCAGATTTTGCCTGGTCTAAAAGCGAATATGCCTTAAACTCATTTCCTGCTGTCAAACTGTTAAAATGGTATTTCACAAGATTTTTGTAGTTGTCATTTGTTGTAACATTTGTGTAGTTTACAACGGTTCCCAACTTGAATCCATGCTGCGCTGCCAACTTAGCAAGCGGCTGATACTTCGTCGTCGCATTTAACACGTTCGCCTTTTTCTTCGCCTCAGGAGAAACGTATTTTGTTACGCTCACCTTACATTTTAAAGTGACTTTTTTCTTCTTTTTGGCACCTTTCTTCTGATACCAAACCTTGGCTTTTACTGTCGCACTGCCTTTTTTTAATCCCTTAATGGTGACCGATGTCTTTTTCTTTTTCGACAGTTTTGCCACTTTTTTTCCGGACAAAGTCCATTTGGTTTTCACGATTTTTTTCGTTCCGTTTTTCTTAACCTTCAATGTCTTTGTCTTGCCGATATAGGCAGTCATTTTTGTTTTTGACAATACCGGCTTTTTCGCTTTTGCTTTTGCCTGCGCCTCACCTGCTCCGGCAAGAGAGCCAATCGTCAGGCATGCGGCAAGGGAAAGCGAGAGAATCTGTTTGCTTTTCATGTTGCTTCACTCCAATCTTTTATGATAAGAATAAGTATAGCACATTTTGTCGGTTTTGAAATCCTCTTTTTTTAATGCGATTGTGGCATATGTTCGGTGGCATTTTTTTGTTTTCCGTAATTTAGAAGAAACGCTTTGCGTCTCGTGGGCACTCCCGTTTGTTGAGTGCGTAACGGTATGGGCACTGAAACTACCAGTGGTCTACGCTCCGCTTCGGTCGTTGCAGAACAGAAGTCCACTGGACTTCTTGCAACACATACCGACGTACTCAAAACCCACTTGTCACAAAGCGTTTCTTCTAAATTACTGGAATTCAAAGGAATTGGCAGCAAACATATGCCACAATCGCATTTAAAAAAAAGAACTTCTTTCTTTCCTTTACTTTTGTCAACACTAGCAGTTAAAATCAGCCGATTACCCCATAGACAATTTTTTCACCGGACGCCCCGGATGGCTGTGTCATGAAGTCATCCCCTGACACTATTGCTTTCAATGTATGCCGGGGAATGATTTTTTGTTCTCAGTTCATTAATCGAGAAAAAGTTTGTGCTAAATGCCGGAGAGAAGCTTATGCAACCTAAAACCTCACAAAAGTTCAAAAACGTTGCATGCTTTCGCCTGCTTTTCAAAATAAAACAACCAAAAAGGTTACAATCGACAAAAAGCGTTGCAATTAATACGTGATTTTTGCTGATAAAGCCTAATTTCAACGTAAAAATGCAACGCTATGAAACAAATCATAGAAAAAAAGTTGTCGAAGAAACCGTACAGCCCGTCTTTTTGGGAGCTGCCGTAAATTATCAAAAAATGATTTGCAGCGAGTGGGTATCAAGCTTGCGTATTTTGCAAGCTGATACCCCTACGCGTTTGTCTTAGCGAGAGCGCCCACTTGATGTAAATCATTTCTTGATAATTTACGGCACCCCCCCAAACACGGCTACCTCCAAATCCCCTTCTCTTTCCGTATCACATAATACAAATCATTTTCCATTGCCATAACTTCTTCCATCGGCACGCTCTTAAAGACCGGCATCCGCATTTTGTATTTAATCCAAAAGAACGAGTAGATACCAAGAATCAAAAAGGCAATTCCGGTTACGCCCCAGATAGCTAACCGCTCTGCCGGGTCGGTTGAAATATTTAAAATCATGTATGTTGTTCCTAAAATCCCGATAAGCGGCAGAATTTTACCGAGTGGAACTTTAAAGGAACGCGGTGCATTTGGCACTCTTTTTCTCAGAATCAGCACGTCAATATGCGCTAAGATATACGAAATCATCCAAAATACAGAGCCCACCAGAATCAAAAATGAGATTGCCGAGGAGGAACTGTCACTAATGAAAGCAAAAATCAAAATGGTAGCACTGACAAATATTACACCGAAAAATGGTACTTTCCTTTTATTTGTCTTGGCAAAAAACTGTGGCATCATATTCATTTTTGCCATGCCCTGACAAATATTAGAAAGACCACTTACCGTTGAATTTTGTGTGCTGATAACCGCCAGAGCAGCCACCATTGTCATCCAGTATTTTCCTGCCCCGCCAAGAAGATTTTGACCGTATAACAAATGTGGTGCGGCAGATTCGGTCAGTTTTTCCCACGGCGTATAATTATGAAAACCTAATACCATGATTGCCTGCACCAGACAAATAAGCACCAGTCCAATCATCATACCAAGCGGCACGTTTCGTTTGGCATTTTTAACATCTTTGGATATTGGAATGACATATTCGGCACCAATAAACAGCCAGAATGCCACTGCAGTTGTCGACACAATATCAGCGAAATTCGTTGACATGCTTGCCGGCTGGGAAACAACCTGTCCGGTTCCAAGCCCCAGGGCACCGATAATTCCCATAACAACCATCGAGCCAACCAAAAGGAATGCAACCAAATTCTGAATTTTAGCAAACATATCGACACCAAACAGATTTGCCACCATAACGATTACCGTCATAATAATGGTATAGCCGATGCTTGGAATCGGCAAATGAAGCGTCTGCGACATGGCATAGGCAAAAATCGATGCTTCAACACCACACGATAAAATGTTACAAATCAGATACCCTCCCACCATAGAAATCATGGTTGGAAACGGTCCCATACAGGCGAGCGTATACTGCGCCAGTCCTCCGGTCGTGTTTGGCATCAGACCATTTAACTCAGACAGCGAAGCAACCGTTGTCATATTCAGCAGGCAGGCAATAATCATTGCACCAATAAATGGGATTCCCACCGTTCCTGCTCCCTGTCCCAATGACACCAGACAGCTTGTCGCAATGACAAGCCCGACAGAAACAGAAACCACACTTCCTAATCCTAATTTTTTGTTTTTCTCCATGCCAATTCCCCCTTGTTCTCTTAAGCCATTTCCGGTTTATCCCACAATGGCAGTTCCACACCAATGCCTTCTTTTAAAGCGCGGCGGTAAACAGTAGCTCCCCACGCGATGTCCTCAACCGGCATGCCTCCAACAGAATATACGATAATCTCATCTTCGCTTTCCCGTCCTTTTCTCTCACCGGTAATCACATCTGCCACATCAATAATGTCCTCTCTTGTAATTTTTCCCATCTGTTTTAAATCTGTAAATTTGCTTCCTACAATCTGCACCTGATCGTAAGTCGGATATGGATATTCCTCCTCCCACGCCTCATACAATTTGTAGTTGTCCACAACTTTTTTACAGCCATTTACAAGGAAATCCTCATCAAAACGAGCGGCTGAAGGCATACTGATTAGTGCACCTTTTTTAATCCATTTCGTATCAATATAAGGAAACTCTGCCTCACTGTCTTTTACTGTTGTTGTCATGCTGATAATGTCACTGTCTTTTACAGCTTCCTCGATAGAATCACAAATCACAATATTTTTGATTCCCGGACATTCTTCTTTGACAAATGCAACAAATGAATCAATGGACTTTTGTCCACGCCCCTTAATTTTTACGGTATCAATGCCCGGTCTCACGCTGACAAAGGCACGAAGGGAAGTTTTCCCCATAACACCCGGTCCGATAATAGCGACTGTTTTTGCAGCCTCTCTTGCCAAATATTTGCAGCCAACACCGGGAATTCCCCCTGTTCGGTAAGAACTCAAAAGGTTTGCCGACATCATCGCAAGTGGCGTCCCCGTATCTTTATCATTTAACATCATCATCAAAATGGAGCGTGGCAGCCCTTTTTTCTTATTCTCCATGTTCGATCCGTACCACTTCATCCCCGCCATCTGATAGCGTCCGCCAAGATATGCCGGCATCGCCATGAAACGTCTGTCCTCTGCATTTTTCGGCATTCCTTCAAATTCCGGGTCATCCGGAAAAGTCACCATGCAGCCATGGGAGTTGTGATTTTTTCCGCCCATCACATAGTCCCCTTTATGTAAAGTCAACAATAAATCTTCCATTGCCTCCACACAAGCATCCATATCCGTCACACCTGCCCGAACCATATCCGGTTCACTTAAATATAAAAATTTGATTGCTGTATCCATTTTGATAACCTCCTTTGCCATCTATGCACCTGTTGTTTTTTGCAAAAAAATAAGACGCCACAAACCTTCGTTTGTGACGTCTTCGTCGAACCCTAGTATAGCACAATGGTTTTTGTCCGTCAAGGTTCAGATTTTCTAAGTATCGCAGATACATTTTTATCTGTCACCGTTACCGTTCCATAACTTTCTTTTCTAAGCATAGCTTTATAAGTACCCGGTTTACTAACAATCAAATAAGCTTCTCCTTCGGTATTAGTACAAAAATATTTTGTGTCCGTTTCATCCTCTGTATTTACGAAAGAAAACTGTTCACCCTTCATAGGGTTTCCATCACTATCTACCATTTTCACATGAACGGCATATCCGGAAATCACAAAATCCCGGCTCTTTGTTTTACTGTCAATCGTTATCGTACCGACATTTACATATGCATTACTATACTCTGAATACACCATTACATCATAGGTACCAAATAAAATATCCTTTACTTCAAAGGAACCATCTTTTCCTAATCCTGCCACACGACCCGAATAATATGGTTCTTCCATTCGCAAACCAATCTGCCACATATTCGTATCAAAATCGGTAAAGGAACTACCATTTTCCCATGAAAGTTTTCCGGTCAGTTTGCCAACCTCTATATCAAAATTTTTCTCAACCGAAGCATCAGTTACTGTTATTTTCTCAGATGCTAATATTCCCTCTGAATTGGATATTTTCACGATATACTCTCCCGCCGATACATACACAGAATATTTGCCATCCTCCATCTCATTTACTGCACAAGTCGAGGACGAATCCTTGTCAAAGAATGTTATCCTTGCATCGTCTGAAGCATTAACCCCATTCAGTTTGCAATAACCACTTACTCGATACAGTTGTGTATTCACAGAAACCACATCGTCTTCCTTGGTAACCGTAAATGTCGCATTCTGCATATCCTGTATATTTTTGTTTTCCCCACCAAACACATAAGAGCCAAGTGGAAGCATTGCATGTGCAGAATAACCTACCGGTCCTTCTGTTAGATAGTATTCATTTCCGGATCCTTTAGTTTCCTTCACATAGTTTTGCTCCGATAATGGAATTACGTGATTTTCGGCATCAAACAATTTAATTTTTACATATTTGAGCGGCAGGGTTAAATCTTTCACAACATCAGAGCCATTGATTGTAACCTTGGCAATGCTAGTGTCTGCGTAGAAAAACTCATACTCGCCGTCCAGCAAATCCAATTCATAATCGAACGCATTCTCTTCACCATCCATCGGGACAAAAAATGATTTATATTGTTCTCCATTTCTCTCGACAAAAATCGTATAACTTCCGGTCTCTCTCATTTCTTCCGGAACTGTAAGACCCGATACGTCAAGCAGGTTTCCTTTGCAGGAATGTTCGATATAATCTTTCCTTGTATCCCCCAGTGCCACATCTACCGTATCAATAACAGTATCTCCATCGATTACCTGATAGGTTCCCGGCTTCAAATAAACTTCATACCATCCACTCGTGCCAGAAATATATGTAGAATAGTCGTCGTTATTCACATTTTTATATAAATACGTGTTGCTGCATTTTCCAAAAATTCGCGCACAATCCAGTGTAATATCACGTTCTTCACTGCCGGTCACTTCAAACCTGTCAAATTCATAACTTCCTACATAAATTATATAGTTTCCTTTTGTCAGGTATCTGTAATAATGATTGTCATCATCCAAATCACTGCCATAAAGGACATCGCTATTTTCGGTTGCCGAAATCCAAATATTAGGGATATCCATTGTCTGTGCACCAGTTCTTTTTACCGTGCCGGACATTTTATAAACCGGAAGCTTCTCATCATGCTGCATGTCACCCTCAACGGTAAACGATTTTCCCAACTGAATTTGGTACTCTCCCTTTGATTGTTTAGTCGTAAAATTACCCTTTTCATCGGTCTTAATTACGTCATTCTGCTCCCAAAATTCTCCGTTCCATTTATCTAAGGAAACTTCAGCATTTGCAATCGGCTGCCCATCTTCTGTCTCCAGTTTTCCGGACACCGTATATTTTCTCTGCTGTTCAACAAGCACATACGACTGCTTAATCTCTTTACCGTCAACCGTTATCACAAGGTCAAACGTATAATATCCTTTATCTTCTTTTCCCTCATAATAAGGCTCATCATGCCAGACAACATTGCGGATACTGTTATCTACACAGTAGACATTGCGATAAATCGTGCGGTATATTTTCAAATTTATTGATAAATCCGTAAATATATCCTTTAACGATTTGCCATCTTCTATCGTTTCATCATAGATAAAGCCCTGATTTTCTCCCACCATATAATCGCAGTATTTTACTGCTCCCTTTGTTGATGTAAAGGCGTCTATCACAAAGTAATTTTCCACTTTCACATAAATACCGACATGACTAAAATTCAGGAATTGCTTTCCTCTTGTATATGACGAAGGTCTGAACATAACACTGTCCGTCGACGCACTGATATTCTCTATATTCAGTGTTATCTTCTCATCTTCATAAACGCCGGTTATTTTTTTCGTACCTGCATTTTTTATGTCCTCTGTGTTCACGTCTTTATCTTTAAAATAATAATAACTGAAATGGGAACTATCGCCATTAGGGTCTTTTGCTAAGCCTCTCTCTAATTCATACTCTCTGTTGTCTGCCTGCAACGTAAGCAGCGTAAATCCATTATCAAATTCCTGATCTATGGTTTCGTCCCGTGACAGCCCAAGCATCATTTTAGCCGTCTTTGTATACTCTTTGCCATCAAGTGCTGCCGTTATTGAAAAAGTATAACTGCCTTTTCCCTTTGATGTTTTTTCGTTCCACTCGACGTCCGAAACCGATTTTACCTCTGCCTTCTTTCCATAGCAATAAACCGTAAACTCACATTTTGTCACATCCGGCACGATGTCTTTCAGAGAATTTGCCTCCCCATCACACACGTAAATATTATTATAACTTAAATAATAATCGACTTCTTTTTCAAAAGCAATTGAGCTGATGATGAGTTCTTCATTTTCCGCATAAAGTCCCTGATTGTTTCTCACCGGTTCTACCGTTGGTCCCGGTGTCTCATCCGGCGGAAGCATCGTCTGTTCCGGCACCTTGGTCGGCAGCGGTGTCGGACTCGACGGCAGAACCGGTTTTTCGGTCGGCTTTGGCGTCGGAGTCGACGGCAGAGACGGTTTTTCGGTCGGCTTTACCGTTGGTTTTGCTGTCTTTTTACCGTTATTCTTATCTGCATTTTGATTGGTTCCGGCTTTCTTTACCGTCACTTTACAGACAAACTTTTTCTTGCCTACTTTCGCCTGCACCTTTGCTTTTCCGGCTTTTTTACCATGAATCGTGACACCGGTCTTTTTCTTTTTACTCAGTTTCACGTTTTTCTTGCCGGATGTAACCGTCCACTTCACTTTCTTTTTGTTGTTTTTCAACTTAACCTTAACGGTCTTTCCAACCGTTACCGTTACTGATTTTTTGCTCAGTTTCACCTTCTTCTTGGCTGCGAGTACATTTTGCGGCATCATCGTAAATGCCAGTACAAACACAAGCAAAACGGCGAGTTTTCGTCTCATTTTTCTCATATCATATCCCTCCATGTGTAATCAAACAATTTCATCGTTTTACTCTCCTAACTCCAAATTCCTCTCGACAGATGCATTGGTAATCGTTACGTCTGCTGCGGTAACGATTCCGGAATCCAAGGACACTTTTATCTCATACTCTCCCGGCTCTACATAGAATTCATATTTCCCTTCATCAAATGTATAGCTCGAAAGTTCTGTTGCGTCTCCCTTTTTGTGCAAGTACACCCATGTATCATCGGACACCTCGGCTCCATTTACCTTGCAGCTACCGGATATCTTATACACGTTTGTATTGATAACAACAGTATCGCTTGAACCATCCACGGTAAAGCCATAGTCTCCTATACTTGGCATACAGTAATAATCAACACACTGGTAATCACCGGTTGGCAGCACGATGCGTGATGTATAATCCCCAGACTCATCATCGTCCATATAGTAGTAAATGCTGCTCGTACCCTTATTTGCAAATTTAAGCCTCCGTTTCGGATATATCGATATCAACTCATCTTCTGCATCAAGCATTTTAATTTTTACATATTTGTACGGCATCGTTAAATCTTTCACTACATTGGAATCGGTAACTGTCATCCTGCCAACCGATTTCCCGTTGTGCAAAAACTCATATTCACCGGCTAAAACGTCAAATTTGAAACCGGATATATCATCCTCATCAAATTTTGGCGCCATAATTAATTTCTTGTAAACCACCTCATTTCTCATAACCAAAATCTCGTAATTTCTATACATGTCTTTTGGAATTTGAAGTCCTGCCATATCTAACAGCTCACCCTTACAGGAATACATCTCGTAATCCTTTGTCATCTCACCAAGTGACACTTCAATGGTATCAACTGTAGCATCTTCTATTTTTACATAATAAGTACCCGGCTTTAAATAGACGTTGTACGTATCAAATACGGAAAATGCCCAATAGCAATTATTTTCATCCTCGGTATCTACAAATTTATAATATCCGGAACCTTTTCCGGACACAAGTGCAAGTTCCATCTTGATATCATATGTTCCACTTCCGGTTACTTCCACGGTGTCAACTGGGCAATCACAGGATTGAACCGTGTATGTTCCTTTCTGCACATATGCGTAATAACGGTTGTCATCTCCCAGTAAATCTCTCAAATAAATGCAGGAAGACTCCTCTGATTCAAAGTTAAAGCCCGGAACATCCGGCGTATTCGCACCTGTTCTTGTCACCTTTCCGGTGATTTTATAAACCGGAAGTTTCTCATTATGCACTACATCACTGTCCTCTACCGTAAACGTCTGCCCCAGTTCAAACTGATAAGTGCCTTTTGACAAATCAGCTTCGAAACATCCGTTCTTATCCGTCTCAATCGTGTATTCACATTCCTCATCGCTTAACTTAGACAATAAAACTTCTGCTTCTGCAATCGGCAGTCCATCTTCTGTTGTCAATTTTCCGGACACTGCATAGGTTTTCTGTTTTTCCACCAGCACATACGACTGCTCATTTTCCTGTCCATCCACTGTAAGTACAATGTTAAAGGAATAATAGCCATGGTCCGTTTTGTCGTCATAATAAGGCTCATCGTGCCAGACCACATTGCGAATCTCAATATTTTCATTATTCCAATATACATTATTATAGACTGCACGGTAAATCTTTAAGTCTTCCACTACATTAGCAAATATGTCTTTTAATGTTTTTCCTTTTTCTAACGCCGGCTCATATACGAAACACTCTTCACTGTATCCCGGATATAAATTCACCTCACCTTTTGTTGCGGTAAATGCATCTATGTAAAAATGAGAATCTGTCTTGGCATCAATGTAAACCATACCTGAACCGACTGCCAGATTATCTTTCGCAAAGGAATCACTAATAACGCTCACAAAATAATCATCGCAGACTTCTTTTCTTGCATTCACTGTATACTGCTGTTCCTCGTAGACACCAACAAGTTTAATATTTTCTGCATTTTGAATCTTTGAAGTATTAACTTCTTTATCTTTAAAATAATATCCGCTTTCCCCTTCTTCATCATGCAGACTTTGTTCTAATTCATACTTTTCACCATCTGCATCCAAAGAAAGCCATGTCATACCATTCTCCGAGCCTTCCTCTGAATCCTCGCGGACAAGTTTCATCGTAACTGTTTGCTTATACTCCTTACCGCCCTGCACAGCCGTAAGCAGGAATGAATAATACGGCTTCTGCCATTCCTCATCGTCATGCCAGACAACATCGGTAATTGACTTTACTTCCGCCTTTTTACCGTAACAATAAACGTTATATGTACATTTTGTCACGTCCGGCACAAACTCCTTCAGGGAATCAGCCTCCTCGGAGATTACATAAATATCATTATAATTCAGCGAATATGACGGAACATCTTTTTCAAATGCAACGGAACTGACAATCAACGGCTCTTTTTCGGCATAAAGCCCCTGATAATTTGACTCCGGTTTCACCGTTGGCGCCGGTGTCTCATCCGGTGGCATCATCGTCTCAATCGGCGTCGGATCCGGCTTATTGTCCGGCTTTGGTGTCGGAGTCGACGGCAGAGACGGTTTTTCGGTCGGCTTTGGCGTCGGAGTCGACGGCAGAGACGGTTTTTCGGTCGGCTTTGGCGTCGGAGTCGATGGCAGAACCGGTTTTTCGGTCGGCTTTGGCGTCGAAGTCGATGGCAGAACCGGTTTTTCGGTCGGCTTTACCGTTGGTTCTGCTGTTTTTTTACCATTATTCTTATCTGCATTTTGATTGGTTCCGGCTTTCTTTACCGTCACTTTACAGACAAACTTTTTCTTGCCGACTTTTACCTGCACTTTTGCTTTTCCGACCTTTTTACCATGAATCGTGACACCGGTCTTTTTCTTTTTACTCAGTTTCACGTTTTTCTTGCCGGATGTAACCGTCCACTTCACTTTCTTTTTGTTGTTTTTCAACTTAACCTTAACGGTCTTTCCAACCGCTACCGTTACTGATTTTTTACTCAGCTTCACCTTCTTCTTGGCTGCGAGAACATTCTGTGGAATCACAGAAAAGCTCAGCACAAACACAAGCAAGAAAACAACTGTGCCTCTTACTTTTTTCATATTATATCCCTCCATTGTGTTATAGAAAATTGTGTTTTCTTAATTTTATATGAAATTGTTAGGGGCGTCAAGAAAAACTGAAAACGTACTACGTCTTTAGGAGGCGCAGTACGCTTTTTTAATTCTACTTACTCTTTTTTACCAATTGTATACTTCCGAAATCATAGTATGATATTTTTCCAACTGTTCAGCATTTTTCTTCATAAAATAATCTCTTAACTGGCTATCTCTTACATAGATTGTTGTATTATTCCATATAATTCTTTCCAATACCCAATGATAAGCATTTTGCTGGCTTTGATACCAATCATATGTTTGATCTATATACACATTTTCAACCTGAATATAACCATAAATTCTATAAAGTGATTTAGGTAATACAATATTTTTTAAGTGTTGTACATCTATAATGTCTTTAATATAATCAACACCCTCTGGCACAGAATAGGAAACATCTTGTTTGGCAAAAGGATATAGAAGTAATTGTTTCATATCTTTCGAATACAAGACACCATCCTGTGATTTATAATTCTTATTCTGCCCATCAACCTCTATCTCACTTAAATTTGACACATTATAATCATCCTCAAAACACGGAAAACTTTCCACCGATGCCGGAATATATATTTTCCGGAATCCATGTATAACATTTCTAAGGGCTCCACCTCGAACTTCCTTTACTGTGTTCGGAATCTGATACTCGGTATCCGCTTTGGCACATGGATATTTTACCAGCACCGTCTTATCCTTATCAAACCAAACTCCATTTTCAGAAGAAAAGTTTTCATTTTCATCACTAATATTAATTTCTTTTAGTGATAACCAACTATAAGAACTATCTAAACTATAACCAATGCTAAACAATGAATTTGTAGCTTGCGGAATATACCTCAAATACTTTGACAGCGTAATTGCTGTTATTTGGTTATCACGAATCTGTTTATTTGCAGGGTTATCATAAATATCACAATAATGATTTATAACCTGCGCGCCATCAATTGTGTCTGGTATATGAACACTTTGTTCTGTGCTGTAAATAGCATTTACTTGCGCAATTTCCCCATTTGAAATATATGAATACTGCTCATTTGTTTTTTCCTCTGCAACGGAGATCTTTATTTGTTTTGAAACTGTATTCGTATTACTCCATGCTCCTTCTGTGTAAGATAAAGTCGCATTATAATCACCTGCTGCCGTTGTGTCCACTCCTGTAATCGAAAAACGACTATACGAAGATTCCTGTATATTGTTATTATTATGTAGTTCCTTATTTGTACCGTCCGATAATTTAACACTTATCTTACCAAATTGTCCAAGCGTATAAAAACTCAAATTACGCTCTGATAATGCCGTACTTGTCTTAGCAACAATAGCATCATCATACTGTGTCAATAATTCTACTGCTTTTGCCTCCGGTTTTTGGGTCGGCTGTGAAGAAGTTTTACCTGTTGGTGCCGGTGTTTGAACTGGTTTTCTTGTTGGTTTTTGGGTCGCAACACTGCTCTTATTGGTTTTATTCTTTACCGTCACTTTGCAAACATACTTTTTCTTGCCCACTTTCGCCTGTACCTTGGCTTTGCCGGCTTTCCATCCTCATCTCCCATAGAGATATCCAGAAAAAGTATGTCTATTTCTTCTGCATTTGTCTCATCCTGAAACTCCAATAATTCCTTGCCCGATGAAAACTCTGTTATCTTACAAAAAGTTTCCTGCTTCTGTATCAGCTTGCGTATGTAAATGCGTATATTTTCCTCATCATCGCAAATTGCTATGTTCAACTGTTCCACCTCATTTTCATGGCTCATTATCAAATATGGATAACATCATCTATTGTTCATTTATATTATCGGCAGATTTCTTTCTTTAAATTCGGAAATGTTGTGACTGGACTTCTGAATGTTGCGACTGGAAATGGCACAAATAATTTCACTGTAAGGTGAATAAGAGGGGGCTGTCAGCGGGCAGC
>ENA-UEPV01001428-UEPV01001428.1-human-gut-metagenome-genome-assembly--contig:-NODE-1428-length-14953-cov-17.608967_pt1 | contig 14953 bp, 15 predicted proteins | sample MGYA00242942_ERZ507925 | MGnify/ENA primary metagenome ERZ507925 (study PRJEB26167, sample SAMN06115453) | human gut metagenome | host: Homo sapiens | place: China:Fujian | collected 2015-08-26... | reverse complement strand
CTTAAGCAGGAGGTACTGACCTTAAGGGGAGGAGATGTTTTGAAGTATAAAGATTCCATTTTGTACGACACTTTGACCCATAAACCGGTGGCGAAGTTGTCACAAAACATGCAGAAAACCTTGTCGGAATGGAAAGAAAGAGGCTATGAAGTAAAATCTGCATCCGTTCGGTTCATCGTGGCATGGAAGCCTAAGGATGCACCGAAAGACGAACCGGAAACTGCTGTTCTGTTGCCTGATTTATTACTGAATACTATTATATCCTAATAATTCTGCAAGTTTTATTACTTGTTCACGTTTGGCAAGCCTATTACCATGCCTCTATTTTACTGAACATTGGGGTATTTATCTCTAAAACTACAGATTGTTGACGTTGCAACAACCCTTGTTCGTCCCTCAACTCTCTAATTTTATTTCTGGATAATATATTTATTTCTTTTGTATTATCAAGTAAATTTAATTGAGCTTGAAGTTCCTCTCGATTAGGAAGACGTTACTGATAGCGTGCCGCAAAAAGTTGGTTGTCTATACCTTGAAGGGCATATTCCATCAATGGCTCATCTTTCTTCGTCCCCAAAACAATACCAACCGGTGAATTATCGTCTGGTTGACAGATTTCGTTCTTAGAGTAATTTAGGTAGAGATTCATCTGACCTATATCACCATGTTTAATTTTTGCACGTTTCAAATCAATCAAGACATAGCACTTTAGAATTGCGTGATAGAACACTAAATTAACTTTGAAATGTCTGGCACCAATTGGTACGCCAATAAAGGCATCTGCCTAATTCCAATAGGAATTGCTCCATGTTGATCTTCAAAGCTTTTTCTAGTTCCGTCTCTTTGTAACGCTTCTGTTGAGGTATTTCTACAAATTCAAGAACGTACGGGGCATGAATAATGTTGGCTGGAGTTAGTACCTCATACCCCTCATTGGCAGGAGCAAGTACACCTTCTTTGTCTGTGCTGAGCGCAAGTCTCTGGAATAGTGACGAGTTGATCTGGCGTTTCAGTGCTTTGACCTTCCAACATTCTTTGATATCCTCCTTTATATAGAACTGCAACTCCATAGGATCATTACACTTGAGTAATTCAAAGTAATGGCTCACGTCAACTAGTGAGATAGCGTCTCACTTTTTGGAAAAGTTAAATACAGTTTACACATGTAATCTTGCTCAAGATAAAATTTAAGTGCGCCTTGCAACTCCGCTGGTTCCTGGAACATGATTGTCTGAATTTCATATCTCAAATTAGTAGACGTTCCCCATGGTATACGTTAAAAATCAGTAAATAACGAAAGATTGAGCAATATTAGTAAAATAAAAAGGAGTGCAATTATTTTACACTCCTTTTCTTATTTATCGTTTCAGATAGTTGCTATCTTACTTCACTTCTTCAAAGATAATTACTGCTGTATATCAGTGTATTATATATAACTTGGTACAAATATGATTACTTTACTTCGTTTACTCTATATTTCAGCCTTAGCGAGAATAGAAAAGCTGCCGCAAAAAAACTTTAACTTAGTTTAACTATGCTGTTTTTGACGATTTCTATTTTCTCTTGTTTTCAGATAGTCTTCGATATTTTCTCTTATTATGCTTTTCTTTTCATAAGCTATTGATTTGCAAAACGGTATCTATTTTTTTCTTTCGTTTTTTTATGAAAAAGTGTTATACCTTTGCATTGAGAAATAAAAAACAATAGGCATGAAGCAAAAACAATATATACTCCATTCTTTGACAATAGAGGTCATTGCGGTGTTGCTGGCTTCAATGATTGCATTTCAAATATGCAATATGCTTAGCATACGAATGAGTTTGCTTCCGTTCGTTATGGCTGTCGGATATGTGATACTGAAACTTCTATATCATCTTTGCATCTCTATAGCAAGATACATTATAGAAACTCCTTTGTCACATTTGGCATTAGCCGATGAAGTGACAGATAAAAAGACTTCGGCTGTTGCATCCTTACATACCCAAGATTGTGTAGAAGTACAAAAAAGGCGTATGGAATTATTCCATTATGAATACCAGCATGAGCAACAACAATACAAGCAACAAAAAGAAAGAGAAGAAGACGAGAAATTAAATGCTATCCTGAAATATACACGAGACACATTCAAGCGTTTTGATTTGGACGAAACAGAGATTTTCCAAATTTGCGAATCTGTCCGCTATTTTGTGACTAATCGTCAAGTGCTTTCCATGACCGAGATTCATATTAAGAAACATAGTTCGCTCACACAAATCTCTTTAAAGAACTTTGCTTGGAACATCGCTTTCCAATATAATATAGGTGGAGATGTAACTACATCATTTGTGATGGCGACATTTGCCGAATGGTTCACTAACTCCACGTTTGACACCGTAAGAAAGAATCTGCGAACTACAACAGGTCGGCATAAAATTGAAATTGACGAAAATATCCTGTCGAAATACGGTATCTAAGCCATTTTTTCGCTTCCAAATAATAATTATTATCGGAAGTTGCTTATGTTATCAGAGTATTTATATAAATTTGCTCTTGAATTAAAACGTTTTACCTCATGGCTAATTTGAACAGACTAAAAGTCGTACTTGCAGAACAACAAAAAACAGGAAAATGGCTTGCAGAACAGATTGGTAAATCCAATTGCACTGTGAGTAAATGGTGTAGTAATTCTGTTCAACCAGACCTCAAAACCCTTAATGATATAGCTAATATTCTTGATATTGATGTGAAAGATTTGATTGTTAGCAGTAATAAATCTTAAAACAATTTATTATCATGGAAGTAAACAAGAAAGAACTCAAAGAACAAGAGATACGCACCTTGTTCATTACCCCTGCACTCCAACAAAAGGGCTGGGCTGTAAGCGTAAATATGCGTGAAGAGTATTATTTCACGGATGGTCGAGTACTTGTTGTTGGCAACCAACATTCAGTAGCAGAGGGCAAAAAGGCTGATTATCTATTATACCATAATGGTAAGCCCATTGCAGTGGTAGAAGCTAAAGATAACAAACATGCCGTTGGGGGTGGTATTCAACAAGCTATGGATTATGCCCAAATCCTTGACTTGAAATTTGCGTATTCCAGTAATGGAGATGCTTTCTTGGAACATGATTTTATCACAGGGAAAGAAACCGAAATCAAGTTAGAAAATTTCCCGACAGAAGAAGAACTATACAATCGTTATCTTGCATCCAAGAACTATACATCGGATGAACTTAACATAATAGAAACACCGTTTTATTATGATGCCCATAGCCATGAGCCAAGATATTACCAACGTATAGCGGTTGACCGTACAGTGGAAGCCATTGCAAGAGGACAACAGCGTGTACTTGTCGTAATGGCTACCGGTACTGGTAAGACTTTCACTGCTTTCCAGATTATCCATCGTCTCTATAAAAGCGGAGCAAAGAAAAAGATTCTTTATCTTGCAGACCGCGATGTTCTTATAAACCAAACAATGGTTCAAGACTTTAAACCTTTCAAGAAGCAGGGTATAATGACTAAAATAATCTCACCTAAAGAAGGAGAAGCTAAGATTAATTCTGCGTTTGAGGTGTATATGGCTTTATACCAACAATTGGTCGGAAAAGAGGGCAAGCCAGATCCGTTCTTGGAGGTACAACCCAACTTCTTTGATTTGATTATTGTTGATGAGTGCCACCGAGGAAGTGCTAAAGAAGATTCTGTATGGCGCAGAATTTTAGAATACTTTCACACAGCTACTCAGATTGGAATGACAGCCACTCCTAAAGCAGAAGAAGATGCGAATAACCTTGATTATTTCGGAGAACCGGTATATACTTATTCTCTACTTCAAGGAATCCAAGATGGGTTCTTGGCTCCATATCGGGTTACTGCCGACTTCATCAACATTGATTTGCAGGGTTGGACTCCCGAAGAAGGTGAAATAGATTTATTAGGAAAAGAAATTAAGCAAAAATTATACCTAAGACAAAATATAGGTCGTGACCTCGCCATTAAGTTAAGGCGTAAAGTAGTGGCACACAGGATTACCCAAATGTTACACGACATCGGTCGTATGACAAAGACAATCGTGTTCTGTTCGGATATTGAGGAAGCCGCAGAAATGCGAACACTGCTTATCAATATGAACAGCGACTTATGTAAAAAATCACCTTACTATGTGACACGTATTGTCGGTGAGGATAAAGAGGGGAAGAAGCAGTTAGACAACTTTATCAGTGTTGACGAACCTTATCCGGTAATTGTCACTACCTCTGAACTTCTATCTACAGGAGTGGACTGTAAAACTTGTGGTTTAATCGTCATAGATCAAGAAATTAACTCACCGATTAAATTCAAGCAAATCATCGGACGTGGTACACGACTTAGAAAAGACAAAGGCAAGTGGCATCTGGAAATCCTCGACTTCCGCAATGCTACCGCAAAATTCAAAGACCCGTCATTTGACGGCGACCCTGAACCACCCAAAGGCGGTGAAAAAAAGCCGAAACCATATCCGCCTGCTCCCTCTGATCCTCCAACAGCTCACGAACCTCGTGAAAAGTATCTTATCAATGGAAAGGATATTCGTATTGCTCATGAGGTAGTATCTGTTTTGGGAGAGGATGGCAAAACCATGAGAACGGAAAGCGTTCAGTCGTTTGCGAGAAAGCAACTGTTGCGACACTATCAAAGTTTGGATGATTTCGTACAAACGTGGACTGAAGCAGAACGCAAACAGGCGGTTATGGATGAGTTAAAGGAATATGCCATCTTGATAGACGCAGTACGTGAAGCAAATCCAGCATTGAAAGATGCCGACATCTTCGATGTGATATGCCACGTTGCGTTCGACCAACCACCATTGACGAGGAAAGAAAGGGCTAACAATGTAAAGAAACGTAACTACTTCGGGAAGTACGAAGGTAAAGCTCGTGAAGTATTGGAGGCTCTTCTTGACAAATATGCTGAGAATGGTATTCTTGATTTTGAAAAGGCAAATATCTTGGAGATACCACCATTCAATAGCATAGGGAAACCTACCAAAATCATAAAACTATTTGGTGGCAAAGTCGCTTTTGAACAAGCCATCAGAGAACTTGAATATCAAATATATAAATCAGCTTAGAAATGGCAGTAAACAACATCATAAAGCGAATCCAGAATATCATGCGTCAAGACGCAGGTATTAATGGTGACGCACAGAGAATTGAACAAATGACTTGGATGTTCTTCTTGAAAGTCTATGACACTCAAGAAGAAACATGGGAATACAAAGATGAGAATTATAAATCCATTATCCCGGAAGAGTTACGTTGGCGTAACTGGGCAATAGATAAAAAAGACGGTGAAGCATTGACTGGAGAAGCCCTACTCTCTTTCGTCAATGAGAAACTGTTTCCTACCTTGAAGAATCTCCCGATAGATGCCAATACCCCAAGAGCTAAAAGCATTGTTCAAGAAACATTTGCAGACTTGAACCAGTATATGAAGAATGGAACGCTTCTGCGCCAAGTTGTCAACATTGTAAACGAAATCGAATTTGACGATGCTGACGACCGTCACACATTCGGAGATATTTATGAGGGAATTTTGAAAGATCTGCAATCGGCAGGAAATGCCGGAGAGTTCTACACACCACGTGCATTGACTGATTTTATTGTGATGATGCTCGACCCGAAATTGGGCGAAACCTTTGGCGACTTCACCAGTGGAACGGGAGGCTTCCTCACCTCGGCACTTAAATATATGGGCAGGAATATTGGCTCTGCAGCAGATGGAGAAAAACTGCAAAATGCCGTTGTAGGTCAGGAATGGAAACCGTTGCCCTACCTTTTGAGCATCACAAACCTGCTGCTCCATGATATTGAAGCTCCCAACATAACCAACTGTGATTCGCTTGGAACGAATGTTACTGATTTCAAGGAAAGCGACAAGGTTGATGTTATCGGCATGAATCCTCCGTATGGTGGTAGCACGGAAGACAGCGTAAAAAGCAACTTCCCAGTACAGTACCGTTCAAGTGAAACTGCGGATTTGTTTATCGCCCTTATCATGTATCGCCTCAAAGCTGGTGGACGGTGCGGTGTGATTATCCCTGATGGTTTCTTATTTGGTACGGATGGAGCAAAACTTGCACTTAAAGAAAATCTCCTTCGCAAGTTCAATCTACATACAATCATCCGTTTGCCGGGTTCTATATTCTCTCCATACACATCTATTGCAACCAATATCCTTTTCTTTAATAATGAAGAAGCCGAAGGTTGCGAAGAAGGATTCAAGACCAAAGAAACATGGTTCTATCGTCTTGATATGCCGGAAGGGTACAAACACTTCTCAAAGACCAAACCAATGAAGGTGGAGCATACCCTACCTATTCAGGAATGGTGGAAAGACAGGAAAGAAATTATCAGTGACGAAGTGGGTGAAAAGAGCCGTGTGTTCACTGCCCAACAATTGATAGACTTGGATTGCAATTTTGATCAATGTAAGTTCCCGAAAGAGGAAGAAGAAATACTCCCTCCAGCAGAACTGCTCAAACAGTATTTTGAAAAACGTGCTGCGCTCGACCATGAAATAGACAAAACGCTTTCCGAAATTCAAAAGATTCTCGGCATTGACATAAAATCGTGTAACTGATAATTGTGAAGTGATATGAAAGATTTGACCATCTCAAACATAGAAAGACAAAATGTACTTAACAACCGTTTTGCGGTCAGCAAAGTACAGGAGCATCTTGACATTGAAGGAATGCTCTTTGAGGGAGAGTATCGCTTTACAAAAAAAATGGTTGCCGATTTCTACGAAGTAGAAGAACGAACCATAGAACGCTATTTGGAAAAACATTCAGATGAATTAGCAGCTAACGGTTATGTTTTATGTAAAGGTAAACATCTGAAAGAGTTAAAGTTACAATTTGCTCCCGTCATAAATGTCGGGAGCAAAACGACCCAGCTCGGTTTGTTTAACTTCCGTTCATTCTTAGACATGGGTATGCTGCTTACAGAGAGTGAGAAAGCGAAGAAAGTCCGCAGCCTTATCTTAGATTTTGTGATTACCACCATCAATGAAAAGACCGGTGGAGGGACAAAATATATAAACCGTAGGGATGTGCATTATCTTCCTGCAGCAATCACAGAAGAAAACTATCGTAAAAATCTCACTTCTGCCATCAATCAATATGTGGACGGACATCCCACATACAAGTATTCCCAGATTACAGATTTTATCTACAAGGCTGTTTTCAAGGAGAACGCCAAGGAGTACCGAGAAGTGTTGAAACTTGATTCTAAGGACAATGTACGACACACCTTGTATTCAGAGGTTCTATTGGTTATCTCTTCTTTTGAAAACGGAGTGGGTGCTGCTATCAGTGAACGATTCAAGGAAAATGGCGACAGAAAACTTACCATTGATGAGATTGAGCGCATTGTGAATGAGCTTGCCGAACATCCCATGCAGAAACCCTATCTGAATGATGCCAGAACAAAAATGGCTTCAAGGGATTTCAGTTTCCGGGATGCGTATCATGGTAATATAGCAGATTATCTGCAAGCTGTTACTCCTGAAGAGTTTGAACGATTCATCGGTGACCAGTCTATTGATTTTGACCGTATCTTAGCGGACAATAAAGATGTGCTTAAACGCTTAAAGCAGGCAGAAGATGAGTGAGGAAATTGTTTATATAGACTACGATGAAGCCTTAACCATCTATGGCAAAATGATTGATGCTAGCGATGGTGGCTTTGAAGGAGTGCGTGATGAAGGTGGCATTCGTGCTACATTGGATTTTGTACAAAATGATTTATACTATCCGACCTTTGCAGAGAAACTAACCTATCTGATGTATAGATTCTGTTCCGGGCACTTCTTCAATGATGGAAATAAGCGTATTGCACTGACTTTGGGTGCTTATTTCTTACACAAGAATAATTACTATTGGCACGCTTGTATCTGTATGCGTACATTGGAATCTATCATTTACCACGTGGCGGCATCGAATATCGACCAAGATTTGCTTCTACGCATCGTCAATAGCTTTATGACCAGTAAAGATTATGATGAGGAACTGAAAATAGACATTGCCAATGCTATGAGCAAAGGGCAATTAGGAATACAAGGAGAGGATTACGAACAAGATTAAATATGAAAACTATAAAGATTATATTATTACTGTTCTGTGTCATTTTAGGACTCAACGCTAAAGCACAAACAGTAGGTTATACTTATAAAGCACTTGCAGCCGAAGGTTGTAACATGAAGTACAGTGTAGCTAAGCAAGATACCATTTATTCAATAGTAGCCACAATGCGTTCAGACAAGATGAATTTCCTCGCTGAACCAACTATGAAAATTCGGACATTCGCAGGCAAATATCTTGAATTACGAGGAACTGTGATTGGCAATGGAAGTCAATCAGCAGGTATTATAAGTGGAAATATCGTTATTCCTGTTACAGAAATAAGTTCTACTGCACAATTTAGAATTACTCCACAACAGTTTGAAATCTTGAATGAAGGTGTGGCGAAAATTCGTTTATCTATGACACCTATGAATCATGAACGTACCTTCAAAAAAGATAAGATAGGGAAGAAACTCTATCAGTTCTATCTTAAGGAAAAACAAAAAGACGAAAACTTCTAAATCAGTTAGAATTAAGATGAACGGAAAACAATTAAAGAACAGCATACTCCAGTGGGCGATACAGGGAAAACTTGTACCGCAAGACCCTAATGACGAACCGGCATCTGTACTTCTTGAACGTATCAGAGCCGAAAAAGCCCGACTTGTCAAGGAAAAGAAAATCAAAAAGGATAAAAACGAATCAATCATTTATCGTGGTGAGGACAATTCCTATTATGAGAAGTTTCTCGCTACTGGGGAGGTGAAGTGCATTGATGACGAGATTCCGTTTGAGATTCCACAGGGGTGGGAATGGGAAAGATGGGGTAATATTGCATTGTCAATCCAATATGGATATAATGCCCCTGCCCTTGAACGAGGTGATATAAAGATGGTCAGAATCAGTGATATTCATGATAATGTAGTTCAATGGGAAAATGTTCCATTTTGCAATATAGAAGCTTGTGATATTGATGCTTATCTACTCAAAGAGAATGACATTCTTTTTGCAAGAACTGGTGGAACCGTGGGTAAATCATTTTTAGTTCAGTCTGTTCCTGAACCAGCCATATATGCTGGCTATCTCATAAGAACAAGATATTCACAAGAGTTGTGTCCACAATATCTTAAAGTGTTTATGGAAAGTCAATTGTATTGGGAACAATTGAAGTCAGGAACCATTGCTACCGCACAACCCAATTGTAATGGAAAAACATTAGGAAGGATGCTTTTACCAATTCCTCCGAAAGCAGAGCAGTCTCGTCTTGTGCAAAAATTAACAAGCCTTACTCCTATGTTTCAGCGGTATGCTAAAGCCCAGCAGGATTTGGACAATCTCAATGAAAGTATAGACGATAAACTAAAGAAGTCTATTCTTCAAGAAGCTATTCAAGGTAAGCTTGTGCCACAGATTGCAGAAGAAGGAACTGCCGGAGAGTTACTAGAACAGATAAAGCAGGAGAAACTACACTTAGTCAAAAAGGGTAAGCTAAAGAAGTCTGCTTTGATTGATTCTGTTATCTACAAAAGTGACGATAACAAGTATTATGAGAGGATAAACGGGCAAATCATTGAAATTGAGCTTTCTTTTGAATATCCCAATAGCTGGACTGTATTACGTTTGAAAGATATATGCCAACTAATAGACGGTGAAAAGAGAAACGGAAAGGGCGTTTGTTTGGATGCAAAATACTTACGTGGAAAATCATCATCAGCCATCGTAGAGAAAGGAAAATTTGTCTATGCAGGGGATAACATCATTCTTGTAGATGGTGAAAATTCCGGTGAAGTTTTCTTGGTTCCACAGGATGGATATATGGGGAGTACGTTCAAACAACTATGGCTTTCTTCAGTCATGTGGAAGCCTTATGTATTGGCTTTCATCCTATTCTACAAAGAGGAGTTGAGAAATTCAAAAAGAGGTGCGGCAATTCCGCACCTCAATAAAGAGTTATTTTATAATTTGCCTATTGGCATTCCACCATTAGCAGAACAGCAACGTATAACAGAACGGGTAAATGAATTATCGCAGTTGCTCAAATAGTTTTTCTATTTGGGTAACAATGCGATATTGCTCTTTTAGTGGAGGCAAAGGTATTAAGTGCTCAACCAGTTTCACACGAGAAATATTAGGTTGGGCACCACCTTCTCCTTTCTTTATGAAAGAATCTCGGCTTGCCATAAGGAAATAAAATAGATACCAATTATAAATCAAATAAGGAGTACAACCACAACAGGCTTGATTTGTAGTGAGTTCCTTACCTACGATTGCTAATTTTCCAATAGTAGCACCATACATTGCAATAAGGACATCCCCAATTTTATTCATACGTAAAGAGCAATCCTGAAAAGCCTTCTGCGTAACTTTTTCCTCAGTATCATACACTATCCCATTATTCAGTTCTCCAGTTTTAAGCCATAGAATTTTGCCATTATAATAATTCGCATCACCTCGTTGGGGAGTTGAGCCAGCACCCCAATTTCCAATTTGCCCCATCCTTACCCAAACCCAATTCTCAGGAATTTCAAAAGGTATCTGTTCTGTTATATCCAAGCATTTTTTGTTTACCTGCTCATAATACTTGTTATCGTCACTTTTGTAGATAATAGAATCGGTTAAGGCAGACTTCTTTAGTTTACCGTCTTTGACAAGTTGCAATTTCTCTTGCCGTATTTGTTCAAGCAGTTCTTGTGCTGTACCTTCCTCTGCTATTTGTGGAACGAGTTTACCTTGAATTGCTTCTTGAAGAATCGATTTCTTGAGTTGTTCCTTAATTTGTATATTCATTAAATTAAGAGTTTCTTGACTTTTACTATAACGCTCTATAAAAGGTGATACATTTTGCAATTTTTCTACAATCCGCTTTTGTTCATTTGCCGGTGGAATAGGAATCCAAAAGTCATTGAAGTTATTTTGTGTTAACTGATTAATTGTAGTAGTTCCACTAACGCCTCTTAATTGAGAGAAAAACAAATCAGATTGCAGAAAGATTGATACGTATTGATATAATGCGGTCTTACATATTGCCATAAATGCCCCGAAAGTCATAGGTTCCGTCACATCAGTTACGACAGCTGATTTTCCTACAAGTTTAGCACTTCCATTTCTTGCACAAATGATAATATCATTCTTCTCAACTTGTAACTTCTCGCAAATCTCTTTAGAAACTCGTACGACATCATTTAGAACAATTTTTCCATTTTGAATATTAGAAGAACGTAGAACTATTGTGCCTCGCGAAGACACATCTGTTGGACTATATGTTAGTCCTATATATGATTGAGAAATGTTTCTTATTCTTGTCCATTCCCACCCCTTTGGTATCTCAAACGGAATCTCCTCGTCAATACACTTTACTTCCCCCGTAGTGAGAAACTTCTCATAATAGGAACTCAATGAATTTGTGGATGCTATACATTATTAATGATAGCGAATTGTTTAACTAATAATGTATCAGACATGAGCATTGAAAATTTTGAAACGTATCTTCGTCAAGGGAATATGGCGGAGAATACGGTCGCGGCTTACCTCTATGCCGTAAGAGAATACTATTCCCAACACAAGGAACTGAACAAGCGCAATCTGCTTGTTTATAAAACTTATCTCATTGAGAAGTTCAAGCCTAAAACTGTAAATCTTCGTATTCAGGCAATGAACAAGTATCTTGATTGCATGGGGAAATCTCGTCTGAGACTTAAATCCGTCAAGGTACAACAGCGTAGCTACTTGGAAAATGTAATCAGCAATGCCGACTATGTTTTCCTAAAGAACAAACTTAAGAAAGAGGAAAATCAAGAATGGTATTTCGTGGTTCGTTTCCTTGCTGCCACCGGAGCAAGAGTCAGCGAACTAATACAAATGAAGGTGGAGCATGTGCAGATAGGCTATTTCGACATCTACACCAAAGGTGGAAAGATACGCCGTATCTACATTCCGAAAGCTTTACGCAAGGAGGCAACAGAATGGTTAAACAAGGCAAATCGTACCACGGGCTATCTTTTCCTCAATCGCTTCGGTGAACGTATCACTACCAGAGGTATTGCTCAACAGTTGAAAAACTATGCTTCAAAATACGGTTTGAATGAAAAAGTAGTTTACCCTCACTCGTTCCGTCATCGCTTTGCCAAGAATTTCTTGGAGAAGTTCAACGATATTTCTTTGCTTGCCGATCTGATGGGGCATGAAAGCATAGAAACCACTCGCATTTATTTGAGACGCAGTAGTGCCGAACAACAAGAGATTGTTGATAAGGTCATAACTTGGTGAGACATTAGGAAGGGTGGTTCGTCCATCCTTCCTAATTCCGCTAAACACACATCGAATATATTATCCATCCTCCCAATGTCAAACAGAAATATGCATATAATATCCAAAATCCAATAACGGAGATTTTTGCTATCCAGCCATTAAGAGAAAACGAAGTATAAGATTTCGCAAATCTATTAACTTCTTTCCAATGTTTTTCATGAGTAGCTTTCAACTCAGCCATTTGTTTTTCAAATAGGCATTTTTCTTCCTCAATCAATTTGTGGCGATATTCAGCGAGGATGGATTTATCCGTTTCGCTAAGTTTTACAGTTATAACAGTATTCTCTACTTGAATAAAAGTGCGACAAATAGCATTGGCTATATTATCGGACTTTTTTATAGCTGCATTGAGAGTTTGTGTTGATTTTTCAAGGGCTTCCATTGAAGAATCTACACAGGCTTTTATCTGTTCCAATTCTTGAATAGCGGCTTTGATGTCCTCTATCTGATTTGTAAGATTGACAAATTCGGTGTCAAATTCTACACGATTTTCTATTTCACTAATATTGTCATCCTGATTCATGTACTTACTATCCTGCACAGGCAAAGGAGATTGGTCAAATTTACTTTTACGCATAGTGTTGTATGGTTATAAATGAAATGCTATCTGCTTCTGTTACGCTTAATGGGCTTACAGAGCCATTTTGCCATTTTTGCACAACGGATTGCCCAGTTATGTTCATCCTCGTCTTTGTCTTTACCCCATCCACTACCGGGACTGCCACCACCTCCGCATGAAGATGACATAGAAGTGGCTGCATCCAAATATCCGGCAAATAGTAAGGCGGCAACTTTGAATAAATTGGTCTGTTTGACTTCTTCATCAAGGCTTCCAAACTCTTCGTCAAAGACAGACTTAACCATATCTGGTATATCAACCTCGAGTTGTTCTCCATCCACTGTTATGGAATAGTAGTAAATAGAAGGCTTTGATTGTGGCATCACCTCTTTATTATTATGCGCCATCGTTTGAGTACATACTTCCTTTGACTGAATTACAGTTTGTTTATCAGAAGCATGTAATCCCACCCAAGTCGCTTCAATTTTTGATGGCATCAATTTTCGACTTTTACCCAATATCGAGGATTTATAAATAGAGTTCCCTTTTCGTATAGCGTACCCTTTGACCACTTCCTTATCGTCCTTTATCAACTTAATATCGTACCCCTTAGCGTTTAACATTTGGCTATAAGTTTCCCAATCAAATTCTGGCATAGCTTTCAATATTGCGATGCAGTCTTCACTGATTTGCTGAATATTCTCATCACGACGTTGCACGGATTGCACCCAGCCACGTCTCTCATTGATGATGTTGGCAGCATGAACGGCACGTTCACCAATATAATGCGCATCGTTTGTCTTGCCCATATTGTCTATGCGGTTAGCTACAATATGCAAGTGAGGGATGCCACTTTTGCTGTCGGTGTGTAACGAAACAACATACTGGCTATTTTTGATATTGGTCGGTTTAAGATGACTATCTGGTTTGCCACATCTTCGGTCAATGCCGTCAAGTACTGCAATAAACTCATCCGCCAAATTCTGCCAATCCGTCATTGTCCATCCTGCCGATTCTTCTTTGGCTGGAGATATTTCAAAGCGCAGTGCGTTCAGCTTTATGGGCTTCGGATTATATCTGTCTTTCATACATTGATGCTGGTGTTGCATCATCCGTGACCACATAGCCAAAGGTTCTATATTTTCTGGCAAGTCATGCACCTTAACGAGCTGGGCTTTATCTTTTTCCATAGAATACTCAATGGCTCTTGCTCCATGAGAAATTGCCTTTCCTTGTGCTATCATAATTTCAAATTTGATTTATACTGTCTCGTATTTGTCCCCATCGGACAATAAGCCTATTTACTGCCTCTATCCAAGCACGCATATAATTCTCATCTCGGAAATATCGTTTTTTAATCTCATCAGGTTTACCTTTGAGTACATTCTGAATGCGGATAAGGTCGGCTCGTGCATCCGATAAAGAGTTCAATCCTTGTACTTCCTCGTCTGAAAGTCGTTTGTTTGGATGGTGATTTTGCAATAATTTTCGTCCGTAGTTACTAAGTGTCAGTCCACATTCGGCAGCTTTTTCTACTATCATTTCATACTCATTTTCAGTCAGACGAATGTCTATATGACGAGTACGAACACCCTGTTTTCCATTGTTTTGTTGTATATCCATAAGCGTTTATAACTGGAATTTATTAATAAAATGTTCTATCCATTGCGAGCCTGCGAGTAATGCAAGAAGCCTCCAAGACGACAAATGAGTGAAACCATTTTGTCGGACGGTGGTACTTCTTGCATAGAATACCCATTAAAAATGGGGCATTACATACCTTAATGCAAGCATTGTCTTTGTCCGAACTATGCCATTTGTCTGTCAACTTTAAGAGTGGCTATTATCACCTATATCCATTTGGATAATCAATAGTTTTACTTTCCCCTTAGTTTGGCTTCTCCAAAAACACATCACTAACCGGAATCCACCAGTTCCAAATGCAAGCAGTCAATCAAAGTTTGTAGGTTTGGATTTCGCTTTATCATCTTTTGAAGT
>ENA-UEPV01001424-UEPV01001424.1-human-gut-metagenome-genome-assembly--contig:-NODE-1424-length-14959-cov-4.773283_pt1 | contig 14959 bp, 14 predicted proteins | sample MGYA00242942_ERZ507925 | MGnify/ENA primary metagenome ERZ507925 (study PRJEB26167, sample SAMN06115453) | human gut metagenome | host: Homo sapiens | place: China:Fujian | collected 2015-08-26... | reverse complement strand
TTTAGTAGTTTTGATACAGGCAATCATCCATCATACCACTGCTTAACAACAGCTTTTTTATCACTCATGCCATACTTTTCAATAGACTCAAAAACCTCTTTCTCAGTAAAACCAAAGCAATCAGCATATTGCTCAGACGTAGTCGTAACAACTACCAGGTTATTCAAATCTGAAAAAACAGACTCTTTTGAGACTCTCGTAATTCCTGTCATTATTGCACGTTCCATATATGGATTGGTCTTAAAAGTAGAGTTCAGCAATCCTCTCATAAAATTCACGAATTCATCCCAATATCCATGAATGTAAGCTTCCTGCATAGGTGTATCATATTCATCAAGTAGAATAATAACCTTCTTCTTGTAGTACTCGCTTAAAAAATATGACAAATCTTTAAGGGAATCCTGAGCTGTTACATCATCAATCCTATCTGTCATGTCTGACAGCTTACGCCTGTCAGCTTCTGTAAAATCAGGACAATCCATCAGATAACGATACTGCCTGTATACATCCGCAATTATCTTCTTAACCTTCTGTACCGCATCCTTATAATTTCCCTGCTTTACATCAGCAAAGCTTATAAATATAACAGGATATGCTCCCTGAAGCTTGCGGTATTTTTCGCTGTTCCATATAGAAAGTTTCTCAAAAATCTCACTTTTTTCCGAATACTGATTTGAGAAAAAATAATTAAGCATACTCATATTCAGAGTTTTTCCAAAGCGGCGTGGTCTGGTAATAAGCGTGATATCATCCGCGCTCTCCCACCATTGCCTGATAAAATCAGTCTTATCTATATAAAAATAATTATTTTCACGAAGGTATAGAAAATCCTGTTTTCCGATGCTTATAATCTGTGCCATACTTTCTTCTCCTAAAATCATATATGCCTATTATATAATTCTTTTGAATCGATTACAAGCAAAGAAAGATACCGCTTACCCCCATAACAACAGCTTACGCGAGAAATAAAATACAAATGGTAATGGCAGCATAGAAATAAAAAATATTATAATATAGGTTAAATATACATTACATGTTCTTTATCACTTCAACTCTGGTTACCACGCCTTCGCGCATACTATCCACTCTAAGTGCACAATCCTTATAATACACGCAGGCACCTATTGCAACCGTCTTTCCCTCTTCACTCAGCTTGTCGCTTATGACATTGCGAAGAATTCTTGTCTTTTCCTCCGGAATTTTGGCTCCGGTTATGAGATTCGCGTGTGCTACTGTCTGACTGCCCCGGCATATCATGTGATCTGCCTCATCAAAACTGCAGAACAGGAATTTTCTGATTGCAAACAATGCTGCTATCGCGCCAATTCCAACAAGAGTCTCATATACATTGAGGTGCTCGACTATCATCTGTCTGGCTGTTGCAAAAAGCAGAACCTCTATTATCGTACCCGGCTGATGCGTACAGAGCATCTTTACAAACTCCACGCCTATAGCAAGCGACATGGCATATTCCATGTAATACTCCAACTCAAGCCTGTCATGCCATATATCAAAAAAACATTGACCTACAAGCTTTATAATAAGTATCGCTATCACAAATACGAGAAATGCAGACAATACCAGTTCCACGTAGGTCGCTATGTTTTTCATGGTTTTCCTTAAAAATTGTTTCATCATTCACTCTTCCTCTCAGTTATTGTATTATTGAATGAATTGCTCCCGGGATGCTCATATCCACAAACAGAGCTATCATAAATGATAGCTCTGTTTGTATTGTTAGTATCTGATTTATTATTCGGTGTACCGGCAAATATTTGCTGCTTCAGGACACTCAATTCTTAGAACAGGAATGCCACACTGCATATAGAAACAACTGCAATAAGTATAATAAGTAACGGTCCACCGATTTTTACGAAATCCGAAAACTTGTATCCTGCCGGAAGTATCTGCATATTTACGGCTGTTCCGAAAGATGTTGCTATTGCAAGGTTTGAGCAGGCACCAATTACGATTACCCATGGAATAGGACTGATTCCAAGCGATAATGCAATTGCTATACAGATTGGTGTAAGCATTGCTGCTGTTGCGTTGTTTGACATGATGTTTGTAAGCACACTTGTAAGCACTGCGATAACTACTGTAAGAAGCACAACCGATGCGTTCTTTCCTCCGAAGAGGTTGAGTACAGCGTTTGCGATTAATGCTCCGCCACCTGATACGTCAAGTCCTGTTCCGATTCCTGATATTGTTCCGATACATACGAAAACATCCCAAGGAAGATCCGAATATGCTTTTTTAATCGAGATACAGCCTGTTCCAAGTACCATTGCAGCACCTATAAGACCGATTGTACCAATGTTAAAATAGCTCTTGAATGGCTGGAAACCACTTAACACAAACAATACTATGCATAAAATCATGGTTCCGAGTGCCACATAGCCCTTCCATGCCGGAGCATCTGACTCCTGTTCCTTCTCGAGCTTATGTATCTCTGCAACTGAATACATATTTCCCTTGTCGAAGTCAGGACTATCCGGTTTTAATACCTTGTCGAGGAGCTTATAGCCGATTGTTCCCCAGAAAATAATCTGTACAACTGCTGCCGGAAACATAATCTTTGTCATGTCAAACATTCCCATGCCTTCCTCATAACCGGCATATCCCTGTAATACTGAGTTTGCTGCAAGCTGTGAGGTTGAGCCGATCAGCGAACACGCACCTCCGATAACGGCTGCTGTTCCGGCTGGGAAAATAACCATTTTTGAACGGATTTTTCCACATGAGTTTGCTGCTACGATTGCGATGATAGGCATCCAGATAGCAACTGTTCCGTTGTTACTCATAAATGCTGACATCAATGAACACACAGCACTTACCGTTACTATAAACCGTCTCTCCGTCTTGGCAAGAAAAGAATTTCCGATTTTTTCTCCTATCTTTCTTGCTATTCCGGTTTCAAAAAGTGCGGCACTTACAACACACATTCCGACTACCATCGGCCAGCCTGTTGCGCTGAATCCGCTGTATACTGCAGATAGCTCCATTTCCGGAATAAACATTGCCATTGCTACCGAACCCAGGATAGCAACCACGCTTATCGGCAGTCTGTTCCAGACAAACAAGCCCATTGTAATTAATACAATTATAATTGAAATAATACTAGAATCCATATTATATCCCCCGATATATTTTTATTTTAAACCTCTGCCCAGTCAGCACCCTTCCATTTCTCGTGCTCATATACTGACTTGTCGGCTACATATGGCCACTTTTTACCTTCTGCTACTGCCAGACAGCCCTTGACACACATCTGTGCCATCTTGATTACTGCCTCTCTTGTCTGGGCTGCTGAATGCGGACTTACGATAAGATTTCTGCAGTTTAATAACGGATCATCTGTTTTTGGTGGCTCACTGCAGAATACATCTGTTCCCGCGCCGGCGATAACTCCGTTATTTAATGCTTCTACGAGATCTGCTTCGTTGATGATTCCTCCACGGCTGCAGTTTATTATAAGCGCCGTCGGTTTCATAACAGAAAGCTCCTTCTTTGAGATCATGTTCCTGGTCTGATCTGTGAGCGGTACATGGATTGATACCACATCGCTGTCCTTTAACAGCTCCACATAATCCTCATAATATTTAGCACCATAGCCTTCTACCTGCTCTTTTGTCATAAAAGGATCATACGCTGCAATGCTCATTCCACAGCCTTTGCAGATTTTGGCTGTTTCTCTTCCAATTGCTCCAAGGCCAAGGATTCCGACTGTCTTTCCCTCAAGCTCGAAAGCCTTCTTTGCTCCACGGATTTCCCAGTTTCCTTTGCACATCTCATTCTGTGCCTCGATAAGATTCTTTGACAATGCAAAAATCATTGCTACCGCATGCTCAGCAACACTTCTGTTGTTGGCTCCCGGTGTGATAACCACCGGGATACCAAGCTCTGTTGCTTTTTTTACATCAACCGAATCGTATCCTACGCCTGTACGTCCGATTACCTTGAGCTTCGGGCTGTTTTCTATAGCATTTGCATCACATTTTGCAATTCTTACAATAAGAGCAGCTGCATCCTTCATCTCGTCAAGATAATTGTTCGGATCCTGATTGTCAGCTACATATACATCAGCTATTCCATCTAAAAGCTGCATTCCTTCTGGGCATACAGCCTGTGTCATTACAAACTTCATATTAATTCATCCTCCCCAGAGCTAGTTCATTCCTTTGTCAGCATTCTCTTTTAATACCTTTGCAAGCGCTTCCACGCCCTCATCGCACAGATAGTTGAATGGACGTCTGCAATCGCCAACAGGATATCCGAGCATTGCAACCGCTTTTTTAACAACTGTGTTAGGATTGCCGTATTTGAATACAGCTCTGAAGCTTGCGATAGAATCCTGTGCTGCCTCTGCCTCCTCAAGCTTGCCCTCTTTGAAAAGGTTGTAGATTGATGAAAGCACATGTGGATAAACATTTGAGCATCCTGCGATTCCTCCGACTCCTCCTTCTTTTAATGCAGGAAGAATGAGCGAATCATTTCCTGATAATACATAGAACTTCTTGTCAAGTTCACGTGTCTCTGTGATATATGCCTTTAAGTTATCCCAGTCACCGCTTGAATCCTTTGCACCGATGATAAGGTCAACATCCTTTGCAAGCTTCTTTACTGTCTCAGGAAGCAGCTTGTTTCCTGTACGGGCAGGAATATTGTAAAGAACGATTGGAGTATCTACATGCTTGGCAACCTCTACATAGTGATCGTATAACTCCTTCTGTGATGCAACCGCAAAGCTTGGAGTGATTATTGAAAGGACGTCAGCTCCGAGCTTTTCTGCCTCCTTGCTCATCCTGATAGTATCCTGTGTTGAAATACAGCCTGAGCCTGCATATACAGGTACTCTTCCTTTTACCTGATCAATTGCTGCTTCAAGTACTTCGCATTTTTCTTTTTCATTTAAGATATATCCCTCACCATTTGTTCCAAATGGGAAAATTCCGTGCACACCGCCATCAATAAGTCTGTCAATCTGTGTTCTGAGCTCGTCAGTGTTGATGCTCTCATCTGCGTTCATTGGTGTTAAAATTGGTGTAATAATTCCTTTTAATTCTGTCTGTTTCATGTTTTTCTTCTCCTTTTAAACTTGTTTAATTTTGTTTATTTTTAATTTAATATTTTGTTTGCAATCTTTACCAGTACATCTTTGGTTCCGAACCCACCTGATTTGGATATTATCTGCTGCACAAATCCGTGATTTTTCAGATTTGAAACAACAACGCCCTGTTCTATCTCGCATACCGGTGTAATCTGGTTACAGCCTATTAGCTTCATATACCCCATCAGAGTATCGCCGCCTGTCATAAGTATTGTCGTATTCTGCTTATTTGCTGCCAGATAGTCAGCTATGTGTCCATGTGCCGTTGGAATCAGGGCTCTTACATCATTCATAGTCAGCTTATTTGCTTCCATATAGCCCTTTTTGTCTTCTTCCCGGTCTATGGAATCAATGATGAGACATCTGTCTTTTTCACATTCCTCCTGCATCTTGTGCAAAAACTCCAAGCCCTCCTGTGTGCTGTAATAATCCTTCTGCAATTTTTGTTCTACGGTCATATGGATTCTTGAAAATCCGTGTTCTTCGGCATAGTCAAGCTGATTTTGCGTAATCAGATTCAAACTGCCACATTCCACAAGAAAATTTTCACTCTTCCTATAGCTTTGCGGCTTCGCTGCATCAAATCTAAGCTTGTCGGCAAGCGCTTCCGCAAGTGCGGCACATCCGGCAATAATGCAAAGCTCATCTTTTTCCTGCAATTCATCAAGCCTTTCTTCTATGTCCTTGTGTTTTTCAACATCGCAGATTACGATACGTTCATCGCTTTTTATATCATTCAAAGCTTCATTGTGCTTAACACAGGCACATTTCAAAGCTGTCTGCTGTGCGATAATATCAGGTATGTACGACAGCTTTACCGGTTCAAACGGATCCTGCCCGAATACACTTTTTTCTAGAAGCTGCCCCTGTATGTAGTGAGTTCCGTTTACCGTACAGCGGTCTATCTTCGGATACCCCGGCAGGAAATAAACTTTGTCGTGTCCGCTTCCGTCCAAAACTGCCTGAAGTTCACTTCCGATATTTCCGCGGAGCGCTGAGTCCGTTTTTTTGAAAATAACAGGAATCTTAATTGCTTTTGCCCATTCTGTAATATTTTTCACAGCATCATATGCCTTAGCTGCCGGCATTGGTCTGGTCTCAGAATCTATAACCAGAACCTCCGTCATCTCATCTATATCCCCGATATCTTCCGGCATTTTTGTAAATACCTGGGTGGCAATTCCCTTATTCACAAACTGGATTCCGGTATCCAATGCACCGGTAAAGTCATCTGCTATAATCAACAGCTTTACCATCGCATTCCCTCCCATTATTTTTTGTTTACTGCAAGCTTTGTCGCGTAGTCAATTGAATTTACAAGGCTTAACTCATTAGATTCGCCTTTTCCTGCGAGGTCAAAGCCTGTACCATGGTCTACCGATACCCTTATTATAGGGATTCCGAGTGTTATATTTACACCTGCTACCGCATCCCATTTCTTTAATTCTTTGTTGTATACAAAGCCTTTAACCTTCAGAGGAATATGTCCCTGATCATGGTACATTGCTACAACTATATCATACCAGCCTCCGATTGCTTTAGAGAATATGCTGTCAGGCGGTGTCGGTTTTTTCTCAGGAATATTGATTCCTTCTGCCATTGCCTCATCTATTGCCGGCTGAATTTCTTCAATTTCCTCTGTTCCGAATAGTCCGTTTTCTCCACAGTGTGGGTTAAGACCTGCCACACCAATCTTTGGATTCTCAATGCCTATCGCCTTGCAGGCATCATTTGCAATTCTTATAACTTCAAGGACTCTGTCCTTCTTTACCTTGTCACATGCCTGCCTGAGAGAAACATGTGTCGATACGTGTACAACCCTCAAATCCTCGTGTGCAAGCATCATTGTGTACTTGTCTGTATGTGTGTACTCTGCATAAATCTCTGTATGTCCCGAATAATGATGTCCTGCCATATTTATTGCCTCTTTATTTAAGGCATTTGTGACAGTTGCGTCAATCTCGCCGCTCTGCGCAAGCTCTATTACCTTTACGACATACTGAAAAGCAGCCTCTCCACACATCTTTGATACTTTTCCGAATATGTGTCTGTCCATGTTCACAAGGTTCATGTCGTACACATCAATCGTTCCGTACTCAAACTTTGCTTCTTTAATATCGTGAATCGCATGAATCTTTATCTGTCCTTCTTTTCCTGCGATTTTTACTGCCTCTTCCATACATGCGGCATCACCGATAATCACCGGACGACACTGCTTATATATTTCAGGTCTTGATAACGCTTTTACTGAAATCTCAGAACCGTTTCCCGCAGGATCTCCCATTGTAATTCCGATAATTGGCTTTTTCATAGGCTCCTCCTTTATTTTAATACCTTAAGATATATGTTTCTGATATCGTTAAGGCTTAATTCTTTCATATTGTTTACAAGAAGTCTCTGCTGTTTGCTTCCGGCATCAACAAGGAAATCCAGGTCCTCCGGCTTAACACCGAATTCCTTTAAATCTGTTGGAATGTTTGTAACCTTTACAATGTCAGCAATCTGATCGATCATGTACTGTGCTTTCTCATCCTCAGATTTTCCTGCATGCTCAGGGTAAACAGCATCGCAAAGTATTGCAAGTCTCTTGCTGCATGCGTCCTTGTTAAATTCCATAACATGTGCAAAAAGTATGGCATTTGATACACCGTGAGCAATGTGATATTTGCCTCCCAGTGGATATGAAAGTGCATGAACTGCTGTTGTTCCGCTTCCTGTGATTGCGACTCCGCCATAGAAGGCTCCGGTCATCATATTGCTTTTTGCTTCCATATTGTCCGGATTGTTATAAGCTTCCCTGATATTGTGAAAAATAAGCTTGGCTCCGGCTACTGCGTAGGTATCGGAAAACGGTGTTGCTTTCTTTGAGGTGAAGCACTCAACCACATGGGCCAATGCATCTACACCTGTTGCTGCCACAATTGATTTTGGAAGCTTTCTGATCATATTTGAATCCAATACCACATAGTCCGGAATCATACTGTCATTTACAATTCCTTTCTTTGACTGTTCCTCCGGAACCGCAACGATTGCATTGCAGGTTGCCTCAGATCCTGTTCCGCAGGTTGTCGGAATCATAACCGTCTTAATCTGTTTCTTTGCAAGCGTCGGATCATTGAGCAGATCTTTTATAGTGTAGTCTGCATCTTTTAATACGCAGCAAAGCTTTGCTGCATCCATAACACTTCCCCCACCGATTGCTATGATAAGATCTCCTGATGCGCTCTCCACTTCCTTCATAACCTTTTCAACATCCTGATATGATGGTTCGGAGGCAAGATCATCAAATACCTGATACTCTGTCTTGTTTTCCTCAAGAATCTCTGTCAGCAGATCTAAAAGTCCTGTTGCACGAATGCCTTTATCAGTAAAAACTATTACTTTTTTAGCATTCTCTTTTTCTATTACCGCTTTCACATTCTCAATGCTTCCTGCTCCGCCAAAGATACATGACGGAATTTTAATCTGATAACTCATATATTACCTCTCCTTTGTTATATTGTTATTCTTGTGTTTTATTTTTGAACATCTCTTTGAACTAATCATATAATATCTGTTTTTTGTGACTCGTTCAACGCGTTGTTTTGTTATTTTTGTTCTATTTTGAAACACAAGTCGCATTTATTTGTTGCATTTTGAAACGTGCTGTAATACAATATGGTTAAATAGTAACAAAGCATCACTAGTGCTATCTTTACGTTTCATTTTTAAACATTAAAATAACCACTTAACATTTACAAATCCTAAAAGGAGAAATATATGCAGAAAACCAAGATTCTTGCAGTCGCCCCTTACGAGGGCATGGCTGACATACTTACCGATATAGCACAGTCGCGCGATGACATTGCTCTCACTGTCCAGACCGGTGATCTGTTCACCGGCCGTGATATCGCAATGCAGCTTGCACATAAAAATTACGATGTTATCATTTCGCGAGGCGGCACCGCAGAGCTTATACAATCTGCTGTTGAGCTTCCCGTCATAGATATATCAATCTCTGTTTACGATATACTTCTGAGCATCAAGCTTGCCGAGAGCTACAACGGAAAATTTGTAATTGCCGGTTTTCCCGGAATCACTGCAAATGCACATCTGCTGTGCGACCTGCTTCAATATGATATTGACATAATCACTTTCAAGGACTCCGCAGATGCAGTCAATCGCCTTAAAGAAGCAAAAGAAAACGGCTGCACGCTTGTCCTATGTGACGTGACCGGTGCCAGAGCCGCAAAGGATATCGGATTAAATTATAATCTTGTAACCTCCGGCAGGGAAAGCATAGAAAACGCCGTTGCCGAGGCTGTAAAGCTTGTGCATTCTTCCAATTATGTCCACAAGCAGAAGGATCTGTTCCAGTCGCTTCTGACCGAGGATGACCGCGAATTCTTAATTTACTCGCCTGCAGGTACTCTGTGGTTTTCAAGCATCGCAATAGATGAAATGAATACATCGTTGATGAATTTTGTACAGACATACATTAAGTCATTTTTGAAAGTTCCGAACCAGACCGTTTCGCATCAGATACGCGATAACGTCTATACTCTGTACAACCGCCACCTGATTTACGAGGACCAGAAGTACACTGCAATTACTATATGTAAGAGTCCTGCATTAACCGCCGAGGACGACCCTGGATTTCAGATTTACAATATTGACAACACCTCCTCCAACGACTTTGCTGACGCTTACAACGGAACCGGTAAAGCAGGCAAAATAGCGCAGATAATAGAAGAATACGCTAAAAGCCATCTGCCTGTGCTTATTCTCGGAGAAAACGGAACCGGCAAAGGCAAGGCTGCATCACTTATTTACAAGCAAAGCAACTATAAGCACGCTCCATTTTACAGTATCGACTGTTCTCTGATAAAAGAGCGTAAGTGGCACAGCCTGCTAAATAATGAGAATTCTCCTCTCAACGAAGTGGACAGCACAGTATTTTTTGAAAAAGCCGATGCTCTTAGTCTGGAACAGATTGGTGATTTGTTTCAATATATAGACCAGACGAAGCTTTGCACGAGAATGAGACTCATAGTCTCGCTTTCCACCAACAACTCCAATCAGCCTGCATTTGCCACAATACGCACTTTCATGGAGAATCATCTTTCCTGCCTTACCATGAATCTCCCACCGCTTCGAGAGCGCATTGACGATTTTTCCGGTATAACCGCGCTCTATCTGCACCGGTTCAATGTCTCCCTCGGGAAACAGATAATAGGCTTTGACGTTGACGCAATGGAAAAAATGCTCTCGTACAACTGGCCTAACAATCTCGACCAGCTGCAGCATGTCCTTAAAGAGCTTGTCACAATAACAAAGACACCATATATCTCCTGTGACACCGTAGAAACTATCCTGAAACAGGAACCCGACTACGGACGCGTCTTTGATGATTCAGTTAAATTTGAGGGAACTCTAGATGAGATAAATTATCAGATCATTCTCCAGGTATTACACGAAGAACATGACAATAAAGAAAAAACCGCCAGACGACTCGGCATAAGCCGAAGCACACTCTGGCGGATCTTAAAGAACAATAATTAATGCTTAATCAATTTCTCCCTGTGGGATAAATACCTGAACATCAGCATTCTCGTCAAGCTCTATAAATACTCTTGTATCTTTGCCGACCAATCCCTTAAAATGTCCGGTGAATTTCTCTCCGGACTGGGTTGTTCCGGTAACATCCATTTTGTATACGCTTCCGGCATCTGATGAGAAATCAATTAAATCATGGCTGCCAAGTGTGTTGACAGTCTGCTCTCTGCCACCTTCTTAAACTTAGGCATTATAATGTCATATGAGCTGCCGTGGTTATTCCTTGTCGGACGCATAAGGTCATTAATCTCCTTACGCCCATCTATGCTAAGTACAATATTACTCATCTCTTTATTGGCGAAATCAAGAATCTCGTCATTAAGAAGAATACCATTAGTCGTAAGTGTGAATCTGAACTTCTTATTATTAGCCTCTTCTATGCTTCTTCCGTATTCAACAAGCTGTTTAACAACTTCAAAATTCATAGTTGGCTCTCCGCCAAAGAAATCAACCTCAAGATTCTTTCTTGAACCTGAATTGGCAACAAGGAAATCAAGTGCCTTCTTTCCTACCTCGTAGCTCATAAGAGCTCTTCTTCCATGATATTCGCCTTCTTCTGCAAAGCAATATTTACATGCAAGATTACAGTCATGTGCAATATTGATACACAGAGCCTTTACCACTGTTTTTCTCTTTTTAAAATCAATGATATAATCTTTGAATATGTCTTCTGTAAATAGTGTTCCGTCTTCTACCAGGCCGGTTACCTCGTCATAGGCTTCCGATACTTCATCCTTATCATAGGATGGCAGCAATTCTATTACCTGTTCTTTTGTATGATTTTCGTAATTTGCAATAATATCATACACAAGGTCATCCACTACGTGAACAGACCCACTACATACATCGAGTACGATATTATATCCATTACTTTTGTACTGATGTACCATACAAATTCTCCCATCTTGTGAATTAATTTTTCTGACACGCAACGAAAGAGGACTGTCATTTGTTTGACGGTCCCCTTTGTGGTTGTCTGTCTACAATGATCTCTTACTTGTTCTCAGCATTCTCACAGCTCTGATTTCCGACTGTGCATGATGTCTTACAAGCTGACTGACATGATGTCTGGCATTCGCCGCATCCGCCCTTAACCATTGTGTTCTTCATTGTTCTGTTTGTGAGTGTCTTTATTCTCTTCATAGGTACACTTCTCCTTTTTATGTCATATAGCGAAATTATAACACAACATGCTTTAAAGTCAAAGTATTTTTACGAAAAACTTGTCTCTAACCCAGCATTCCGCCAAGCATTCCGGCCGCCAGACACAGGATCACATTCGTCAATGTCCCTCCGGCAGAGATATGGATCGTACCATTCATAATGAAAGATACAATACCGATCACCAAAACATAACACACTCCAAGCATTAATCCCCAAATATATTTTTGCTCCTTTACCATCTTGCCGGTAAGAAAACCACCAAGGAATACAGAGATGCCATGAATGATGATAATACTCAGATGAATCACCGTATCACCCAGTCCCAGCTTGTACATGAGGAATGCCGTTATAAGCAGCAGGATTGCCGTTATTATGTAAGATACCGCAAGTGCCTTTAAAAGGCTGAAAATTTTCTGTCCTGTAATCATAGAAAAACCTCCTGACACTACTATATGCCGGAAGGTTTTCTTTCATTCCAGAGATCATTCTCTATTCTGCTATATCAATCATTTTCAGATGTCATTTTCGAAGTCAAACTGCTTCATCAGTCTTCAAATAATTCCGTCAGCTCAAATATATCGTTGCTGATACGGTCTGCTTTCTTCTTCGTTTCTTCATCCGGTTGGATCAGATCGATCACCATAAGGGTATACAGCCCTGCATCGTGGGAGGCTGTCACACCATTAATGGAATCCTCTACTCCAACTGTCTCCTCCGGCTTCGTACCAAGCTTCTCACAGGCTTTCAGATAGATGTCCGGGTATGGTTTTCCTCGCTCGATCTCATCCCCACAGATCACATCATCAAAATACGGAAGCAGTCCGCTTCGAACCAGTTTATCCTCTGCCCGTTCCCGATCCGTCGAGGTTGCAACCGCCATCTTGATCCCTCTTGCCTTTAAAGTCTTTAGTGTCTCGATCACGCCATGCTTTAATTCAACGCCATGCTCATTCATATATGCTTCGACCATATCCACTGTACGTTGTCTGAATGCAAGATAATCAAAATCTTCGCCCATCTTTTCTTTCATCACATGTGCATTTGTCTTCTTGGTTCCACCTGCCATCCGGTCACAGATCTTCGACATCTCATTCTCCGGGATACCGATGGACAATCCATTCTTCAACCAGCACATTCTGTATACCTTCTCGGAATCAATCAGGACTCCATCCATATCAAATGCTACCGCTCTTAATGCCATTTATGTCACCTCATTGAAAGACCACGCCTGTTCGGGCGTGGTCCCTTTCTTTCTATAGTCATGTTTTATTTACTACTGTGGCTGTTTCTTCTTTTTTTCATGATCAGAAGAAGGATTACTGCCACAACTGCAAGAATTGCAAGAATAATGATAACGATCAGGATCGGTGATGTCTTTTCCTTTAACTGGAAGGAGAATACCTCATCTGTTGCACTGTCATAGGTCGATGTAACATTTCCCGCTGTATCTCTTGCAGATACCCGAACCTTATAATTACCATAGTTCTCAACCTGGAACTCATACGAATTCGTATCCTCATACAGTGCCGGATCAATAGTATCTCCGTTGATCACGATCTCTGTCAGCATATCATCTGCATCTTCCAGACCGATCTTCATGGTAAACGGATTTCTTACAACGCTCTTATCATCAACGCCTGTGATAATGATACGAGGTGCTGTTCCATCATAGGTAAAGTCAAATGTTTCAGTTGTCACATGACCAACCTCATCGGTAACGGAAATCGTCATTGTATGATATCCATCTGTCAGATCTGAGAAATCTACAAAATCAATACCATCCAGCTTTACACTTGCCTTAAATACAGATGTATCATTAACTGACCAGAGTGCATCATATCCCTTTTCCTTGATATCCGCAAAATTACCTATACTATCGGTTATCATTTTTATTTGTGGTGTCAAAACAGTGCCGAAGTTTATGGCCAAGCTTTCTAAGCTTCCCAACATACCATCAATACTATTTTTAAGCGTTCCCTTCATCACCTCAAATTGGGCTTGACTACTACCCGTAGCACTATCCATAGCGTCTTGAAGTGCCTGATAATCTTCTGGGGCTGTCTTAACAAGTGCTAAAAGTCCACTATATGCTTCTTCACCCGCTAATGCTTTAGCATAAGCAACCTGTTCCGTATTAGAAAGGTTTAATATTTTTCCTCGCAACTGTTCTACTATTGGTTGTAATCCAAGAAAATTACCCGTTGCATCTTTTACTTGTAATCCAAGAGCCTCTATAGCTTCTGCGGCTGGTTTAGGTGGTTCAGAAAGTCTAGAAAAAACAGAGCGGAGTGAAGTACCAATTGTACTTGCTTCTATCCCGTTATTTTTCATTATTGCCATTGCAGTAGCTAATTGTTCTATACTTACATTTAAAGTTGCTGCTGGGGCTCCTGCATACTGCATAGCTAATCCAAAATCTGCCATTCCCAGACTAGATTTATTAGCTGCCATCTGTACAACGTCTGCAACCCTCATAGCATTTTGTTCGATATCACCCTGTTTTAAATTCCAAATATTAAGGGCATTACTAACAACATCGGAGGTTGTGGCTAAATCCTCGCCACTGGCTACTGCTGCCGTTATTACAGACGGCATAACACCAATAACCTGATTAGCATCGTATCCTGCCGCCGCTAATCTATCCATACCCTCTGCCGCTTGAGTAGCACTTATTGGAAAATCTGCACCAAACTGACTGGCTTTTTGCCTCATCATTTCCATTTCATCTGCGGTGGCTCCAGCTTTTGCAGCTGCTCCTGTGATAATACTATCGAAGTCAATAAACGCACGACCGCCAGCAACTCCGATTGCTGTAATTCCTGCTGCAATAGGTAGCATGCTTTCACCTACACTACTAAAACCAGATCCAATTCTCTCGATATCTCTACCTAATCGACGGTTCATGTTAGCAGTTCTTTCCATTTCTCTTTGTACTGTTCTTAATGGATTGGTAACCCTATCCACCAAATTTAATACTACATCAATTACAGAAGCCATTTTTAACCTCCTTTCATTCTTCTATTTCAGCATATTTTTGTTGGAGATGGATATTGCGTTTTTCCATTTCGGCAGGATCCAATTCCAGTGAAG
>ENA-UEPV01001420-UEPV01001420.1-human-gut-metagenome-genome-assembly--contig:-NODE-1420-length-14996-cov-9.885448_pt1 | contig 14996 bp, 9 predicted proteins | sample MGYA00242942_ERZ507925 | MGnify/ENA primary metagenome ERZ507925 (study PRJEB26167, sample SAMN06115453) | human gut metagenome | host: Homo sapiens | place: China:Fujian | collected 2015-08-26... | reverse complement strand
AGTTCCAAGACCGATTTTGATAGCCTATTTTCAATTTAGAAACGCATTATTTATCGTCCTACTAAAGTATAGCCCTCCGGTGTAAGTTCCACTGCCGTAATGGTTTCTCCGAAAGTGGAAGCCCAGGCATCAAAGTGCTGCAACCCATTTTTCACAAGCGTGTTGTACTGCAAATATCGCTGTATCGTATAGAGTTCCACCATACTGTTTGAGATAGGTGTACCCGTTGCAAACACGGTTCCTCGCCCTCCGGTAATCTCGTCAAGGTAACGGCACTTCATAAAGAGGTCGGAAGATTTCTGTGCTTCCGTCTGTGCGATACCGCCCACATTACGCATTTTTGTATAAAGATAAAGGTTCTTGTAATAATGGCTTTCATCAACAAAAAGCCTGTCTACACCAAGTTCCTCAAAGGTTACAACATCATCTTTTTTCGTCTGGTCATTGAGTTTATCAAGTTTCTGCCTGATAGATTTCTTTGACTTTTCAAGTTGCTTTATGGAGAAGTTTTCCCCTCGGTTTCGCTTGAGTTCCGCAATTCCTCCGGTTATCTCCTCAAGCTGCTGTTCTAAGATTGCCCTCTGTCTTTCAATGGACATCGGGATTTTCTCAAACTGTGAATGTCCGATGATAACTGCGTCATAATCTCCGGTTGCAATCCTGCCGCAGAACCTTTTACGGTTCTTGGTTTCAAAATCTTTCTTTGTTGCGACAAGGATATTCGCCGCCGGATAGAGCTGCAAATACTCAGCCGCCCATTGTTCAGTCAAATGATTTGGTACAACAAACAGTGACTTGTTACAAAGCCCAAGCCTTTTCGACTCCTGTGCTGCCGCTACCATTTCAAAAGTTTTTCCTGCTCCGACTGCGTGTGCAAGAAGCGTATTTCCTCCATAAAGGATATGAGCAACTGCATTTTTCTGATGTTCTCTGAGTTCAATTTCAGGATTCATACCATTAAAAATAATATGGCTTCCGTCATACTCACGAGGTCTGACGCTATTGAATTTCTCATTGTAGGATTTGCAAAGCCTCTCCCTGCGTTCAGGGTCAGACCATATCCAGTCCTGAAATTCCTGCTTAATCATTTCCTGCTTCGACTGAGCAATCGCTGTTTCCTTTTTATTCAAGACAGCCTTTTTCCTGCCCTCATCATCTTCGATATAATCAAAGATACGCACATCTTTTAAGTTCAGCGTTTCCTCGATAATCTTATAGGCATTGATGCGGGAAGTTCCGTAAGTGTTATATGCCCTCACATTTCCTTTGTCGTAAGATTTGCCCTCAATATTCCACTCACTCGTAAATGGAGAGAAGTGAACTTTGATATTCCACTGTGCATAGCGTGGTGTTTCAAGCAAATGAAAGATAAACTCCTGCACATCGTCCGGCGGCAGCCAAGTTGCACCAAGTCGCACGGAAATTTCACTTGCAGTCAGGTCTTTCGGCTGCACCTTTTGAAGTGCTTCTACATTGACCTTATAATCTTCCGGATAGAGTTCTGCCGAGTTTTTTGCAATCCTCAGCTTCTCTCTGACATTACCGGAAAGGTATTCATCAGCCATCAGATACTTCGGTTCGTAAGAATTTCCATACTCATAAAGCGGATTCAGGAAGATAACACCCTTTAAATCCTCAAAGATTTCATTCTCCGATTTACCGGAAAGCTCCATCATATAGTCCATATCAATCGTAGCTTTTTCTCCAAGGGATACTGCCAATGCTTCGCTTGCCGTATCAACAGAAGTAACCGGAGTATGCGGCTTAATTGTCCTCTTAGAAAACATATCAGCCTTACGCTCCAGTTCTCCGTCCTCTCCGATTATCTCCAATGCGGAAAGCAAAGAGAATGAACTGTCCTGCGAGAAAGCAGAAGTATTTGCTCGGCTGTTAATGAGTCCGTACTTACCTGAAAAGGTATCATAAAGTCTGTTTAATCGCTCCTGCTCCGCTTTGATTTCGCTGTCAGGGTAATCTTCTGTCTGCAATTCAATCAGCGTTCTGACGGAATTTCTAATAGCAATCATACCTTTAATTCGGTTCTCTGCGGTTGCCGACACTTCCACCGGAGTCATACGGGAATTTTCACGATAGTAGATTTTATCGTCTACCACCGTATAAGAAAAGTTTCTCACTGTCGGGTCTGCTGGAATAGAATTATCTTCTTCCTCCAGTTCTTCCTCGGCTTCGTATTCCGTGATTTCTCCGTGAATGTTTGCTACCGTTTCATCAAGCTGTGCTGCAAGGTCTGCATTTTCATACGGCACACAAGTTGCTTCCATACCGAAACGCCCCGATACCATCTTCATTTCTCCGAGTATCATTTCAGGGTGCTGCACAAAATAAGAGTTCATCTTAATTCCGTTCTCATCGGTATCAAGATGAACCCAATCCGGCTCAATATCTATCAATCTGTCACGTTTTTGCAGGATAAGAATATCTGAAACGACTTCCGTTCCTGCATTACCCTTAAAGGTGTTATTCGGCAATCGGATTGCTCCAAGAAGCTCTGCTCTCTGTGCAATATACTTTCGTACCGCCGAGTTTTCCTTATCCATTGTGCCTTTGCTCGTTACAAGAGCCATTACACCGCCGGGTCTTAACTTATCAAGGGACTTGGCAAAAAAGTAATCGTGTATCAGGAACTTATGCTTGTCATACCTTTTATCCGATACCTTAAAATCTCCAAAAGGTACATTTCCAACCACTCCATCAAAGAAGCTGTCCGGCAGATTTGTTTCTTCAAATCCTTGTGCCGCAATGGTTGTTTTCTGGTAAAGCTGCTGTGCAATCCCTGCGGAAATTGTATCAAGTTCCACACCGTAAATCTTACTGTCCTGCATTGCGTCCGGCAGCATACCGATAAAATTGCCGATACCGCAGGACGGTTCTAACAAGTTGCCTTCCTTAAAGCCCATCTGCTCCATCGCCTTATAAATGGCTGTGATAACTTCAGGCGGCGTGTAGAACGCAGTCAATGTGCTTTCTCTTGCCGAAGCATATTCCTCCGGTGTTAATACCGAAGAAAGTTCCAGATATTCCGTTGCCCACGCTGAATTATTTTCATCAAAGGCTTCTGAAAGCCCACCCCAACCGACATACTTTGATAAAACAATCTGTTCTTCAGGCGTGGCAAATCTGTTTTCTTCCTGACATTTTTTGAGAAGCTGTATTGCCATAATATTTCTGCGGAAGCGTTCCTTTTTACCAACCGTTTCAACCTCATTTTCTCTAAGATTAAAGGTGTGACGGTCTGCCATAGGCACATCAGGGTGCAAGTCAAAGCCTTTGACTTTTTTCTTCTGCTCCCAAGCGGGAACTACCGGCTCAGGCTCTTTTTCATTTCTTTCTTCGGCAGGTTCTTCCTTTACAATCAAATGCTCATTCATCGGATTCTCTCGCACTTTTCTGTCAAACTCTGTGCGTGAAAATTCCTTATTGAACAGTGGCATATCATAGTCATAGAGCATTACTCTCTCATCATCAACAGATAAGATTTCGTACTCAGAAGCACCGATATACACCTTATCGCCAAGATGATATTCATACTGCACATCTTGTAGCTGTTCTGCTTCTTCAGGTTCTTTTTCGGTTGGTTCGACCTCTTGCTCCGGTGGTGCATTAGAAAGTATCTCACGATTTCTTTTCGTTTCCTCGATTTTGGCTCTGTGTTCCTCTTGACTTTCAAGCCACTGAGGATAGCGTTCTTTTTCCTTTGGATTTAAGTATCTGTCTATTCGGATAAGTTCCCCGATACGTTTCTCCACCTGCGACCACGAAAGCGTGATATGTGGCTTCTCTTTACCGATGCCTTTCGTAATCGTAATACCTTTTCCGTCGTGGCTCTCATCAATGCCTGCCCCGATTATAACGGGATAAGAACCGCCCCAACCGTATTCATTTTTCAAGAAGTCAGCATTTTCTTTTGCAGAAAGACTTTTTTCAAACTGCTCATAGATACGCATTTTCCCCTCAGAAAATCCGCTTCCATTCGCAAGAACAGCGTCGATAATCTCCTGCGAAAAAACAAAGGCAGAGGTTTTCTTTTCCTCTGCCCGACCGTCTAATATGAATGTCATCTGTCCGTCCATTGACGGTAATGGTTTTATGCTGTCACTTAATTCTCCCAGTAATCGCATAGCTTCAAAATGTCGGGCAATAACAGCCCAATCATAAAAGCTCTGTGCGGTTCTGCTGTCGTATTTGCCCTCCCACAAATGCAAAACGTTTTCAAAGGTCTTGTACCCTACTGTCCTGCCGTCCTCTAAAGTAAGTTCGGTATAATCATTATTGAAAATACTCTTTACATACTCTGTGCGGTCTTTGTTATCAGGATTACGTTCATAATAATCTTTGATTTCTTCCAGACTAGCCGACAAATGTGGTGTCGTTCTGAGAATTTCATTGATTACTTCATCACGTCCAAAGAACGGAAGGCTTTTATCCTCGTGCGTTCTATCGTAATACTCTAAGCGAATATCACTTCCGCTTTCACGATTTCCTGTGCCGAACTGCGAAGAGAGTTCATCAGACGAACCCATTTCATCATATCCTCCGCTTTCATCTGTTCGGTCACTCCCTCTTTCTGTGCCATCTGGCTCAGGATTGTTTCCTCCATCTTGCTGGCTCTCTGTTCCACTTCCGCCAAGTGCTGTGTCAGTTCGCCCCTCGTCAGGAGATTGTAGTAAAGGACTCTGTGATGTTCCTTCAGAAACTCTCTCCTCATCTGAGCGTATCTGCCCAACGTCACTTCCGGCTGCTGTGGAAGTTTCAGGTTCGGAAGGCTGTAATCGCCCACCATCGTGTAGGTCAGTTCGTTCATTGTCCAAACTCCTTTCGTCGTTATTTTCAACCTTATTGTATTCATTTCTGTCCTGACCGACAATTATGCGATTTTGACGGTTGAGTGCAGTAATTGTTTTAGATATTTCCGTTAATCCCATTTCTGCAATATCACTGGTAGCAAATCCAAGTGCATTGAGTGTTTCCTGCGTATTGAAGTTAGTAACATCTCTGAAATCATCAAGTTCAAAATAACCGTCCGTATCAACGCCAAGCCTTGACATCATCATATATGCCACACTATTTGTCACGACATTTTTATAAATGAAAGCCACAATATCCTCTTCCACTTCCTCAAAGGAACTGCCCTCGGTTGCATAGTAAAGGTCTTGCAGATAATCAGGGATATTATCCTCTGCCGCATTTCTTGCTGCTCCCATAATTGCTTCGGCAAGACTGCTCTTATTCTCAATCTCTCCGAAAGTGCTTTCCAATGTTTCAATCACATCAGCTTCGTATTCCTGACGCATATCCCAAATCGGGACTGTTCTTGAATATCTGCTTTCGTGAGTATCTGAAATATCAAAGTAATGTGTCAGTCTTTGCCGTGAACGGTTTTCATCAGCAAAAACAGCAATACCTCTTGCACCTCGGTTGACCCATCTGCCAAAAATTTTGTTCCACTGCTCTATCTCAAGAACCGCTGTTGCATCAGGTCGCTGTGCATATACAAGAAGCTGTTCGTCATAACGTAACTTATAATTTCGGCAAGCCGAAGCCAAGAATGCCTGCCAGTTCTGAGGATTTGACACAACCGTTTTGCAGGTGCGGTTGTAAAGCTCAGAAATAAGGTCATATTTTCGTGCCATTACTCTTGCACCTCCTTATCGCTGTTTTTCTCTGTTTCTGGTCTTGTTTTTTGACGGTTCGGATTGATTGACAGGTTCAACTTTACTTCCACTAAGCTCCATTTTTTCAGCAAACTCGCATATATGATAGCAGCAATTTCCGACATACAAATGGTAGTCATCAATATACTTGCACACTCTGTCTGCTGTGTGTCCATCACGAAAAGTAATCCTGATTTTCCCTCCATCGGGAATATAGAATTTCAAATTGTAATGACTGTCTATAAATCGAATTTGCTTTTCCTGTGGCTCTGCTCTATTCTCCTGTTGCTTCATTTTCCTTACCTCTCATTTTTGTTGCTTCATCAGAACCGCCGCCCAAATACGAAAAGAGTTTACCGGATTTTGTATTCTTCTGAAGCTCCATAATCACACCCATATCAGGAATCGTGATATTCGGGATTTTCAGGATTGCTTCCATATCAAGCTGCTGCAACTTTTTCTCCGTATCACAACCGGAGTCAAAGAGTTTATTCAGCACCTTGACCTTATTCTGAAAAGTTGCTTTGTCTTTCACGAAAATACCTCCTTAACTAATGTTGATTACAATAGAAATACTGCCGCTCTGTTCTTCTTTCTGCGGATTACGTGAATACTCAGGAAAAAGGGACTGTACTCTCTGCCTTGCCCTGCGTATGGTTTCAAAACAAGGAAGTCCATATGCTCGGTAATTAAATACAATATCCTCAAGCGGAAGATTTCCGGCAGGTATATATCCGTACCGATTGTAATAATGCAGAATAAGAAGCATATCATCATACCTCGACATCGGGCATTCCTTTAAGATTTCAAGCACCCGGCTCTCCACCGTTTTCTGTTGTTTCATAATGTTCCTCCAAAAATTAAAGGGACAGAGTTTTTTACGCTCTGCCCCGACTGGTTAATGTTCGCTTGTTACTTACTTCTTACGGTTTTTAACCTGAAGAAAGATAAAGCCGCCGACAATAACGGCGACTAATGCGATAGCGATAATTGTCTTTGCTTCCATTACTCGTTACCCTCCTTTTTCTTCTTTTTGTGTGCAACAACAGAAGTTACGGCGATACCGACAGCAGAAAGTCCGGCAAGGACATACCAAAGTTTCATATTGGTATCATCTCCTGTTTTCGGAGTATCCCTCAACTCATTGTGCATTTTTACAACGGCTGTTTCATCAAGTTTGATAGTAACATTCTGGTCGGCAGGTGTGATATATGCGGCAGAGGCATTGTTTGCCACTTCGGATACGGTATATTCGCCAATACGAAGTCCCTCAATCACAATTTCGCCGTTCTTATCTGTTTCAAATGTCATATCATAACCGTTTGCTCCGGTTACTCTGAACGCAAAACCTTTAACCTTACCATCTGAAGATGTCTTGACGATTTTCAGTGTTCCACGCATAGCTTCATTGATAAATCCAACGCCAGCCTTATTCTCAACGGAATACGTTGTTTCGTCTTTCTCAATGAAAACAGAGTATTCTCCCTTATCAAGCAGAAAGCCCTCTGGTGCTTTTGTTTCACGGACAATATATTTTCCGTAAATCAGCTCTTTCATCTCATAAATTCCGGTTTCGGTTTCTTCAAGATTTCCGATAAGTTCATCGCCATCATCAATCTTTCCGTTCTCATTGGTGTCCTTATATACTTCAAAGGTTGCACCCGTAAGTTTGTTATCTGGATATTCAGCGTCCACCTTCGTGAGTCTGATATTGCCGTGAACATACTCATTGACAATCTCAATTTCAACTACCTGCTCGGCTTTGCTGATATTGACCTCATACGCTTTTTCATCAAGAACAAATCCCTTTGGCTGCTCGATTTCTCTTACAATCCATTTGCCATAAGGAACTTTTGCAAAAGAAAAACTACCGTCTTTTGCAGAGGTAGTCGTCATAAGTGCAGTATCCTTTGTAAATTCTGTTTCTTCGGCTTTGAAGATACCGATAACAGCACCCTCAAGTGCTTCTCCATTCTCGTCAATCTTCTTACCTGATACAGAACCATAGATAAGTTCATTCTTGATTTCTTTTCCGTCATTCACTTTGATTTCAACCGTTGCGGTATCCTGACCTGCGTATTCAAATACAACCGGATACTTCGTATCAGAGAGAATATAATGCTCATCGGTTGCAATCTCTTTGACATAGTATTTGCCAAACGGAAGGTCTGACTTCATAACAGCAGTTCCATTTTCATTTACGCTGATAATCTCAACCAATCCATCAGCCGGAATAACTGTACCGCTTGCAGATACGATATCTTCTGCGGCATAAAGACCAAAGCTGATGTTTTTGATTTCTCCGTTGTCGCCAATACCAAATGTCTTATCCTTTTCAATGGCTTTTGCAAGGCTTACCTGCACTTTCTGTCTTTCGTTATAGAACGATGTGGAAGTTTCGGTAACAGAGATATTCTGACCTGCATAAGTAAGCTCAACCGTATGTGTTTCGCCACTCACTACCATTCCATCAGGTGCGGTAATTTCCTTGACCTCGTATTTTCCGAGATAAAGTTCTTTGCTCTTCACAAATCCATCGGAGCTTGTTGTGATAGTATCTACCACTTCGCCCTTTGAATAGCGGAGTGTACCGTCCGGTGTGCTAATATCTTCCGAAGCACGGACTTCATAAACTGCACCCTCAAGTCCTGCCACTTCATAAACAGGCTGATAAATGACATCACTGTCCTCAGAACCACTTACATTGACACCACTAAATACTTCTCCGGTCTTTTCAACCGTGATAGTACCTTTCTGTGCCATATTCGGCTTATTGACTTTCACAACAGTTACGCCGCCTTCCTCTGTGGAATTTTCTTCGGTAATATCAAAATATACCGGAGTATCATCAAGTACATATCCGTATGGAGCTTGTACCTCTACGATGGAATATCCCTTGCCATAATCCAGTTTCTCAGGTGTAACAAGAGAACCATTTGCGTCGGTATAGAACACATCAATCGTGGTCGGTGTCGGATAAGTAAAGGTCATTTTAACCTGATTGCCCTGTGGGTCGTAAATCTTAAATCCTGCTCCTGCATACGGAATACTCTTTCCGCTTTCTGCGTCCACCTTGACTACATTGACAAAGCTCTCAAAGTTACGGTTATTGATAAGATAACGGTAGGTCTGTGCGTTCTGTGAAATGAACACATCAAAATCGTCCATCATCTCTCTGCCTTCCCAACCGGAAGTCTGGTGTACGGTATAAATACCATACGGCATATCTTTTGTCTGACCGAAGCCATTTTCATCGCAAACAATAGTATCTCTCTCGTCTTTATTGGCTGCGTCATAGCTTCCGGCAGATTTCAAATAAATCTCAAAGGAAGCACCCTTTTCAGGCGTTTCAATCTTTGTTTCTCCATCATCAGTGTGTTTAATGATAGCCACATTGCCTTTGATTACCTGCTCGGTTACATCATTGGAAGTAAGGTTGTGTTCCACCTCATAAAGTTTCGGGTCTGCACCTACTTCATGGATAGTCTTATCAAGCAAATATCCCTCTGACGGTGTGATTTCTCGGATTGTCCAGTCGGTATCACAAACATATTCTTTAGTAGTGAACTGACCGTTCTCATCAGTAACATACTTATCTACAAGCGTTTCTCCCTTATAGATACCATAAACTGCTCCTGAAAGTTTGGCATTGCCCTGTGCTTCGCCTTTCTCAGCGTCGCTCTTTGTGACTGTTACAGTAAACTTCTTCAAAATATTGTTGAAGTTTCTTGTGGTTACTTCTTTCCACTTCACTGGTGCAGTCTGATTTTTTGGCACAACATAACGGATAGCTGTGTCCACTTCCTCAAGAGTATATGGTTCAGAACCACTGATAAGCACATCTTTGAAAGTTGCCACACCGTCTTTGTCCGTAACTGCATACTGGTCAACAGCATCACCGGAAAGAGAAGTACCGAAAAGATGGAACTTCACACCTTCAACAAGGTTATCTTCTGAGGACTTCACTACCTGAAGGTCGCCACGCTTCAATTTGTTATTGAAAGTGACCTTTGCAATCTGTCCTGCTACAACAGTAACTCTATGTGTTTCCTGCGGCTCGTACTTATCGTATGCCTGCTCGGTTACAGTATAGATACCCGGCATAAGGTTATCAATCTGGAACTTACCGCCATTAGCTGTTGTAACTGTCTGATTGATACCGTTTCCGGTAATCGTGAAGTTGATACCGTCAACTTTACCGTCCTCACTAGTCTTTACAATCTGACAAGAACCATAGCTGACTTTCATCTTCACATAACCGTTGATACTGTCGCTTACTTCCTGAGCATAGCTGACAACATCCTGCACACTGGAGTTCTGACCGTGTTTACCCTCTGACCATACAACCACACCTCTTCGTACTGCATTTTTCTTCGTTGCGGTAATCGTAAATTCCTTACTCGGTGCAGTATCCATAGAAACAGTAAGTTTGTTACCATTCACTGAAAAGCTCACTCCACTGATACTTGCCTTGAAATTATATTTAGACAGCACATTATTGGAGTCTGTCAGAGTAGTTGTGTACTTACTTCCGTTCCACTCAAGTTCTATTGTCTTTGCCGAACCGGACGATTTATTACAAAAGCTCGGTATGGTCGCATGGTTCTGTACACTCTGCACCATACTGTTGTAATAACTGAAAATCTTATTGCGGAGCGGATGCTTTGCATTGATGACATCTTTCACATTGCTGCAACCACTGGCTGCTACATGATTGAAGTTCGCATCACGCTCTCCGATAACAGTTTCCCAGATAAGAAGCTGTGTAGCATAAGCCTGTGCAATGCTGTTTGCTGCCGCTTCATTCTGTGACCTCCAAGAAGTCGAGATTGTCCCACGATAGCCATACTGTAAAATACGACCAACAAAAAGACGGATTTCATCTCCGGAAATAACCCCATTGGCTGCAAGGTTATTAAAATAATTTTCGTCATACTTATTCATTGTCTGACCGACCTTGAGCGAAATTCCCGGCTCAATACAATAAGCAACATTGCCTGAGTATGAGCCAATAGCCTTAAGATTGGTAAAATTGGAACGTCCGGTATGCCAACCATTTTTCAAGGTCAAATTGCTGTGTCCCCATACCCCATCGTAATTAGCATCGCCATCACGAGGGAAATCGACCATATAAACATCGGCTTTTTCTCCCGAAGCAGCATATGCTGTTGTCGAGCCAATGCCTGCAAAAGTGGTCACACACATAAGGGTCGCCAAGAAAAGCGACGTGACTCTTTTGAATTTTGACTTTATCATTGCGTTTCCTCCTGTAAAAATTGAAAACACACCGTATCTCTACGATGTGCCTTTGTGGATTTTCTCTTACGACAAGAGTTACCTGCCGAAAAACAAATGCGGATTTTCGTTAATTTTTCATTTTATCATACACCTCCAGTCCGTTCATACTGTGCGATTCCCCCTTAGAGATAGACATATACTTTGAGATAGTTATATTAAAGTGAGATAGTATATATCATTTTCGGTAGGTAAAAATATAACTAAGGGGTTAGAGTGTGAGAAAGGGGAACTGTAAAACAGGCTATCTGCTGTCACGCTCTGCACGATTACGCAAGAACTTGTTGTAATGCTCCAATGCCTTGCAGACAAAATCCTCCGTCTGACTGACGGGAATGTTTTTCGGGATAAGCTGTCTTACTCTGTCGCCCCTCAACACGATTTTTTCCTTTTGGTTCGGCTTTTCCTCAGACATAACAGCGTGGATTGCTTCTGTTGTAAGGTTGCCCTCGTTGAATAACTTTCGCATACGGATTGTCTGGTCGTGTGACGGGGTAGCGTCATTCAGGTCGATTTCGTCAACCACATCACGCTGGCAATCTTCGTCAAGATAGGAAAGTTCTACGGCAGGACGCATTTTAATACGCCCCTCGTCAACAAATTCAAGCAGCTCGGGAACAAGGTTTGTCAGGCGGACATAACGCTGTATTTGTGTGTTACTGTCCTGACTCTCAGAAGCTAAAATCTCTCTTGATTTACCCACAATAGAATTGTGTCCCACTGGGACTCCATTTTCTTTGCTCGGTCTGCCTGCTTGCCTTTTCATTGCTTCCAAACGCATTTTATAGGCAAAGGCTTTTTCACTTGGCAATATCTCTGACCTCTGAAAATTACTCTCAACCATTAAAATGGTCGCTTCATCTCTGTTCAGGTCTACAATCTCACTTCTCAGGGTTTCAAATCCTGCCAGTTCACAAGCTCGCTTTCGTCTGTGTCCTGAAACAAGTTCATATCTGCCGTCCTCTTTCTGCCTTACCGTTGCCGGAGTAATAACCCCTCTTTCCTTGACACTCTCCACAAGCTGCATCATATCTTCATCGTCCCTGACCTTAAACGGATGGTCTGGGAAATCATCAATCAGCTCTAACGGAATATCTCGGATTTTTGAAAGCTGTTCTTCATCTCTCTGTGCCTGAGTGGTAAATAAATCATCGAGCTTCGTGAGAGTGAAGTCGCTCTTTCTTCCTGCCATCGGCTAACACCTCCTTTGTAAATTCAGCGTATGCCTTAGACACTGTGCTATTTGGCTCATAAGCATAAATGCTTTTGCCTTTAGAAGAAGTTTCAGCGGCTTTTACGGCAATCGGGATTTGTGTTCGATACATTCTTATCTGATTACCAAAGTTTGCCCTGAGTGCTTCCACCGTACTCTTTGCAAGGTTTGTTCGGCTATCCACCAAAGTAAGCAGCATACCGTCTATCTTAATATCCGGATTGATATACTTCTTTACTTTTGAAATGGTCTGCACAAGCTGTGTCATACCCTTTGCAGGCAAATACTGAGCCTGAACCGGAATGATAACACTGTCTGCTGCCGATAAAGCATTGAGAGTAACCATACCAAGTGAAGGCATACAGTCTATAATTACATAATCATATCTGTTTTTCACTTGACTCAGATAGTTCTTGAGTGTAGTTTCTCTGCTCATTGCGTTCATAAGGTTAAATTCCATTGCTGAAAGCTCAAGGTTTGCCGGAACAAGGTCAACACCTTCTTCGTGGTGCAGGATACCAACCATAGGGTCTGTCATCGTTTCATTGATTACATCAGTGAGTTTCGTTGCAAGCGTGATACCCAAGCCGTCTGTATCCTGCCAACCAAGACAAGTCGTTAAATCTCCCTGCGGGTCTGCGTCTATGAGCAATACTTTCTTGCCCTGCATTGCAAGCCCGACTCCAAGATTAACTGTTGTGGTGGTCTTTCCGACTCCGCCTTTCTGGTTACATACGGAAATCGTTTTGCAGTTTGACACTTCTTTTTGCCCTCCTTTCTGAAAATTCATAGCCACCGCATTATGGCTATGTACCTGACCGACTCATTTCCTAATCGGTCATAGCAATATTTGTTCTCAACACCCCTTGCCAAGCAAAACGCTCACGGGAAGTCACTAAGGAACAGACTGCTTATCTGTATCATAGGATTCTAACCTCTGCCGGGTACTCCGCCAGCTCCGTAGAGAAGTATCATTATCATTCTGACTGTCATCGCCATATCAGGGGCAACCCGATACTCATAGCCGGAGTTCTCGCTATTCTGAAAAAGAAAAATTACGGCGTACCTGCTAAAGTGGCTATCATCAGAAATAAAGTCTTAGTGAATGACTTATTCAATTTTCAAGCGAAAAGGCTTCCGTTTTTGCTATCCGGAATGAACCCCTTCACTCATTTGGACAAAGGGGTATGAAATGCACACCCAAAATCGCCGCTTTTCCGAAAATTTTTTTGAAAAATTTTTTGAAATAAAAAAAGCCGCCTGCTCCGGTTAGGAAACAGACGGCAAAACACGTTCTAAATGTATTCAATTTTCAATTTCTTTTTCTTTGCTTCAAGCACTTTGCAGAGGACATCATCTACTGCATCGGTGTATCGTCCCTGAGCTGCTAAATTGTTCTTCAGTTCAATGAGCGATTGTATCACTCGGCTTCGTTCTTCTTCATTTAAGTATAGATGATAGGTTTTCTCTCTCATTGGCTGTCCCTCCATCTTTCAAATGTATTTTTGATTATCTCTACATCTTCCTCTGTATCAGAAGAAATAAATATATGTACGTTCTGAAAAGCTCTTTTTAGGCTGTCGGCATAATCCAGTTCAGTGCCTTTCATCGGCAGTTTAATCAGTCTTATTCCTCGTTGCTCACACATATATGCTTTCATTATTTCTATATTCTCGTCAGCACTTCCTGACTCAATAGCCAACTTTTCTGAAGGTATGTATGTTTCAAGCGGAACTCCAAGCAATCGGTCAGAACCAAGTTCTGCTTTCAAGCCTTTCTTATTAGAATAATAGCTGACAGCCAAAGCAGGAAATAGAGATAAATATTCTTGCTCACAAATTCGGCAGCCTTTATTCAATATCGTCCTTTCATTTATCTTCATACTCCATGAATGACCGTGCCTGCATTTCCACCACGCTCTCTTTGCTGAAGTTCGTGATACCTCTGTCGGCTTCAATTTATTCTGTTCATAATCCCATTCACTGAGAAGCTGACTGTCCGTTGTCGCCAAATCATTATATCCGGCAAGGACTTCTCTCTCTGCACAAACGGGGCATACCGTACCTTTCACACGGGCATTGACAACGGATTTCCACTCATTACCGCATTTTCTGCACTTCCACCAGACGTTTTTCCTCGACTTTGCATTTACTTCATCAGGTTTCAAAGGCAAGTTCTTCTCCGACCACTCCGAAGCAATTTCAGGGTGTGTTGTCTGCAAATCGTTAAACCCTTTCGAGAATATGTACCCACTGCAATACGGGCATTTACTCCCACCGGAACGGGTAGAAATAAGGGTGTTCCACTCTCTGCCGCAATCCTTACACTTCCACCACGCCTTACGATTGGCAAAGACCGTAACCTGAGTTGGAAGTAACGGATAATTTCTGTCCGACCACTCGGCAGCTATATCCGGCAGAAGCGTTGCAAGGTCATTAAATCCTGCCAACACTTTATTATGAGAGCAATACGGGCAACCCGTTTTATTTATTGTCCTGCTTTTAACGACAGCTTCCCACTCGTGACCTTTTTTACATCTCCATATCACTTTCTTATGAGAACCAATAGAAACCTCTGTCGGTTTTATCTTATTCTTTTTTGACCACTGCTTTGCCAGTAACGGCTCTAATGTCGCCAAATCGTTAATACCTGCAATCACTCTCGCACCGGAACATATCGGACATTTTTCTCCATTAGAACGAGCCTTAACGCTTGTCTGCCATTCATGACCGCAAGCACCTCTCCACCATACTTTTTTATTTGAACCGAAAGTAATGTCATCATGCGTAAGCGTTAAATTCTTTTCCGACCACTCC
>ENA-UEPV01001413-UEPV01001413.1-human-gut-metagenome-genome-assembly--contig:-NODE-1413-length-15097-cov-7.278296_pt1 | contig 15097 bp, 10 predicted proteins | sample MGYA00242942_ERZ507925 | MGnify/ENA primary metagenome ERZ507925 (study PRJEB26167, sample SAMN06115453) | human gut metagenome | host: Homo sapiens | place: China:Fujian | collected 2015-08-26... | reverse complement strand
TCAAACGGGCACAGTCCATGGAAAAGCGCATCGAGCGGATGCGGGTGACCGACCGGCCCAAGAAGGCCCGGAAGATGGAGGTCCGCTTTGGGGAGCGGGAGTTCCGGGGGGACGAGGTGCTGACCATCAAGCACCTGAAAAAGTCCTTCGGCAGCCGCACCCTGTTTGACGACGTGAATCTGGAGGTGGCCGGGGGCGAGCGCATCGCCCTGCTGGGGGACAACGGCACGGGCAAGTCCACCCTCATCAAGATCCTGATGGGGGAGGAGAGCCCCGACGAGGGCAAGCTGCGCCTGGGTCCCACGGTGAAGATCGGCTATCTGCCCCAGATCATCCACTTTGACCACCCGGAGCGCAGTCTGGTGGACACCATGATCTATGACCTGGACTGCACGGCACAGACCGCCCGGAACCGCCTGGCCGCCTTTCAGTTCAAGGGGGAGGACGTGTTCAAGCCCGTGTCCGCCCTGTCCGGCGGGGAGCAGTCCCGCCTGCGGCTGTGCATGCTCATGGACGCCAAGATCAATCTGTTGATTTTGGACGAGCCCACCAACCACCTGGACATCCAGAGCCGGGAGTGGATCGAGGAGGCGGTGGAGGAGTATGAGGGCAACCTGCTCTTCGTCTCCCATGACCGCTATTTCATCGACCGCTTCGCCACCCGCATCTGGATGCTGGAGGGCGGACACATTACCGACTTTAAGGGCACCTATCAGGAGTATCTGGCCATGCGCCAGCGGCAGAAGAACCAGCCCCAGCCCGCCGCCCAGGTCCAGGCTCAGGCTCCCAAGGAAAAGAAAGAGAAGCCAAAACGCCCCGGCGGCACTAAGAATCTGGAGAAGGAGGTGGCCGCCGCCGAGCGGGCCGTGGCCAAGGCGGAGGAGCGGATGTTCGACCTGACCCAGGAGATGGAGGCCGCCGCCGCCGATTATCTAAAGCTCCAGGACCTGTATGAACAGAAGGAGGCCCTGGAGGAGGAAATTCTGAAGCTCTATGGCAAGTGGGAGGACATGTCCGCCCAGCTGGAGGAGGCGAGGGGATGAGCAGACCCAAAATCGAGGTGGCCAGCTATAAGGGCCGCCGACCCCGTTGGCTGAACGCCCTGCTGACCTTGATCTTGGCAGGGGCGATGGTCTTTGCCGTGCTGCTGGGGGTGGTGCTCTCCGGGGCACACGCTTCGGTCAGCGGCGATCCCCAGGTGATGATCGTCCTGGGCTGCCAGGTCAAGCCCTGGGGCCCGTCGGTGCTGCTCCAGGACCGGCTGGACACGGCCCTGGCCTATTTACAGGACCACCCGGACATGACGGTGGTGGCCTGCGGCGGCCAGGGGGCCGACGAGCCGGAGAGCGAGGCCCAGGCCATCGCCGACTATCTCACGGAGAACGGCGTGAGCAAACGGAATATTTTGTTGGACGAGGACTCCCACAACACCCATCAGAATTTAGAGAACGCCGCTAAGCTGCTCTCAGAGGAGAATATGGACCCGGCCCAGACCCAGGTGGTGGTGGTGTCCAACGGCTTCCACCTCACCCGGGCCAGAATGCTGGCCCAGCGGTGCGGGTTTGACGAGGTGTCCACCCTGGCCGCCCCGGAGAGCCACCTGCCCTCCCGCCTGAAAATGTACCTGCGGGAGCCGTTGGCGCTGGTGAAGTCGTTTATGGTGGACCGGTGAGGGATATAAAGCCTTCCCCTGGGGGAAGGTGGCGCGGGCGCAAGCCCGTGACGGATGAGGGGAAAGTCATCGGCGATTGAGCGCTTTCAACGGAAGAAAAATACAGCCCTTCGGCGTTCCCCTCATCCGCCCCCTGCGGGGGCACCTTCTCCCAGGAGAAGGCTTAGTAGGGGCCGATGTCCCCATCGGCCCGACCCATACTGACTAAAGGAGGCGCAGCTATGCTGGATAAACTCATTGCCATCGAGGCGAAATACAGCCAGATCGAGGCCCGGCTGGCCGCGCCGGAGACCTATGACGACCCGGCCCAGGTGGCCCGGCTGAACAAGGAGCAGGCGGAGCTTGCCCCCCTGGTGGAGACCTTCCGCACCTATCAGCAGGCGCTGGAGGCCCGGGACCAGGCCCATGCGCTGCTGGGCGACCCGGAGATGCGGGAGCTGGCCCAGGAGGAATATGACCAGGCCCTGAAGGACATCCCCCGGCTGGAGCGGGAAATTCAAATTCTGCTGCTGCCCAAGGACCCCAACGACCACAAGAACGTCATTGTGGAGATCCGGGCCGGGGTAGGGGGGGAGGAGGCGGCCCTGTTCGCCCACTCCCTCTATCGCATGTATGCCATGTACGCCGAGCGCCGGGGCTGGCGGGCGGAGGTGGACTCCGTCAGCGAGACCGAGCTGGGGGGCGTGAAAGAGATCTCCTTCACCATCGAGGGGGAGGGGGCCTTCTCCCGGCTGAAATATGAGAGCGGCGTCCACCGGGTCCAGCGGGTGCCAGAGACCGAGTCCGGCGGGCGGGTCCACACCTCCACCGTCACCGTGGCCGTGCTGCCCGAGATGGAGACGGCGGACGTGCGATTGGACATGGCGGATATCGAGATGCAGGTGTTCCGCTCCAGCGGCGCGGGGGGCCAGCACGTGAACAAGACCTCCTCCGCCGTGCGGCTGATCCACCGGCCCACGGGCACGGTGGTGGAGTGCCAGCAGGAGCGCAGCCAGTTCCAGAACCGGGACAAGGCCATGCGCATCCTGGCCTCTCGCCTATACGAGGCGGAGCAGGAGAAGATATCCTCGGAGTACACCGCCCAGCGCCGCAGCCAGATCGGCTCCGGGATGCGAAACGAGCGCATCCGCACCTATAACTTTCCCCAGGGCCGGGTGACGGACCACCGCATCGGCCTGACGCTATATAAAATAGACAGCATCATGAACGGCGACCTGAACGAGCTGATGGACGCCCTGGCCGCCGCCGATCAGGCCCAGCGGCTGAACGAACAGACTTGAGCAAAAAAACCAAAGGAGTTGGAACCCATGGACATCTATATTCACTACACGCAGCTGCCCCAGGACAAGGAACTGGCCGATATCGTCGGCGAACTGAACGAAGTGCTGGAGGAGGGTGGACGCGTGTGCGGCGGCGAGCAGGGCCGCATCGACCTGGACCTGGAGGACGAAAAGGTGAACCCCAAGTTCGCCCAGATCGCCGTGAAGGCCTATCTCCAGCGCGCCGCCTTTGACCCCACCACCAAGATCGAGATCGGCGGCATGGAGATCGGCATCTACGAATAAGCGGAGGCGCGGCATGTATCAGAATGTGATCTTTGATCTGGACGGCACTCTGCTGAACACCATTGACGACCTGGCCGACGCGGGCAACTGGGTGTGCGCCCAGCGGGGCTGGCCGGAGCACACCGTGGAGGAATATAAGCGCATGGTGGGCAACGGCAGCCCCAAGCTGGTGGAGCGCTTTGCCCCGGAGCAGGCCCGGGACCAGGCCACCCTGAAAGAGGCCCTGGCCCAGTTCTCTGCCCGGTACGACGCCCATAAGGAGGACAAGACCGCCGCCTATCCCGGTATGGTGGATCTCATCGCCCGGCTGAAGGCTGCGGGGGTGAACATGGCTGTGCTGACCAACAAAGCAGACCCCATGGCCCGCCCGGTGGTAAATGCCTATTATCCGGGGCTGTTCCCCACAGTGCAGGGGGCCCTGCCCGGAATGCCCACCAAGCCCGACCCCACTCTGCTGCATAAGCTGATGGAGCGCATGAACGCCACCAGGGAGAACACCCTGTTCGTGGGGGACAGCAACGTGGACATCCGCACCGCCAAAAACGGCGGTCTCACCGGCTGCGGCGTGCTGTGGGGCTTCCGCTCCCGACAGGAGCTGGAGACCGAGGGGGCGGACGTGCTGGTCCAGACCCCGGAGGAGCTGGAGCGGGTCATTTTAGGGCAATGAGCAAAAAGCGTAGTCCTTTCCATAAGAAAACGAGGTCCTCACATTGAAAACAGAGCTTTTAACGGAACAGGATGTCCCCAGAGCGGCGGAGATCCTTCAAAAAGGCGGCCTGGTGGGTATCCCCACGGAGACGGTGTACGGTCTGGGGGCCAACGGGTTTGACCCGGAGGCGGTGGCCCACATTTTCCAGGCCAAGGGCCGCCCCCAGGATAACCCCCTCATTCTCCACATCCCGGAGCCGGGCTGGCTGGAGCGCTGCTGTCAGGACATCCCGGCGGCGGCCTGGACCCTGGCAGAGCGGTTCTGGCCCGGCCCCATGACCATGATCCTGCCCCGCAGACCCCTGGTGCCCGACGTGGTCACGGCGGGACTGGACACGGTGGGGATGCGCTGCCCGGCCCATCCCCTGTGCCGGGCCATCATTGCGGCGGCGGATGTGCCCATTGCGGCCCCCTCGGGGAATACCTCCGGCCGGCCCAGCCCCACCACGGCGGGGCATATGCTGGAGGACATGGACGGGAAGATCGACGCCATTGTGGACGGCGGCCCCTGCGCCGTGGGGGTGGAGTCCACCATCATCGACCTGACGGTGACGCCGCCCCGGCTGCTGCGCCCCGGCGGGCTGCCGCTGGAGGCCCTGGAGGAGGTGCTGGGGAAGGTAGCCGTGGACAAGGCCGTCACCGGCCTGCTGGCCGCCGGGCAGTGCCTGACGTGCAAAGCAAAGCGTTCCTGAGTTCTGAGTGTTCCGCATCACTCAGGGCAAATTCCTCCAAACCGCCGTACCCGCGTGCACAACGCCGGGTGCGGCGGTTTTGCTTGTATACCGCGCACAGCTGCGGGGGCTCGCGGCGTTTCGCACAAGAAGCGGCGCAATGTGTGTAGCATATTTGGTGCAGCTGTCACTTGAAGATTTTTCAGGAATCTGTATAATATCAGGTATCGGAACAAAGGCGTTCCGCAGGGGCATCTTATGCCCTTGCGGGGCGCTTTTTTCTTTTTGCAGGGGATAAAAAGCTGCGGAGGGTGCCGTAGCCCCCGGTAAACAAGTAAAAAGGATGGGAAAGACTATGGAAAACTTTACAGAGCAGAAAACCACCCTTGGTCTGTACGACCCGCAGTTCGAGCACGATGCCTGCGGCATCGGCGCTGTGGTGGACATCAAGGGACGTAAAAGCCACCAGACGGTGGACGATGCACTGTCCATCGTGGAGCGGCTGGAGCACCGCGCCGGTAAGGACGCCGAGGGCAAGACCGGCGACGGCGTGGGCATCCTGCTGCAGATCAGCCACAAGTTCTTCTCCAAGGTGGCCGAGGAGCTGAACATCCGGCTGGGCAACGAGCGGGAGTACGGCGTGGGTATGTTCTTCTTCCCCCAGAACGAGCACCTGCGGGCACAGGCCATGAAGCTGTTCGAGGTGGTCACCCGCAAGGAGGGACTGGAGTTTCTGGCATGGCGCGAAGTGCCCGTAGACCCCGATGCCGTGGGTCAGAAGGCGCGGGACTGCATGCCCGCCATCTGGCAGTGCTTCATCAAAAAGCCCGCCAAGGTAAGCAAGGGCATTGAGTTTGACCGCCGCCTGTACATCGTGCGCCGCGTGTTCGAGCAGGCCAGCAACGGCACCTATGTGCCCAGCCTGTCCAGCCGCACCATCGTGTATAAGGGTATGTTCCTCGTGCACGACCTGCGCCGCTTCTACGCTGATCTGCAGGACCCGGATTATGAATCCGCCATCGGCATGGTGCACAGCCGCTTTTCTACCAACACCAACCCCAGCTGGATGCGTGCACACCCCAACCGCTTTATCCTGCACAACGGCGAGATCAACACCATCAAGGGCAACACCGACGCCATGCTGGCGCGTGAGGAGAGCATCTCCAGCCCCATTCTGCAGGACGATATGAACAAGATCCTGCCCATCATCAACACCTCCGGTTCGGACTCCGCCATGCTGGATAACACTCTGGAGTTTATGGTGATGAACGGTATGGATCTGCCGCTGGCTGTGATGATCACCATCCCCGAGCCGTGGGAGAACAACAAGAACATCAGCCAGAAAAAGCGGGATTTCTACCAGTACTACGCCACCATGCTGGAGCCGTGGGACGGCCCCGCCGCCATCCTGTTCTCGGACGGTGATGTGATGGGCGCGGTGCTGGACCGCAACGGTCTACGCCCCAGCCGCTACTACATCACCAAGGACGGCCGCATGATCCTGTCCTCTGAGGTGGGTGTGCTGGAATGCGACCCGGAGAATATTCTGGTCAAGGAGCGCCTGCGTCCCGGCAAGATGCTGCTGGTGGATACCGTCAAGGGCGAGGTGGTGGACGATGAAAAGCTGAAGGAGCTTTACGCCAGCCGCGAGCCCTACGGCGAGTGGATCGACCGCAATCTGGTGCAGCTGAGCGGGCTGAAGATCCCCAACGTGAAGGTGGAAAGCTACACCGGCGAGCAGCTGACCCGGCTGCAGAAGGTGTTCGGCTACAAGTACGAGGACGTGAACACCATGATCCTTGCCATGGCGCGGGCGGGCGCAGAGCCCTCCGGTGCCATGGGTACCGACACCCCGCTGGCCGTGCTCAGCAGCCAGCATCCCCCGCTGTTCAACTACTTTAAGCAGCGGTTCGCACAGGTGACGAACCCGCCCATTGACGCCATCCGGGAAAAGGTGGTCACCTCCACCAGCGTTTACATCGGTGCCCACGGCAATCTGCTGGAGGATAAGCCCGAGAACTGCAAGGTGCTCAAGGTGCACAACCCCATCCTGACCAACACCGACCTGTTGAAGATCAAGTACATGAACGTGCCGGGCTTCAAGGTGGCTACGGTGTCCATCAACTACTACAAGAACACCAGTCTGGAAAAGGCCATCGACCGGGTATTTCTGGAAGTGGATCGCGCCTACAAGGAGGGTGCAAACATCATCATCCTGTCCGACCGGGACGTGGATGAATACCATGTGACCATTCCCAGCCTGCTGGCTGTTTCGGCAGTGTCCCAGTACCTCATCCGCACCAAAAAGAGCACCGCGCTGGCACTGATTTTGGAGAGCGCCGAGCCCCGGGAGGTGCACCACTTTGCCACCCTGTTGGGCTACGGTGCCTGCGCCATCAACCCCTATCTGGCACACGAGACCATCGGGCAGCTGATCGACGAGGGTCTGCTGGACAAGGACTATTACGCCGCTGTGCAGGACTACGACAACGCCATCCTCAACGGCATCGTGAAGATCGCCTCCAAGATGGGCATTTCCACCATCCAGAGCTACCAGAGCAGCCAGATCTTCGAGGCTGTGGGCATCTCGAAGGAGGTCATCGACAAATACTTCACCGGCACGGTGAGCCGCGTGGGCGGCATCAGCATGGCAGACATTCAGGCCGATGTGGAGGCGCTGCATAACGCTGCCTTTGACCCGCTGGGGCTGGATATCAACATGGAGCTTGCCGACAGCGGTGCCCACAAGTTCCGCAGCGGCAAGGAAGAGCACCTGTTCAACCCCCAGACCATCCACCTGTTCCAGAAAGCCTGCCGCACCGGCGATTACGCCACCTTCAAGCAGTTCACCCAGACGGTGGACAACATGGGTGCCGAGGGCGTGCATCTGCGCAGTCTGCTGGACTTCAACTACGCCGCAGACGGCGGCATCCCGCTGGAAGAAGTAGAGCCGGTCTCCAGCATCGTCAAGCGGTTCAAGGGCGCTGCCATGAGCTACGGCGCACTGAGCAGTGAGGCGCACGAGACCATTGCCATTGCCCTGAACCGTCTGGGCGGCCGCAGCAATACCGGTGAGGGCGGCGAGCCTGAGGAACGCTACCACAGCGAGAGCAATTCCAAGATCAAGCAGGTGGCCTCTGCCCGCTTTGGCGTGACCAGCAAATATCTGGTCAGCGCCGAGGAGATCCAGATCAAGCTGGCACAGGGCGCAAAGCCCGGCGAGGGCGGCAACCTGCCCGGTGCCAAGGTGTATCCGTGGATCGCCAAGACCCGCCACAGCACCACCGGCGTGGGCCTGATCTCTCCCCCGCCCCACCACGATATCTACTCCATCGAGGATCTGGCAGAGCTGATCTACGATCTGAAAAACGCCAACCGCAGCGCCAACATCAACGTCAAGCTAGTCAGCGAGGCCGGTGTCGGCACCATTGCCGCCGGTGTTGCCAAGGGCGGCGCACAGGTCATTCTGGTGTCCGGCTATGACGGCGGCACCGGTGCTGCACCCCGCACCTCCATCAAGCACGCAGGTCTGCCTTGGGAGCTGGGCATCGCCGAGACCCACCAGACCCTGATCCTGAACGGTCTGCGCACCCGTGTGCGCATTGAGAGCGACTCCAAGCTGCTGTCCGGCCGGGATGTAGCCATCAGCTGCATGCTGGGCGCCGAGGAGTTCGGCTTCGGCACTACCCTGCTGATGGCAGAGGGCTGCGTGATGATGCGTGTGTGCAATCTGGACACCTGCCCCATGGGCATCTGCACTCAGAACCCCGAGCTGCGCAAGAACTTCAAGGGCAAGCCGGAGTACATCATAAACTACCTCACCTTTGTGGCAGAGGAGCTGCGAGAGTACATGGCAAAGCTAGGCGTGCGCACCGTGGACGAGCTGGTGGGCCGCACCGACCTGCTGCGGGTCAAGCCCGCTGCCCCGGGCAGCCGCGCCGCAAAGCTGGATCTGGATTGCATTCTGCACAACCCCGCCATTGCAAACAGTAACGTCCACTTCATCAAGGAGGACAGCTACGACTTCCATCTGGAAAACACGCTGGACATGAAGGTGCTGATGAAGAAGTTCAAGCTGGGCAGCAAGGCTCCCCAGAGCGTCAGCCTGAATGTTTCCAACGTGGATCGCGCCTTTGGTGCCATCTTTGGCAGCGAGATCACCCGCAAATACGGCAACGACCTGCCGGACGATGTGTACACCGTGCACTGCACCGGTGCAGGCGGCCAGAGCTTTGGTGCCTTTATCCCCAATGGCCTGACGCTGGAGCTGGTGGGCGACTGCAACGACTACATGGGCAAGGGCCTTTCCGGCGGCAAGATCATCGTGCGCCCGCCGCAGGGCATCGACTTCAAGCCCGAGGAGAACATCATCACCGGCAACGTGGCGCTGTACGGCGCTACCAGCGGCAAGGCGTTCATCTCCGGCGTGGCCGGCGAGCGCTTCTGCGTGCGCAACAGCGGCGCGACCGCCGTTGTAGAGGGCGTGGGCGACCACGGCTGCGAGTACATGACCGGCGGCACCGTGGTGGTGCTGGGACAGACCGGCAAAAACTTTGCAGCCGGTATGACCGGTGGCATTGCCTATGTGCTGGACGAAAACTGGGACTTCTACCAGCGGGTGAACAAGGAGACCGTCAGCCTTGAGCCGGTGGAGCACAAGTACGATGTTGCCACCCTGAAGGAGCTGATCCGCGCCCATGTGGAGGCCACCGGCTCTCCGCGCGGCAAGGAGATTCTGGACAATTTCAGTGCGTTCCTGCCCAAATTCAAAAAGGTGCTGCCTTACGATTACGACCGCATGCTGCGGGTCATCGCCTCGGTGGAGGAGCGTGGTCTGGACGGCGAGCAGGCACAGATCGAAGCATTTTATGCAGTGCAGAAGCATAAGTAAGGAGGGGCAGCAGCATGGGTAAGACAACAGGATTTATGGATTATGCGCGCAAGACCAGCACGGACGTTGCGCCGCTGGAGCGCCTTGAAAATTTTAACGAGTTCCACATCTGGCTCTCGCGGGAGCAGCAGCAGACGCAGGCCGCCCGCTGCATGGACTGCGGCGTGCCCTTCTGTCAGGCAGGCATGATGATCGGCGGCATGGCCTCCGGCTGTCCGCTGAGCAATCTCATCCCGGAGTGGAACGATCTGGTGTACCACGGCAAGTGGGAACTGGCGCTCCACCGCCTGATGGCCACCAACCGCTTCCCGGAGTTTACCAGCCGGGTGTGCCCCGCCCTGTGTGAGGCCGCCTGCACCTGCGGGGATGTGACCGGCAGCAGCGTCACCGTGCGCGAAAACGAGCACGCCATCATCGAGACGGCCTACGCCAAAAACTGGCTGACCGCCACCCCGCCGCCGACCCGCACCGGCAAGAGCGTTGCCGTGGTGGGCAGCGGCCCTGCGGGGCTTTCAGTGGCCGAGTACCTGAATAAGCGCGGCCACGCCGTCACGGTGTTTGAACGCGCCGACCGCGTGGGAGGCCTTTTGATGTACGGCATCCCCAACATGAAGCTGGACAAGGCAGTCATCGAGCGCCGGGTCAAGCTGATGCAGGCCGAAGGTGTTGTGTTCCGCACCGGCATGGATGTGAGCGGTGCCGTGCCCGCCGAGCAGCTGCTGGCAGATTTTGATGCCGTAGTGCTGTGCTGCGGCGCAAAAAAGCCCCGCGACCTGAACGTGCCCGGCCGGGACGCCAAGGGCGTGCACTTTGCGGTGGACTACCTGACCAGCGTGACCAAGAGCCTGCTGGACTCGGGTTTTGCAGACGGCAAGGCCATCAACGCAGCCGGCAAAAATGTGCTGGTCATCGGCGGCGGCGACACCGGCAACGACTGTCAGGGCACTGCTCTGCGGCAGGGCTGCACCGACCTGATGGCACTGGAAATGATGCCGCAGCCCCCTGTCGAGCGCACCGCCGCAAACCCGTGGCCGGAGTGCCCCCGGGTGCTGAAGGTGGACTACGGCCAGACCGAGTGCATTGCCAAGTTCGGCAAGGACCCGCGCGTGTACCAGACCACCGTCAAGGAGTTTTTGAAGGACGAGGCCGGTAACCTGACCGGTGCCGTCATCAGCTGCCTGAAGCCGGAGCGCGACCCCGAGACCGGCCGCACCAGCATGGTGCCCACCGGCAAGGAATTTACCTACGACTGCCAGCTGGCGTTTATCGCCGCAGGCTTTACCGGCTGCGAAAACTACACAGCCGATGCCTTTGGGGTGGAGCTGACCGCCCGGGGCAATGTAGCCGACCACAGCTTTAAGACCAACGTGGACAAGGTGTTCGTCTGCGGCGATATGCGCCGCGGCCAGAGCCTTGTGGTGTGGGGTCTGCGCGAGGGCCGCGATTGCGCCGCCGAGGTGGACCGCTGCCTAATGGGCTACTCGAACCTTTAATTTGCCATTCTCTTTCCTATCCTAAACAAGCAGAAGCGGGAGCCCGTTCAAGGCTCCCGCTTCTGCTTTTATTGTATGCTGTTTAATTGGTATCGTATTCCGGCTCTGTACTGCCCTCCGGGGGCGTTTCCGGGGTGGTAGGCTCGGTAGCGGCAGGCTCCTCCGGGGTGGCAGTGATCTGCACACTGGGGTCTGCGGCGATATACACAGTGATCACCGTGCCCACCGTGACCATGGCGCCCTCTTCCTCGCTGGCAGAGACCACACAGCCCGTAGCGTAGGAGCCATCGTTCACTACCATAAAGCAGCTGGCCACAAGCCCCCGGCTGCTCAGGATCTCAATAGCCTTATCCTGCGATGCACCGACGATCTTGGGCATCTCCACCTTCTCCGGGCCCTGACTGACCACGATCTGGATCACCTCGCCGTTCTCCATCACCTCGCCGGCCTCCGGCTCCTGCCGGATGATCTGCCCGGAAGGCACGGTATCGCTGTACTCCAGCACCGCCCGGAACAGGTACATACTGGTGTACTCGCGGTTATTCTTGATTTGTTCGTAGTCGATGCCCACAAAGTTGGGCACAAGGTTCTGGGGCTTCATTTCCTCGCTGCTGGCAGCTTCCGAGCTCGGCTCCGAAGAGGGAGTTTGTTCCTCCTTGCTGCTCACGATGCCCCACAGGGTGAGCAAGATCAAAACGGAAAGCAGGATCAGAATGCCCGCCAGCAGCCCTTTCAAACTGAGCAGGTGTTCCCTGCCCTGCCCGCTCTGCTCTGTCCGCGCCGGATGCATCGGGGTCTCCGGCTTCATGGTGCGGGTCAGCTCGGCGGTATATTCCTTGGAAGAAAGCGCCTGATACAGCTGCGGCACGGTCTGGATGCGCTCCATGACCTTGAGCCGCAGCCCCAGCTGCAATACATCGGAAACATAGGCCGGTACGGCAGGCTCTACGGTGCGTGCCCGGGGGTTAGAGTCCGACACCACACGCTGGGCAGCGGGCATGGGCGCCTGCCCGCATACCATGCGGTAAAAGACGGCGGCAAGGCTGTATTCGTCGGTGTAGCGCCCCTCAAACTCGGCGGTGGTGTACTGCTCCGGCGCAGAGTAACCCTCGTACAGCTGCTCGTGCAGACCGCTGCCTGCGGTGCGCAGACCCACGGTGGCGTACCCGGCCAGACGGCAGCGGCCATCCGACATCACCCGGATATTCTCCGGGCAGATGCCGCGGTGCACCAGCCCTGCCTTGTGCATGGCCGCCACGCCCTCAAACACCGGCCGCAGCATGGCGCAGGCCTCCTCTGCCTGCACCGGAGCGGGACGATTTTCCAGCCATTGCTCCAGCGGGGTGCCGCCTAAGTTTTCCAGCACCGCATACACGGTGTTGTTGGCCTCCACCACGTCCAGCACGGCCTCCAGACCGCTGGCGGGGGTAATGCGTTGGATGGCGCGGTACAGGTCTGCAAAGTCCATGCGGGTGGTCTTGAACAGTACTTCGCTGCCCTGCTTGGGGCGTAGGATGCAGTCCGCCCCGCGCTCGGCAGACAGGGTGACCGGCAGGTACTCCTTGATGGTCACTCGGAAGCCACCCAGATTCTCCACGCCGCTGTACAGCACGCCTTCGCCGTCCAGACTGCGCATCTCGCCCACGGTGTAGCGCCCGGCCAGCACCGTGCCCACCGGCAGGCAGCCCGCCGGGTTGCATCCCTCTAAGATCTTCCCACAATGGGGGCAGACGGTCGCCGCAGGCGGCAGTTCCCCCATGCAGAACGGACACAGGCGTTTTTGCTCCATAGTGTTCTCTCCCCTTCCAAACTTCTATACATTTTATTGTATCATAGTGTTCCCCGCCGTGCAAGCTGTCCGCATTTTGGTGCACACGCAAAAAAGACCGGGGCCCGCAGCCCAAAGGGCTGACAGGCTCCGGTCTTAAAGATGCAAGGGGTTTCCCTTATGCTGCGCTTAGTGGATGAACACAGGGCCCAGCGGGTTTGCAATGGGACTTACATAGCCGCCCAGCAGCTTGGGGATAGCAAGGCTGATGTCGGGGATGTAGGTCAGCAGCAGCAGTGCAATGAACATGCACAGGTAGAACGGCAGGGTCGCCTTGACTACCTTCTCCATGGGACGCTTTGCAACGGCAGAGCCGATGAACAGAACGGAGCCAACGGGAGGAGTCAGCAGACCGATGCCGCAGTTCAGAACCACGATGATACCGAACTGGATGGGATCGATGCCGATGGAGGTGGCGATGGGCAGCAGGATGGGGGTAGCGATCAGGATGATGGGAGCCATATCCATGATCATGCCCAGCACCAGCAGGATCAGGTCGATGAGCAGTGCAATGATGTAGGGGTTATCGGTGAGGTCGGTGATGGCGGTTGCTGCCAGATCAGGCACATGCAGCATGGTCAGGCAGTTGCCGAACACTGCAGAGGTAGCGATCAGGATCAGCACGATGGACAGGGTGTTGACGCACTCGTCCAGAGCGTGCCACACGCCCTTCCAGTCCAGACCCTTATAGACGAACACAGAAACGAGCAGAGAGTAGATAACGGCGATAGCAGCGGACTCGGTAGCGGTAAACACACCGCCGACAACGCCGAACACCACGATGATGACAGCGGCCAGTGCCCAGATGGAAGTGCCCAGCTGCTTGACAAAAGCCTTGATGCTGAAGGGATCACCCTTGGGGTAGTTGCGCTTGACCGAGATGATGTAGGAGCCGATCATCAGCACGATAGCCAGCAGAGCGCCGGGCAGGTAACCGGCCAAGAACAGGCTGCCCACGGAGATACCACCGGCGGTGGTAGCGTAGATGACCATGTTATGGCTGGGGGGAACCAGCAGACCCTCGCAGGAGGAGGTGATGGTAACAGCGGTGGAGAAGTCTGCACCGTAGCCCTGATCCACCATCATGGGGATCATGATAGAGCCGATGGAAGCGGTATCGGCGGAAGCGGAACCGGAAATGCCGCCGAAGAAGTAGGAAGCCACGATGTTGACCATGGCCATGCCGCCGCGCATCCAGCCGACGCAGGCATCGGCCAGAGCGATCAGTTTTTCAGAGATGCCGCCGGAGCCCATGAGCACACCCATGGTGATGAAGAAGGGCACGGCCATCAGGCTGAAGGACGAAATGCCCTTGACCATCAGACGGCAGACATCCGTAAGGGCCTGGCCCTGCACCATCAGGCAGAACACACTGGAAAGGCCAACGGCGTATGCAATGGGGAACCGCAGAAAGATCATCACAAAGAAGCTGACCAGAAGGACAAGGATCGCCAGTGTCTGAACTGTCATATCAATTCTCCTCCTTTACAAACAGGCTCTTGATGTGGTTGTAGATGGACTCAAATTCGAACACGATCATGGCAACACCGGCCAGCGGCACGGGGAAGTACATCCAGAAGCGGCTCAGCCAGGGCATGGAAACGTAGAAACCGCGGCCGCCCAAGGTGGTAGCGTAGTTCCAGCCCACCACCATCATAATGATGCCCAGCACCATCACGGCAGCATCGGCCAGGATGTCCAGCACCTTGACGACTGCCTTGGGCAGGTAGACATCAAAGGCGGTCATGCGGATGTGGGCACCGCGGCGGATGGCCAGCGCTGCACTCAGCACGGCCATGTAGCTCATGCAGGTCAGCACGACTTCTTCCGACCAGGCAGGGTCCGGGATGAAGGGGACGTAACGGCCAATGACCGACATGGTGGTGATGAGGATGTCCAGGATCAGCAAAATCTTGCAGATGAACAGCACCACCTTATAGGTGATGTCGTACGCCGGCTTGATCTTATCCAATGTGGTAAAGATTTTCGGCATAAGGTTTCCTCCTTTACTATGAAAGCCCGGCGGGGGCAGCGGGCCGATTTCCCGTTGTCCCCGCCGGGCCATTTTATTTTTGCATGGAAAAGGCGCTTTTGCTTATGCCTTCATGTCCAGCAGCTTCTGGTACAGCTCAGCCTGATCGGAGGTGTTGTCGCTGATGACCTTGGCACATGCTTCCTGCCAGGGTGCCTTATCGGGAACATCGACCACATTGCAGCCGGAGGACTTCAGCTCATCCAGAACCTTGTTCTCAGCGCTCTCAGACAGGTC
>ENA-UEPV01001408-UEPV01001408.1-human-gut-metagenome-genome-assembly--contig:-NODE-1408-length-15136-cov-4.283485_pt1 | contig 15136 bp, 8 predicted proteins | sample MGYA00242942_ERZ507925 | MGnify/ENA primary metagenome ERZ507925 (study PRJEB26167, sample SAMN06115453) | human gut metagenome | host: Homo sapiens | place: China:Fujian | collected 2015-08-26... | reverse complement strand
AGGATTTTTATCGTCTGCTTCGAAAAAAGGTAATACCCTTGTAACTGAAATTACCCGTAAGATTGAACGCTTGAAAGAAAAAATATGAGAGAATTATCGACATATCCGGAACAACATCATTAACTATTGGAGCCTCAGTAAACTGCAATATTGCAATAGGTGGCGAGTATGTCAAGGATGATGCTCTCGTTCTTAATAAAAAGTCCGAAGGCTTTGTTGTTGATATCCAAAAGACAACCTATGGTGTTTATATCAATGGTAAAAAGGCAAAGAATAAAGACATTATTAAGGATGGAGACTTTCTTTCCATCTCTGATTATTTCTTCTACTTCAAGTATAATAAGATTTGGACACAGATTCGACCTGAGATGAAGATCAATTCCCTTAGTTTTTTGGATATGCCATCAAAAGGAGAATATCCAAAGTTCAATCGCAACACACGCATTAAAACTGTTGTATGTAAGGATGATATCGAGATCCTCGATCCTCCAGCCGCACCTCAGAAGCCTAAAAACAATCTGCTGACAAGACTTCTCCCTTCCATGGGTATGCTTGTTGCTGCAGGTGTCATGGCCTTCTTCGGTGGCGCTATGATCATTATGTCTGTTATTTCTGCAGGAATGGCAATCTTTACTTCAGTACTCACCCTTAAACAGGGCAATAAAGAATATAAGCAGAGCAGTGAGGAGAGAATCCAAAAGTACAATGCTTATATTTCTAATAAGCGTAAAGACATAGAGAACTGCAGAGCTGATGAGAAAGCAGCTCTTGATAGCATTTATATTTCTCAAGACGAAGAAACCAGACGTTTTGAAGCTTTTTCACCAAGTCTTTTTGATAGAACCCCTGAAGACAAAGATTTCTTGTCTGTCAAGCTTGGGGAGGGCGCAGTAGAGGCTCAGAGACACATCAAGTATAAGAAACAGGAAAAACTTGAAATAGACGATGAACTGCAGGTGCTTCCTGAGCAGTTGTGTGACGAGTATAGATATATCAATAGTGCCCCGATTGTGTGTAACTTTAAGGATGTAAATGCGGTGGGCATTGTTGGTGCGTTGGAAGACAGATACAACATATTTAAGAACACAATTATTGATATTGCAGCTCGTCAGTATTTCAAGGATGTCAAGATGGTGTTTGTTGCTCAGGAAAGTAATGCAGATAAGATTTATTGGCTTCGTATGTTGCCTCAAGTATCTGTCGATGAGCAAAAAATTAAAACTGTAGTTACAGACGATGAGAGTAAAAATATCGTTTTTGAATATCTGTATAAGGAATTGACACTTCGCCAGCAAACAAAAAAACATGATAATCATATTGTCATTTTCCTTTTTGACGAATACGGATTCAAAAGTCATCCGATTTCTAAGTTTGTTGGGAAAGCAAAGGATTTAGGTGTTACTTTTGTTTTCTTTGGCGCAACAACAGCGGATATCCCGCTGGGTTGCGAAAGGTTGATTTCCTTAACTGGAGCAAATTCCGGCTGTCTTATGCTGACAGAAGATAATAGTAAAGCTACAGAGTTCACCTACACCCCTCTCTCTACTGAGGATGCGAAGAAGATAGTGGATTTAATGGCTCCAGTTTATAGTGAGGAAATCTCACTGGAAGGCACTTTAACAAAGAGCATTTCAATGTTCGAAATGTTAAATATTTTGGCGGTAGATGACATTAACTTAGAAGAAAGATGGAAGACTTCTGAAGTATATAAATCTATGGCCGCACCATTAGGCGTATCAAAAAGCGGCATGGTATATTTAGACCTGCATGACAAGGCACATGGTCCTCACGGTCTAGTGGCAGGTACTACCGGTTCTGGTAAGTCTGAAATCTTGCAGACGTACATTCTTTCTATGGCTACCTTGTTCCATCCTTATGAAGTGGGATTTGTAATCATCGACTTTAAGGGGGGTGGTATGGTTAATCAATTTAAGAACCTTCCACATTTGATGGGTGCCATAACAAATATCGATGGTAAGGAAATTGACCGTTCCTTGAAGTCGATTAAGGCAGAACTACAAAAGAGACAGAAACTATTTGCAGAGGCAGAAGTAAATCACATTGATAAATACATACGTAAATTTAAAGGCGGAGAAGTGAAAATTCCGTTACCTCACTTGATAGTGATAGTTGACGAATTTGCTGAATTAAAAGCCGAGCAGCCTGAATTTATGAAGGAACTTATATCGACGGCTCGTATTGGTCGAAGTTTAGGTGTTCATCTTATTCTTGCCACACAAAAACCTTCCGGTCAGGTGAATGAGCAAATTTGGAGTAACTCCAAGTTCAAGCTGTGTCTCAAGGTTCAGAGCCAGGAAGATAGTAACGAGGTTATTAAATCGCCATTGGCATCCGAAATCAAAGAGCCAGGTCGCGCATATTTGCAGGTAGGAAACAATGAAATCTTCGAACTATTTCAGTCTGCATACAGCGGTGCTCCCGAAAAGATGGACGATAACGCTATTAAGGAATTTTCGATTAGAAGTGTTTCCTCTTGCGGCAAGAGAACTCCTGTTTACGTTCAGAAACGCAAACAGGCAGATGGAATAAACACCACACAGTTGGATGCCATTGTCGAATATGTAAATCTCTATAGTCAGAAGGAAGGCATCGAGAGATTACCTAACATTTGTCTACCTCCTTTGGAGAAGTCTATTTCGGTGCCAAAGGAATTGGCGGTAAAAGGCAATAGTTATCCTATTGGTATTTACGATGATCCGGACACACAATATCAGGGTGAAGCGTATTTCGATTTTGATGCTGACAATACAATTATTGTGGGAGCATCCCAAACTGGTAAGACCAATCTTCTTCAGCTTATTGTAAGAGAAATAGCGTCACAAAAGAGGGCTAATGAGGCAAGTTTTTACATTATTGATTTGGGTTCAATGATTCTTAAGAATTTCGAGAAATTGAATCACGTTGGTGGTGTTGTCCTCTCTTCTGAAGAGGAAAAGTTGAAGAATTTATTTAAGCTCCTCTTACAAGAATTAGATGCTAGAAAAGAGAAATTGATGTCTGTAGGTGTCAGCTCCATATCTTCGTATAATGAAGCTGGTTACAACGACATTCCACATCTGTACGTGATCCTTGAGAACTTTGCTGTTTTTAGAGAACTGTATGCGGATAAATATGAAGATGATTTCCTGTTCATTGCACGCGAAGGCATTACTTATGGTATTTCCTTAATTGTTACCGCGACCACTACAAGTGGTTTCGGGTATAAGTATATGTCAAATTTTGCAAACCATATTGCACTTACGTGTAATGATAATTCGGAGTATTCTAATCTCTTTGATCGCTGCAGAACTGAACCGAGCAATATACCTGGACGTGTTCTCGTTTGTTTTAATAAAGTTATCTATGAAGCTCAAACATATTTGAGTTTTGATGGAGAAAAAGAGGTTGATAGAATAAGTGCAATTAAAGCATTTATTGCCGAGCAAAATGACCGTAATGTCGGCTTGAGAGCTAAACGCATTCCTGAGGTTCCGGATATCCTTGATCAGTCTTATATCTATGATAACTTTGCGGTTAATGTTCAGAATCAGATTGCAGTTTCTCTTAACTACCAGCAGGTTGAGCCTGTTTACTTTGATATTACATCTATGCCGCAGCTTGCACTTGTCGGAAAGCTGACGACGAATATGATCGGCTTTGAAAAAGCACTAATTAACGAAATAAAGATGAGTTACTTTGACCGACCGGCTGATGTATATATCATAGACTCTCTTTCGAGAGATCTTATGGGATATGCAGATGAACCTTTTGTGGAAGAATACTCGATTGACTACTCTATGTTGAGCACGATCTTTGAGGATGTAACAAGCCAACTCGAAGAGAGATACTCCGAGGTGTTGGAAGAAGGTCTTGAGGTCCTCGACAATAAGCCGTTACTGTTTGTGCTTATAAATAACACAAACGCCATTGAATACATTTCTACTTCAAAGGAGCTCATGTCTATGTATACTTCGATTGTTACGAAGTATAAGGCCATGAAGGTAATGCTTGTATTTGGTGGTATTAATGACGAGGCAATTGGATATTCAAGCGGGGATCTTCTTAAGAAGCTAAAAGAAAATAAGAACGCAATGATCTTTACTAATCTTGCCGAACATAAAGTGTTTGATATTCCGGCTGCATTTATTAGAGCCAATAAGAAACCTATCGATGCATCTCAGGGATATTATCTGCGTGAAACAGAAATTGTAAAGATTCGTTTTGCAAAGGAGGAATAGACGGATGGCAGGTCAATTTGATTTCAAACTTGATACTAGTGCCTTTACAGAATCGGCAGAAGCAGCCAAGAATCTTGCTGAGACCTTGGAAGGTGCTATCGCAAAGGCGGACAAAGCTATTAATAATCTGTACGATGCTTGGGTTGGCGAAGGTCGAAATGAGTTCGAAAAAAAGTATAAAATTTTTGAACAACAGGTTGCAGATATTAAAAATGGTCTTTGGGATTTATATGAGGATATCGTTGTCGCAGAAGAAGGATACATTCAAGCCGATACTGATGCAGCTAAGGCGATGGATGGTGTATCAGAGGGCGGTGTATCCCTTAGTGATTATTAATTGAAAAGGAGGCGAGAATCTTGGCTTACTCAGTAGAAACATTAAAGAGCTGGCGTCGTGATGCAAAGAGCAAAAGAAAAACTAATAAAAGCCGCAGAGACGCTGTTAGAAAACCGTATGATAACGGTTGGAAAATGGATGATTACTACTCCAAGATTAAAAAGAAAGTAGATGATTGCACCTCTGAATTAGAAAATGGCATTAAGGGTATGAGTTCTGTCCTGAACGGAAAATGCAATGCTATTGAAGATCACAGAGAAAAGCAATGTCTCACAAATCAGTATAATTTCTCACAAGCTTTTTCCTATATGGCCAGTGAGATAAATCGTTGTCAAGGTAATATGGATTACTACGACGGAAAAATAGCCGATTACGAAAGGCAGATAAAGGAGCAAGGCGGAGTAATTCTGCCGTGGGAATAAAATATGGGCAAAATAACAATTGACTATTCAGAAATAAATAGTGCGGCAAAAAAAGCTCGTTCTGTTTCTGGATATTTTGAAGACTTCGAAGAGGAACTTGAAAAAAAAGTCTCTAAAAAGCTTAGTGGATTACCTGGCTCGGATAGCAAGGGTAATATCGGAAATGCTAAGAGTGTTGTATCCTCTAAGATTAAAGAGCTTAGAGAGAAGAAAAAGTACTATTCTGATCTGGCCTCAAGTCTCGAAAAACTTGCGGAAAACATTGAGTATGAAGAGAAAAGTGTTGTTACTGATGTTAGATACATTGCAACCGAGGCTCTTGAATTAAACAGACAGTCTAAATGGCAAGCATTTTGTCAGTGGGCGTATGGAACATTTTGTGTTGATATGCTGAACTGGAATCCCGTTACTCGCTTTATCGGCAATGGTATAAAGAAAGGCCTTGACTGGGTTCAGGAAAAAGGAACTAAAATTGTTGACTGGTTCAAGCATGGCGAAGGAAAGTATTATTTGGGAATTGCACTTGACGCTTTAGCAGTGGTTGGTGCAATTGCCGGTACGGTTGTTGCAATTGCTTTAGCTGTTGCTACGGGAGGTGCTGCAGCTCCTCTGGTGGTTGCAGCAGTTGCATCGACTATTGGTACTGTAATGACGATGGTTGACTCAGGTTTCTCAATCTATAATAAGGTTAAGGCTCTGAAGGTTGAAAAGGAAACTGGTGATCCGGGGCGTGCTCGTTATTACGGTAACATCAGTGGTGTCAGTGATACAATTGACAAGACCGATATGGGTGGAAAAACTGCTAACGATGTGTGGGGTGTTGTAGGCACGGGATATGATGTAGTTCACGTTACAGCAGACATTACCGCAGTTGTTTCTGGCACAATCGGTGTTGCAGGATTATCCGGACAGGCTGTGAAAAACCCTGTAACTGGAAAGTTTGAACTAAAAACAACTTATGATCCGTCCAAGATAAAGTCCAACCTTAAGGGAACATTCCTTGAAAAAATTGGTTTCCGAAATAAAGGTGGAAAATGGACATTTAATATCAAGAATTTGTTCAGCACAAAACGGCCTACAGGAACAATGCCAAGAACTGATTTATTTAAGAAAGATATTATCGGCGATAAAATTGGAGATACTACATATAAAACAATCAATAAGATTAAGAAGTACTCTGGTCTTCCTGGCAAATACTATAAAAAGGCAACACAGATTGAGAAAATCTTTACGCCGGATAGTTCTGGATATGATAAGTTTAAGAACACCATGAAATATATTGGTGGAACAGATTTCAATATATCCTCCCCTGTTGGTGATTTTAACGATACTGTATTAGAAATAATTGATACTGTTATTGATATAGCAGCGTAAGGAGGGTGATTTATGCAGTCTTATGAAATTAATCATGGTAAGCGTAAGAAAGCGATTAAGCAGGTTGTAAAGGCCAACGTGAAAAACGCAAAAGGTATTGTGAAATTCTGCTATGGACTTACTTGGTTTCTTAGAATTTTAGCAGTAATTTTAGGCTTGGCCAATATCCTTTATGTTTTTTTTCTCTTATTCGAATATACTCAGTTCTATCGTTTGCACACACCGACAACACATAAATACCTGCCGGTAAAGAAGATACATTCAAACGAGACTTCGACCCGACCATCGTATCACGATAAACAGCCACACCTCGAAGATCGAATACAGTCAATTCTGCGCCAACACAAGCTCTCACCGTCAGAATATCCCTGACAGGATTAGGAGAAGCTACGATTTTCAAACTTTCTGCATCCTCAATTCCACTAACTTCGGTTACATGCACCGAAACCATTTTTGTCTCTACCCGCCCATTCGAATTGACCGTTAACGAGAAACTCGTATCGCCCAATTTCTCACCGGAAAGAATCAAATCATATCCCTCGATTCGGGCAGAAAGAATAGAGGGGTCTTCTACCTTGACTGTCGAAACGACCGCCGCAGAAAGATTATCGGCATCGGAAACACTCTCTAATAGCGAAATTTTTACAGGAGAACTACCCACCGACAAATTATCGGAAATCGAGATAACCGGATATTCATTATCGGGGAATACCGGCATAGCCGGGAACCAATAGTATTTCTCAGGAAGTAACGTATTCAACAACTCGCCATTCGTCCCGTCCACTATGTGAATCCAATTGTTCATGTAATGGGACAGATAACCCGATTCCGTAGAAGTTACCACGACATTATCGGTCTGCGGGTCCACTCTCAAACCCGCGCCATAGAACATCTGCACATACTCCCCGTCTTGATCGGGCAAAGTAAAAAACGATGCATTCAATTCATCGGTATCTATATTATAGCGTACGACTTTATTTTTACTTTCATCGGCAAAATAAAGCAGGTTAGATTTATATGCTGCGCATAAACTCCCGGCATTCCATGCTCCCCATGTATCGGTGACCCGACAACCGGAGGGTAACGACCGAGTCCAAGTTTCGAACGAAACCGGATTTATCCTAACCAACGCATTTCCATCGGCAGCCCAAATATTTCCGTCTCGCCCCAACACAAGAGTCGCGATAGACGGAAGTTCGATAGTAGTTTGTAAGGTGTGGTTTTCGGCATCGATCACCAATACGCCCTCCGATTGCTTCGCAGCAAAGACATATTTACCGGCTCGGACCATAGAACCTATCTGACCCGAATAAAGACCTTCGTCATTCGAGGTCCCTTCTATCACATCGCCGACCTTCATGTTTTCAATATCGAAAACAAAAATTCCCGATGAACTTCCTATATATCCCGTCTTCTCATCTACACCCAAAAAGGAACGGCCGTCACCGCCGCCTATTTGATCAAAAGCCGCTATCTTTTCCAACGACAAGGCATCGGCCACGACCAGTCGCCCCCCTGTCGATTCTTCTTCGGTCGACTTCGCCTGTTTGGAAATCAAAAAGAATTTTTCACCGTAAATCGTTCCGAATTGCGTTGTGACACCCAACTTCTCATCGGGATTCTCCCGACGGAATATCCGGTACACCATTCGGCCATCATTCGTCAGGAAATTAATGGTTCCATTATCCCAGCCATACCAATCTTCATTGACAAAAAATATCCCTTGCGAATAATCGACAGCTTCCTGTATATATGGCTCTACCGCTACGGCATTAGCATAATCCGGTGTATCGCTACCGGGTTTATCGTAATAAAATATATAGGTATATCGATTTTGTATCGGCATTTTATTGATTTCGGTCTCAGCCTCGTTTCCGCTTTCGCTTCGGGCCAAACAATGCCATACTCCATCTTCCGAGACCGAAGGAGAATTCCAATGGTCCTCTTTGTCGACACACTCCCATTTCTTGAAATTATTCGGAGTCGCTGTAAATTGTCCCGTAGCATTATACTTAGGATAGGTCGTATCGCCGCCGACAACCAATGCAACGGTATTCTCCCCATTCAGTTCGAAACCCAATCCATCGACCGTGTAACCACCTTGTCGGCGCATCAGAGAAAACAAACGAGGATCCGTTTTCACCACATCGTTCAACATTTCCACGATTGTAGTTTCCTCCTCCCCTTTATAGCCCCACGCCAACGCTCCGGGCGTTTTCCCGTCGTTCCAAGCGATGACTAACATGGCTTCGACATTCCCTTCTCCTATCCAATAATTTATATCCGAAAAGGAAACGGCACGAACCGACATAGACCAACTGCCGAAAAAAGCTAAAAAAAGAAGTAAATATTTTCTCATCTTTCTATTTTTTTGGGAAGATGTCCCGGAGCCGAAACTCCGGGGACATCTTCGTTTTACTATTTCACAATCATAGACTTATCGCCTACAATCTTCTGGTTTTACATAAACTTTCGAAACTTCGATCGAACCGTCCTCATATACAGTTTTCACAATATTGATACCTTCCACGGGGCAAGGCAAAAGTTTCCCGTCCACCGAATAATATTCACGCAAACGCACCTCCTTTTCGACAGCCAGGTCATCGATACCGGTAGCCGTCGTTACCTTGAACAATATGCTAAACTGTTTATCCGACGTTGTCAATACCAAGTAGTAATAAGGATCGTTCGGCAAATCTTCTCCTTCACGAATTACGGTCACTTCGTTACCGGAGTACGACACGGTCAACTCCTGATCTTCGACAGGGAATCCGCTACGTATCAACATGGCCGAAACACTATCGGTATTAACGACAGTCCGATTAAACTCTATCACGAAAGTTTTCGTATCGGGTTTCACGTCTAACGCTTCCTCGCCATCGAAACTCATTGACGGAGTAGTCGATACTATTTCCAATTCATCTAACCACGGCATGATTACGAAATCCTTCCAATAGGTGGTCTGGGCATAGAATTGACAAGTTTGGGCAGGGACATAAATCCGGCAGGTTGTCGGCACTTTGGTAAATGTATTGGAACTTGCACCGGTCGGCGGTGTATTGTTAATATAGATACGTTCCAAAGAAGAACAACCATTAAACGTATAAGTGGAAACCGAAGCTATTTTGCCATTGGCAACTACTTTCTTTAACTTAGCATCATTGCGAAACAAACTCGATCCCAACGTAGTTATCCCTGTTCCCAAAACAGCTTCTGTCAAACTGGAACAGCCATAGAATGCCGAAGCTCCCAAAGAGGTTACTTTATCAGAAAGATTTACCGAAGTAAGACTTGTACAACCGTAAAATGCATTCGTCCCGATAGAAGTTATCGATTCGGTAACCGGCAATGATTTCAAGCCCTTACAATTATAAAAAGCAGAATTGCCGATAGAAGTCACTTTTTCCGAAAGTTCTACATTAACCAGATTCGTACAGCCGTGGAACATATAATTCGGCACAGAAGTAACGCCACCCCCTATTTTTGCAGATTCCAATCCCGTACAACTTTGGAACACATAAGTTCCCAGTTTAGTAACCCGATCGGGAATAGCTACCGATGTTAATTTCGTACAGCTTTTGAAAGCATAATCTTTTATCTCGGTAATGCTTGCTGTCAGCGGCAACTCGGTAAAGGCCGTACTTTGGAAAGCATATTTGCCGATCCCAGTAATATTCTCCGGCAGAACTACCGACGTCAAAGCGGAACAGCTGCTAAACATATAATCGGGAATAGAGCTTATACCTGTACCCAAAGTCGCCGATGTCAACTTCGTGCATTTCTCAAAGGCATAACTACCGATCGAAGTTACACTATTCGGAATAACAAGCGACTCTATCGCAGAGCAACCCGAAAACACATAATTACCGAGCGAAGTAATCTTATCGTTCAAAGGAATATCGACCAACGATGAACAACCTTTAAATGCGCTCGCCCCGATTTCGGTTACCGACGGACAAGATATCTGCGTTAACGCAGAACATGTATTAAACGTAAATTCACTTATTTTCGTCACACCTGTCCCGATAGTCACTGTTTCCAACGACTTGCAACCGCTAAATGCATAGCTGCCCAATTCGGTCACGCTATTGGGAATATTCAACGTTTGAACCGATACACCATAGAAAGCCCTGCTGCCGATCGACTGCAAGCCATCGTTAAAAGTTATGGCCGTTAAAGGATTATTATAAAAAGCCCAATCACCTATCGTTCTCACCGTAGCAGGCAAAACAAGAGAAGAAATTTTCGCACTGGCAAACGCACGTTCTCCAATAGTTTCGAGAGCACTTCCGAATGTTACGGATTCCAATTTCTCACAATCGCTGAAAGCATAATTACCGATAGCGGTCAAACTATTTCCCAACGAAACGGTGGCCAAAGAAGCACACTTGTTAAAGGCATAGTTACCAAGAGTACTCACACCGTCGGGTAATACGACCGATTTCACAGCAGTCTCGGCAAAAGCATAATCGCCGATTGTTTTCAAAGAAGAAGATGAACGCTCCTGTGTACCCAAAGTCACTGTCGCCAAAGCACTGCAACCGTAAAAAGCATAATTGCCGAGCGTTTCGACCCCATTCGGTATCGCAATTTCAGTCAAAGCGGAACAGCCGTTAAAAGCGGCTTCGCCAATAGCCGAAACATTTCCTAACCCGACAGCATTCAAAGCAGAACAACCGGCAAATGTACGAGTACCCACCGAGGATACCGTAACCGGCAATTCCACCGATTGCAAAGCCGAACAGCCATAAAAAGCCGAATCGCCCAATAAAGTCAAAGAGTTCCCCAAAGCAGCCGAAGCCAACTTCGTACAACCCTTGAAAGCCAAAGCCCCTATCGATTCCATACCTGCCGGCATACTTACACCGGTCAAAGCGATACAATTCTCGAAGGCCGAGCGACCTATGCTCTCCAATCCTTCACCCAAAGAGAGGGTTGCCAAAAGAGGACAATCGCCGAAAACCTCATTACCGATCGAAACCGTTTGCGCAGGCAACTCCACAGATGTCAAACGGCTGCATCCGTAAAATGCCCCTTCGCCGATTGTTTTCAAAGTCGAAGGAAAAATAACCGAAGTCAATTTAGCACACCCCATAAAAGCCATATCGTCGATACCGACTACCGTGTAAGATTCTCCCTCTATCAGGATAGTTTGGGGGATCGTCAAAATCCCCGAAAAAGAGGCATACGAATCGTCATACACCACGAGGGCAGTTCCCGGTTCCTCTCCCGGGGCGGTTACTACCGATTTATCGCCGACAACGAGCGTAACCGTATCGGTAGAAATCGTATCAAGCATGTTGCTCACCACACAATAATAACGCCCGGCATCGGAAGTTTCCGCCGAAACGATCGAATAAGACGACGCTTCGGCATCTTGTATGGCTACTTCGTCTTTGTACCATTGGAAATACAAACTATCGCCTTTGAACTCAGGAGCAAAAGTTACCGATTCTCCCGGAGAAACCGTCAAATCTTCGGGTTGAACTTTCACAGAAGGAGCTGTCGGCCCGTTTTTAGGAGCCGGCGCAAGAGGTTTCCACGATTGAGGCGACATGTTTACCGAAAAATTCCAACCGTCCCAACAACCGTCAGTCAATTTACGGCCCGTAATTCCAGTCCCGGAGTATCCCCAGGGATCGCTATCGCTCGATTTCAGCCAATAAGACCAATACCCTTGATACCAGCCCGATTGCCAATAGTCCTCGGGATCGGTACAGGTCCAACCGTCATATCCATACGACGAAGAAAAGATTATCCCGTTCTCATCAGGGGAAAGTGTTACTCCGTCCTTAGTAATAGAAAAATCGCCACTCTTGTTAACATCGTACCCAAAACCCGATACAGTGCTACCATACGCCGTTCCTGTTTCGGTCATAATGAAAAAACGAGGGTCGGAAGCAGCGATTGCACGCGCCATCGTTTCGCCGGTAGCTTCACCGTCCCAACGAAATCCCCAAACCAACGCCGAGGTTTCACTCTCGGCATTCCATTGTACGACGAACGCAGCGCGATTGGCCCCTTCGCCAGACCAGTTTTCGATCATGTCCATCGTGAAAGTTCCATCGACAATCGCCCTCGGCGATACCATCTGCGGCTTTGCCGTAGGGTGCGGACGACCTTGCACAAGGACTTGTGCAGGTAATTGTAAAACCGCAAACAGCAATACCATCAAAGCATAAATCTTTCTCATCTTTGTTAAACTTTTAAGTATTAAATAAATAGTTCTTTCTCATTCAATACTTGCAAGATACACCACTTATATGCTTCCAAAACTTTCCCGAACTTCCCGGCGTTTTTTTGTCACAGCTCATACCTCGCAAGCTTTTCGGACAATACACACGGCAGGTCTTCTGACTTACTCCGGTAACCGATGCCTTCCCAATCGTCATAATCAGTGGCTTTCAGTATTCTCGGGACCTTTTTGTGGAGCTTACAGCAGCGGGACTGTTCGGGACTTACACCCGATTCCCTTTTAATCGGCGGACCTTTTTCAAGTAGCCGAACCTGTGTGCACTATATTTTTTTAGTTATTTTCCTCTCGTTTCTTTCTATTTTTTCATAGTCATTCTTCTATATGTAAATCGGTAACACCCATTACTTCGGTCGAACATTCGCCCAACCAACCGTTGAATTGGTTCACTCCCGTATAAATTTTTATGAAATCGACACCCGGTAAATCGACCGGATTACCTTCGCTATCCACCGCCCAATCGATTTTAAAATTGGACTTTTCGCTACTGTTGGGGTGATTATCCGCATAACCCCAATCGTATGCGTAAAGGACATAATAACTCCCGTTTCCACTCTCGTCGATAGCGTTATCGGCAAGCCTGCTCCCTTTGAAAGTTATCGAACTTTCCGAAATCCATTGTGGATAATACGGTTGCTTATGGAAAGTGAGTTGCGATATATATCCTGTATTTCCATAATTGTCGGTCCACCGGACATACGTAGAATCCGTGATATTCGGATTGGAACAAGTCACCGGCTCCTTGTTTTCATCGGGTCGATAGTAGGTTATCTCATAATTCTTCAAAGTCTCTTTTTTATAATATTCGCTACCGGCCAACTCGTACCATTCATCATCGGGAACGCCATTCCCGTTCGTATCGACCGAGACCATCACTATCCCGGGTTCGCTACTACCTCCCAACGGGGCATCGGGACGAGGATTGTCATTGGCATAAAATGCGTTACCCAATATTTTGAAATCGTATTCTCCCGGCCGATTGACAATCGTATGGTCGAAACCGACGACAATATATCCGCCGTAGCCTCCCAACGTGACCATCGTACGGGCGTCGTATGCCAAACAATCTTCGACTTTCTGCCGCATAGATTCTTCGGTATCTCCCTCGGTATATCTCGGAAGCTCATTGACAAACTGTCCCGGTGCAGGGCGATATTCATAAACCTTAGTTATGTAAGGGCTATAAGCTACCTCTTCTTTGCGAACGACAATACGCATAAGATGGGTTATGGGATTAGCCGCATCATAAATCTGGAATCGCAACCGATACGTTCCCGTTTCACTTGCTACAAACGTATAATCGCGTGTCGTCGCCACAATCGAATCGGTGACAGATACCGAATCGGACTCGTAAGAAAGAGCCCATTCGTATCGTTCTCCGGTAAAACCCGGGTGTAACGTCAAGCCCTTCATGCGTTCCACTACATACGTATCGTCAAGCCCTAATGTAATCATAGAAGGATTATCGGACTGACAAGAGGCTATCAGCAAAATCAAAGCCATCGACAAAACATACCACACTTTCTTCATATCGGTTTATTTATTTTTATACAAAAAAGCCATGTGCGCCGGAATATCCCCGGTACGAACGCTCCATTTTCTTATCCCGTCCCGTCCATAACAATGCAGATTTCCGCTCGACACGTAATTCTTGGCATCCGTTACATAAACGTCTCCGGTCTCGGGATTTACTTTCAATCCATAAGGGATTTCTATATCGGTTTCCGTACCGTCCTTAATAAAACTATTTGAAATCAATTCCCCGGTACGAACATCGATAATACCGTAAGTAACATTATTTTCTTGCGAAATATTACTCCACTCCACGCTATACAGATAAAGCGAATCGCCGCAAATATCCATCTCGCTGCAAGAGACATTCAAAGTATCTCTCACCTCCATGCGGTTTGTACGCTTATCTTTTTCCAGAACGAAAAGACGGGAAGGAATCTTCTCATAATCACCCCGAGATGAAACCCATAATTTCCCGTATTTATCCGCCCGGATACGATGCAAGTTAATTCCTACGGGAATCTTTCGTATCTGCGTCATCGTTTCGATATCGATCACCGAAACCGTATTATCATAATTCGGTTTACGATAACCGCCTGAATTAGCCACATAAATAAGGCCGTCTTGAATGACCAACTCATCGGGTTGATAACCCACCGTTACTTCGGCCGTAATTTCGAGAGTAGCGGTATCGACTTGAAAGACAGCTCCGAGCTGAGCATTCGGGTCTATCCCTACCGGACCTACATAAGCCGAAACATAAGCAAAACCTTTATCGAAGGCGATATATCGGCAATTAGGTATGTCCACTTGTCCCAATCGCTGACAAGAACGAGCATCGAGGACTTCGACCTTATGCGAACAGTTAATAACCGCATACATCTTGGAACCATATATCTGGACATCGTTACCCACATCGCCCAATTCCTTTACCACGTTAGGATTCTTCTCGGCATACAAGTTACGGACATAATAGCCGTTATCGAAATCGACGAAATCG
>ENA-UEPV01001402-UEPV01001402.1-human-gut-metagenome-genome-assembly--contig:-NODE-1402-length-15171-cov-4.317278_pt1 | contig 15171 bp, 13 predicted proteins | sample MGYA00242942_ERZ507925 | MGnify/ENA primary metagenome ERZ507925 (study PRJEB26167, sample SAMN06115453) | human gut metagenome | host: Homo sapiens | place: China:Fujian | collected 2015-08-26... | reverse complement strand
TCTTAGAAGTATTTTCAACTAATTCAGCACGCCAACAAGTAGGTACTTCATTATTATTCTTTCTATATAACCATTGTCCCATTTAGTTTTTAGCTTTAAAACCTCCAAATGCAAATGTAACAGCTTTATTACTAAGTATTCTAGCTTTACGTTCCGCGACAGTTTCTTTTTTAGGTTTAGCTTTAACAGCTTTTTCCCCTACTTTAAGAATATCACCATCAAACATAGATTGAACTTTATCAACTCGTACTTTACGAGTACTACTACGAACCTTCTTACTATAAACAACAGGAGGATTCTCAAGTTCATATAATTCATTTTTCTTTAAAACCTCTCCATATTGTTCCATAACTTTAGTATATTCTTCATTAGTCATTCCATTATCCATAGCTTTGTTTAGAAGATAAGCAAATTCTGCATCACTTCTTTGCCAAACATAGCTATTAGTTTGACGAGGTCGACTACCATCAGGAAGAACTAAAGTAGCATCAAGTTCTTTTAGCACAACTTGTATAGCTTTGTCTATTCCACCATATTGTTTAATATGTGCTTCAACAAATCGTATATCTTGCGCGTCAAGTGTTACCATTATAATGATGATTTGCTACATTGGAAAATTACAATACGTTCCGGTTTACCAATCAAACAATGATTGTATTTAAACCATTCAACAACGTCCCAAGTAGGTTTATATTTAATAACACCGTCATGATGTGCAACACCTTCTAAATAATCAAATCCAGACGGGACTATATTTCCTTTATCAGAATCATCTAATAAATTAAATTTCTTAATAATTCCTATATCGTCAGGATTTGTAACATCAACAGCTCCATAAATATAAATAGATTTTCTACTTATAGAAGCTCCATTAGGTAAAACAGTCTTTTCGTCTGTATCAAGTTCATGCTCTACTTCTTTAGTAATAGGACGCATAACTACATACTCATAGCCTGTAATACCTTTAGAACGGGACAGAATAGCTTTCTCCCGTATCCCAAGAAAATTCGTTTTCTGCATAATTATCTGCTATATAGTTATATGATAGATTAATAAGTTCTTTTATAGTTTCGATTGAGTATTTACTACGTAATTCAGCAAAGTCTTTAACTTCATCGAATAATACTTCTCTTTCTTCAACTTCAAGTCCAAGGTATTCCTTAGCAACATAAATAAGTGAACGACGTGTGATTGAAGGAAGGATACTGTCAGACTTAGGTGTTACAACCTTGCCATCCTTTGTTACGAATATAAAGTTAGCTCCGCCTGTCTCTTCAACTTTTGTTCTTGTTGCAGGGTCAAGGTACATATTTTCTGCATAACCTTCTTCATGTGCTGTAACAATAGCATGAAGGCTCATTGCATAGTTAAGACCTGCTTTGATATGACCTGTTCCATGAGGTGCTGCTCTATCGAAATCAGAAACTTTGATTGTGAGAGGCTTAGCACCGCCCTTGAAATAAGGTCCAACCGGTGTAACGAGAATTCTGAACTGATATTCATCAGCCGGCTTAACACCGATAACAGGATTACTACCAAACATATATGGACGAATGTAGAGAGACGCACCTGAACCAAATGGAGGTACCCATGCATCGTTAGCCTTAACAGTCTTTGCAACTGCTTCTACAAACTTATCTTCAGGATAAACCGGCATCTCAAGTCTGCGGCATGAGTTTGCCATTCTCTCAGCATTCATATCAGGACGGAAAATGACTACATGACCGTCTTGTGTTGTATATGCTTTCATTCCTTCAAAACATGTCTGTGCATACTGAAGCACGCCTGCACACTCGCTAATCACGACCTTATCATCTTCTGTAATGACACCGTCATCCCATGCTCCATCTTTGAAATTTGCAACAAATCTCTTGTCAGTCTTCATGTAACCAAAACCGAGATTTGACCAGTCAAGATTTTTCTTTTCCATCTTTATTACTTCCTTTCATAAAATACTTACACGTATTTTAATACGATAATATACTAAAGTCAACAACATTATCAGCTTAATTATTCCCTGTCAAGCACTGACTGATAAAATGTAAAATAGTCTTCTCTCTTATCAGCTGTAAATGCAATGGCAGTTCTTGGATGCTGGTTCTGCTGTCCGGTAAGCATGTACTGCACATCACATCCCCATACAACACCTGATTTTTTCAGTGGAAGAATTCTGTTTTCAATAAACTTAAGAACAGGATTCAGGCTGTACTTAGGATTTCTTAAAAATCCCAGAAGGAGTTCCATATAGCAGTTTCCTGCCCCTCTTCCCATACCGCTCATTGTCGCATCAAGATAACTTACACCGAAGGCACATGCTTCAATTGTATTTGCAAATGCAAGCTGCTGGTTATTATGTGCATGAATACCAACTTTCTTTCCTGCTGCTTCTGCAACCTTAATGTACTTATCAGCATATCTTCTTATCTGTTCAGGGTAAAGTGAACCATAGCTGTCAACAAGGTAAATAACATCTGCCTTGCTCTTTGAAAGCAAATCAAGTGCCAGATCAAGCTCACTTTCCTGTGCAGTAGAAACTGCCATAATATTTATTGTTGTCTCATATCCCATATCAGCACAGTAATTAATCATCTCAACTGCTGCCGGGATAGTATTTACATATGTCGCAATACGAATCATATCAATTACACTGTCTTTTTTCGGAATGATATCCTTTTTATAATCAGTTCTTCCGACATCCGCCATAACCGAAATCTTCATGTCAGTATCATTATCACCGACAATATCTCTTATATCCTGCTCGTCACAGAACTTCCACTTGCCAAATTCATTCACGTCAAACAAATCCTTTGAAGCCTTATAACCGAACTCCATATAATCAACGCCTGCGGCAGCATTTGTTTTATATAAATCTTTTACAAATTCATCATCAAAATAAAAATTATTAACAAGACCTCCGTCTCTTATTGTGCAGTCAACAACCTTGATGTCTGGTCTGAACGAAATTAATTCACCTTTCTGTTGCATAAAAAAATCCTCCGTATGTTTCTGCTTTACCATGCGTATTTCACCATGACGCCTAATTTAATTGATACGTCTGTATTTTTCACTTTAAAGCGTTAAATTGATATAAGTATACCACTTTAAATCGAAAAGTCAAAACATTTATAAGCTTTTTTTATTAAAGTTGAAGTTTATTCTGCATAAGTTTGAGCATCTCTTTAATACCTGTAAGATATTCTCCAGCATTATTGTATTTCTTTTTTGTCACACGCCAGATAAACTGCGGCTGTGAACCGCTTACAAGCTTCATTGCCCCTCCGAAGCTGTCAATAAAATCCGGAATTGCCTCTGTATTTATTTCTGCCTTAGGATAAACTTTCATAACTGTCTTATAACAACCTGACGGTCCATCCTCAATAGTTCCTTTCATTTCCATAATTCCGATTTTATGAGCCATTGACTTAATGAGGGCAATATTTAAAAGATTAACTGCCGGTGTGCTTAATGAACCATATCTGTCTACAAGTTCATCTTTCATGTCGCTTAATTCTTCCTCGCTCTCAATAGCTGCAATACGTTTATAAATATCAAGCTTCTGATATTCACTTTTGATATATGTCGAAGGAATATAGGCATCCACAGACAAATCAACATTCGTTTCAAAACTATATTCGTTCTTAATTCCTTTTAAGTCATTAACGGCTTCATTTAACATTTTACAGTACAAATCATAACCTACTGCTGCCATGTGTCCATGCTGGCTCTTTCCGAGAACATTTCCCGCTCCCCTGATTTCAAGGTCTTTCATTGCAATCTTAAATCCTGAACCAAAATCAGAAAACTCTCTTATCGCAGAAAGCCGTTTCTCGGCGACCTCTGTAAGCATCCTGTCTCTTCTGTATAAAAGAAATGCATATGCCGTCCTGTTGCTTCTACCGACACGCCCGCGTAGCTGATAAAGCTGCGAAAGCCCGAATTTATCGGCATCCTCTATAATCATCGTGTTTACATTGGAAATATCCATGCCCGTCTCAATGATAGTTGTCGAAATAAGCACATCTATATCACCATTGATAAAATCGACCATAATCTTTTCAAGTTCACGCTTTTCCATCTGACCATGGGCAAATGCCACATTTGCCTGCGGAACAAGTTCCTGGATGTGTGCAGCCGCCTCATCTATGCTTCTGACACGATTGTATACATAATACACCTGTCCGCCTCTTGCAAGCTCTCTGTTTATCGCTTCGCGAATCATCTCGTCGTTATGTTCCGTCACGAATGTCTGAATCGGTACTCTGTCTACAGGCGGTTCTTCAAGCACACTCATATCCCTTATTCCGACAAGGCTCATGTGAAGCGTTCTTGGTATCGGTGTTGCACTGAGCGTAAGAACATCAATATTATTTTTCAGTTTCTTGATTTTTTCCTTGTGTGCCACACCAAAACGCTGCTCCTCGTCTATTATGAGAAGTCCGAGGTCTTTGAATTCTACATCTTTTGAAAGCAGACGATGAGTTCCTATAACAACATCGACAAAACCTTTCTTCAAATCAGCAAGCGTTTCTTTTATTTCTTTGTTGGTTCTGAAACTTGAAAGCTGTGCAACTTTAAGAGGAAAATTTTTCATTCTCTGCTCAAATGTATTGAAATGCTGCTGTGCAAGAATTGTCGTTGGCACAAGGTAAGCAACCTGTTTTCCTTCCTGTACAGCCTTAAATGCCGCACGTATGGCAACTTCAGTTTTTCCGTATCCGACATCGCCACATATAAGTCTGTCCATGATTCGTGTGCTTTCCATATCCGCCTTAGTATCAGCTATGGCATTAAGCTGGTCATCAGTCTCCTCATATGGGAACATTTCTTCAAATTCTTTCTGCCATACAGTGTCAGGTCCAAATGCATAACCCTTCTGGTTCTGTCTTATTGAATAAAGTTCCACAAGATCCTTTGCTATCTCCTCAACCGCTCCGTGAACCTTTGCTTTGGTCTTATTCCACTCGACACTTCCAAGTTTATTCAACTTAGGCTTCTTTTCCGTGTCTGATGCGGCATATTTCTGAAGCCTGTCAAGCTGTGTGGCAAGAACATACAGATTGCTGTTCCCGGCGTACTCTATCTTGATATAATCTTTTTCAACGCCTTCAACAGTAATCTTTTCAATTCCCTTGTATACACCAAGTCCGTGCATTTCATGGACAACATAATCACCGACATTAAGTTCGTTAAATCCGGCAATTGACCTGCCCTCGTATTTCTTCTTCTGCTTCTTTCTTGTACGGCTCGTAAATATATCATTTTCAGTAATGATTACAAAACCAATAAGCGGATATTCAAAGCCACGATGGATATTTCCATACGTAACCATAACAGTTCCCGGCATTATTTCTTTGTCATAATCCTCACTGAAATAGCTCTGCGTGCCCAGCTCCTCTAAATCTGCTACAATTCTTGCCGCCCTCGTTCTTGAATTGCACACAAGGACAACTCTGTACCCTGTTCTTTTATATTTATTAATATCATCTGCAAGATACTCAAAGCTGTTATTATAAGAACTTATGCTTCTCGCATCAATTCTCAGATAATCTGCCGGTTTTAACATTTTCGGCTTGTAATCAAGTGACGATAAAAGCATAAGCCTTGAAGACTGCATATTTTTGTAAACTTCTGCAATCGGACGCATAAGCTTTGTCTGGCTTGCAACGACATATCCGCCTTCAAGACGGTTCTTCATGCTCTCTTCATACTCATATGAGATGAGTTCCATTCTCTCCATAATCCTGTCCGGCTCATCAAGCACAAAAACTGTTTCATCTTTTGGAAAATAGTCTGTGAACCCTTCTATCTCATCAGTAAATGACAGTATGAATTTACTGTAATCTCTCGTTCTTTCAAAATCAGCATATGCATGTCTTAATCTGTTACATGCATCCATCTCCTGCTGTGTCTTTTTCTTCTTATCATTTCCAAGCGTAACAAGCTGCTTTTCAACTTCATCTTTTACTTTTTCAAATCCCGCATCTATTTCATCCTCAGATAAAATCCACTCTGTCGCCGGAAATACGTCGTATGTCTGTATTTTTTCAACTGAACGCTGGCTCTCCACGTCAAAAAAACGTATTGAATCGATTTCATCATCCCACAATTCAATACGCACCGGAGTCTCATCCGTATATGAAAATATATCTATTATTCCGCCACGGACCGCAAACTGCCCCTGTCCGTCAATCATCGGAACTCTTGTATATCCGATTCCTACAAGCTTAGAAATAAGCTTTTCCGTATCAATAATATCACTATTTTTAAAATGAATTATATTATCACGGTATCTTTGCAGCGGCATAAGCATATCAACACATCCGTCAATTGTAGTAATAACGGTAATGTTTGTCTTATTATCTTGTGCTGCAATAATTTTTTGTATACATCTTAACCGTTCACCCGCAAGCTGATTACCATGTACATCAGCACTGTAAAATATGAAATCTTTCGCAGGATAGTATATACTCGATTTATCAAAAAATCGTGAATCCTCCTGCATTTCGCGTGCTTTTGCCTCGTCACCCGTTATTATAAGACGAAATCTGTAATCATTTACGGCAGCATGAACAAGATGAATTTTCTGGGTATCTATGCAGCCGCTTATCATAACCGGCTGCCCTGTAACTTCAAAATCTTTCTTTAACTGTTCTATTCCCGCCAACTCAGAAAGCGGTGCATAAAATGTCTTCATTTATATAACTCCGTTATTTTATAAATTACTGTTTTTTGTATTAACAATATATTTACCCATTATATTTATTCATGCCGCTTTCTATGCCTTCATTCATTATGCATGCAACGGCATCACAGGCTTTCTTTATTCCATTTTCCACATCAGTCTCAACCTCTTTCGGGTATCTTGACAGAACCCAGTCTGCAAGATCCCATTCCTTCGGCTTGTCTCCGACACCAAATTTTATACGCTTAAATTTGTCACTTCCAAGCTGTGCAATAATATTTTTGATACCATTGTGACCTCCGGCACTTCCCTTTGCACGAAGCCTCAGTCTTCCGGGCTCAAGACTTATATCGTCAAATATTACTATTAAGTCATCAATATCTGCCTTATAATAATCCATAACCTCACGTATACATTCTCCTGAAAGATTCATATATGTGAGCGGCTTTACAAGTATTACCTTCTGACCGTCGATTATTCCTTTTCCGATAAGCCCTTTATGCTTAGCTGTATCCACATCTATATTATATTTATCAGCAAGTGCATCTATAACCGCAAATCCTGCGTTGTGTCTTGTACCTGCATATTCTTTTCCCGGATTTCCAAGTCCTGCTATTATATACATAAAATTAAACTCCTTCCCGCCGCCGCAATAAAAAAATCAGCTCAGATGAAATAGCTATTATAGCCATATTAACACCCAAGCTGAAATTTTTCAAATTAATGATGATTTTAATAATAAATCGGATTATCTTCAACTACAATAATAGGATCACCCTCGCCTACATATCGTGAATTTGCCTTTATTGTACTGCCGCTTTCAACGATACAATTCTCAAGATAGGAATTATCTCCGATATAAACATCGTTAAGAATAATACAATTCTTTACAACACTGTTGTTTCCGATATAAATCTTCTTAAAAAGAACTGAATTCTCGACACATCCGTTTACGATACATCCACTTGAAACAAGGCTGTTCCTTACTTCTGCACCAAAGTTATACTTAGCAGGCGGTAAATCCTCAACTTTTGTATAAATATCCGGATACTGTTTAAAGAAATAATTTCTTACATCTTTCTTTAAGAAATCCATATTAGTTTTGTAATATGAATTAACTGTTGAAATATTGCTCCAGTATGTATCAAGCTTGTACGCATAAATCTTTTTAAGATTCTTATAACGGACAAGGATATCTCTTACAAAATCATGGCGGTCTTCTTCTGCCGCTTTTTCGATAAGTTCAATAAGAAGTCGTCTTCTTATAATATAAATGCCTGTCGAAACTGTTGAAAGATTAGTCTCCAAAGGTTTTTCATCTATCTCTGTGACACGTCCTTCTTCTGTCATTGATACAACACCAAATCTGTTAATCTCAGAGCGGTCTTCAAGCTTCTTTACAACCATTGTAATATCTGCTTTTTTCTCTATATGATACTCAAGGACTTTACCATAATCCAGCTTGTAAATACCATCACCTGATGCAATTACAACATATGGCTCATGGCTTGACTTTAAGAACTGAAGATTCTGATAAAGTGAATCTGCTGTTCCGCGATACCAGTAGCTGCTGTCAGCTGTTATTGTAGGCGTAAATACAAAAAGTCCTCCCTGCTTTCTTCCGAAATCCCACCATTTTGATGAGCTTAAATGCTCGTTGAGTGAGCGGGCATTATACTGTGTTATAACAGCAACTTTCTGGATTTTTGAATTAGACATATTGCTCAATGCAAAATCTATGCTGCGGTAGCTTCCTGCAACCGGCATTGCTGCTATCGCTCTTTTATTAGACAATTCCTTCATCATCTTATTATTGCCGCCGGCTAAAATAATTCCTATTGCTTTCATACGTTGTCACCTGCCTTAATTATTACACCGCCTCCCACAAGTTCTCCATTCGGATAATCTTCTGGTTTTGTCTCACCTGAAACAGCTGTGTTTTTGCCAATCTTTACGCCGTCAGGAATAACTGTACATTCACCGATTGTAACAAGACCCGAATTGTAAATCTTAGGTTTAAGTACATTCTCTGCTTCCTCTCCGACACCAATCTCAACATTATCGCCGATAACAACTTCTTCCGCTATAATTGCATATTCTCCAACTTTATGTCCTTCTTTCCTCATCTTTACAGCCAAAAAGATATTTTCATCCGCTTCGTTACCCAGTTGTTTTACTGATTTCAGCCAGACAGGACTAATAAACCCATTCAGCCGTTGTTGATAAAAAGAATCGACAAATAACTGTTGTTCCTCATCCAGTTGTACATGATTGACTAAACAAATATTTTCTTTCTCCAATTCTGCCGTTACCTGCTTGATCGCACCTTCATATTCTTTAGAGTACCTGTTGTTCAGTTTATTTATCTGTCTAATCAGTTTCAATGCTTCTTCCCGTTCAGAATGCGCCGCTTTATCTTCGCACTCGGCCACCCGGCTTTGAGTAGCTACACGTACTCTGAAAAATTCATCCAAATTATTAGAGTAAATTCCTAAAAAGCTCAACCGTTCCAGTATAGGAACACGTTCTTTCATGGCTTCCTGCAAAATGCGACGATTAAAATACATCCAACTGATATCTCTCGGCAGATAATATTTATCTTCCTTTTTCTTCTTCTCCATACGGTTTTAATATTTTTAGCAAAAATACGTCATACACATTACAATAACATGTCAATATAACTACAAATCAATAACAATAAAAAAGTCACAGCCGACGCATACAGCCATGACTTAAAGAGAGTTTTTATAAGAAAATCAAATAAACTCTTCAACCAAATACATCTCATTAAATAAAACTTGTTGATAATTGGAAGAATCACTCTCTAACAAATTCAACAAAGTATATTCAGCTCCACGTACCCAATACACAAAATCACGATTGGGGTGGTAATCTTTCGCAAATTCCAGCAACTGTTGCAAATTAAAATCTGAGGAAATGATACCCGCACCGCTTTTTTCGGCATCATATGCATTACAGTCCTGTTCTATATGAGCAGGAACCATCAGAATAGGTTTGCCTAAATACATGGCCTCGCACACCGATTCAAATCCGGCAGTACTGGCATAAGCCTTGCATCCCGCCATCTGCCTCAAAAATTCCACATCATCCAGTTGATAAAAGCTCAATGTATTGTCCACTCTCTTCACCGGTTCCTCCTCCCACTTGTCCCAAAAGAAACGAAGCGGTATCCCGGGATGTTGCCTGTGCCATTTCATTACATTTTCACTGAAACCCGCATTAACCATATAGCCATGTATATAGTCACCGGAATAAGGTTCATGTAAAGTCACTTCCCTACGCAACAAGGGAGGAATCACACGGATATGATTCTGAGGATCATCGTTCATGTGACGAAAAGAAAGAGCCAAACGTTCCTTCGCCCCCAAGCTGGTCAATACGGTAAAAAACTTCAAAAGAGCCAAGCTTACTTTATCAGCCTTTGGAAATTCAAAACTTTTATGCAAGAACAGATATTGATGCCCTATACAGATTTGCGGAACAGAGGGACGGAACAGGAAATAAGTCAGTCCGGTCAGCAATTCATAGAAATTGATAACCCTGTCCGCACCACTGGCCTCGATACGCTGACGAATGTAGTTAATGCTATTGATATACACAGGAAGTTTCACTAGATTATATGCCACGCTCCGCATCAAACTCACCCGTTTGTTGGCTGGTGTAGGCAGAAAATTAGGACTGACAAAACGTTTTACGGGAGCATGGATGTTACGATTGAAAAATCCCGGCAAGCGGCGCGAACTACTTTTACCTACCAGTACTTCCACTACTTCGTGACCGTTCCGGCGCAATATTTCCTCCAACGTAATGGCTTGAGTAAGATGTCCTCTCCCCTCACCCTGTACTATAAATAAAAATTTCATGAGGCTGTATGTATTAGGGTAAACTCTTTATTTTCTTCATTCTCATCAGCTAGTACATGATGGTATTCCATGATATTCCAATTCCCGTCCGCATCCTCAGTCAGTGCCGAAAGGCTTTCTACCCAATCGCCCGAATTCAGATAATGAATACCATCATAATAGGTATTAGCCGGATGATGGATATGACCACAAATCACTCCGTCACATTTACGTACACGTGCAAACTCCACCAACACTTTCTCAAAGTCCGATATATAGGAAACAGCCGACTTTACTTTTTGTTTGACGGCCTGTGACAGAGAATAATACGGTTTCCCCCGCTTAGTACGATATTGGTTATAAAAGCGGTTCACCCATAAGAGGAATGTATAACCTGCATCGCCCAACCGGGCTAACCATTTCATCTGTGTGGTAACCCGGTCGAATAGATCGCCATGTGTCACATAATAACGCTTTCCATGTGTTTCAAGGATGTATTCTTTGACGATTTTTACGTTATAGAATGTCATAGGGACCAAGCTGTCCAAAAAATCATCGTGGTTGCCGCGCACATAAATAACTTCAGTACCGAAGTTCTCCATCATCTTCATGATAACCTTAAAGAAATCAGTATGTTTTGCTTGCCACCTCTTAGTACCTGCCTTACGCAAATGCCAACCATCTATAATGTCTCCGTTCAATATCAGACGGTCACAATTGACAGATTTCAAAAAGTTACTGACCTCTATTGTTTTAGAATGAGAGGTTCCCGGATGGATATCCGATAAAACCACTGTAGGATAATACGTTCTCAGATGCATATCTTTATTATTAAAACTATGCAAATATCCATGTTATCTGTTACAAGATCGTGTCGGCAAAATTACTATGCTATTAAAATTAATGAAAAGACAGGCCGTTTCTTCATGGAACAAGAAACGGCCTGCAAAGCTTCAGTTTATCATACATAAACCATACTTCAATCTATAACTAACAATTAATTGTCAATATCAATCACATTGAACTGCATATCAAACTTTATCTCCCAACCATTAGAAAGTTTCACTTCATAGTCATGCTTGTCCCTCTCGATCTTGAGCATCTTGGCATCGGGGTAATTCGTAGCAACGTACTTTTTTATTGCTTCAGGAACCACAGCGACAGGTACAGCGCTGTATTTGCAATTCACTTCTGTCCAAACACCTTTCTTATCGAATTCCAGTTTGTCTCCATTGGTAAAAATCACATCATAGCTTTTATCAAACCAGTCTGTTTCCATTTTAGCCATCGCCACCTTATTATCGGGGAAATGAGTTTTGATAAAAGTCTGTGCAGTCTGAGGCAATTGGTTTACTTGAATAGGTTTGTCATCATCCGCCCATACCACTGTTTGCAACGTAAATAAGCACACTAACAATAATAATACCTTTTTCATAATCGTCATTTTTTTTATTTGGTTCTACATTCTGTTTTCTGATGCAAATATGAAGGGAGATTCTGAAAAGAATTTGAAATTCTAAAAAAAACACGATTTTTTTTATTGATTATGAGTGGATGCATAAAGTGTAAAACAATGCTCCCCGCTCTTATATTCATAGCAAAGCCTGAGAGCCTGCATTTTACATATCGTATCTGCTATTGCCAAGCCTAGAACGGTTGAGCCTTCTTTTTTCTTTCCTTGATAAAAACGCTCAAAAATACGCCGGGCATCCAGCGGTTGTGCCGCCCCTGTATTGCAGAACATCACACTGTGGGGAGTAATGACAATCCGGATGTGTCCACCGTCCATATTGTGTACAAAAGCATTCTTCAACAAATTGGTAAGCAACACCACTGCCAATGTTTCATTTATCGTAAGATAGAAAATACCTTCTTCCTCTACACTTGTTATGATCTCACGATATTGATACACTTCTTTATAGTCCTCCAAATATTGCCTCAATAATTTATTCACTTCTACTTGGGTAGTATCCGTAAATTGACCGTTCTCTATCTTCGAAAGCAATAACAAAGACTTGTTCAGCTTCGTTATATGCTCCAAAGTCTGGTGGGTTTTCATCAACTCCTCCAATTGGCTTTCTGAAAGATTTTCATCCTCCATCAGCATCTCCAACCGATTACGACAAATAGCTAGTGGTGTCTGCATCTCATGAGATGCATTACCAATAAATTGTTTTTGCTGTTCGAACATCTGCTCACTGCGCTCTGCATAACGAACAGCCGCTTCATTTAATTTTCTGAATTCTGAAACCCGGGTATTATTTTGTAAAGGCTCGTTTACCTTACCGATACGATATTTATCCAACCAATGAAGCAATACATAAAGAGGACGCATATTCCGATAAAACACCCACACATTAATAACAATTATAGTCAATAATAAAGCGATATAAAGAAAAATAATCCAACCTGCCATAGCATCTTTCAAATCTTCTTTTTCTATAGAAGGAGTCGCTACCGTCAATTCAAAAAACTTTTCGCCATCATCCTTAAAAATGGTCGTAAGGATTCGTGCAGGTTCAGTTTCATCTTTTTCAGGAATATAAACCATAGAATCTTTATAAATGATATCATCACAAGATCCTGCATATTCCTTCGTCACTTCACGCAGGAAATACTGATTGTTGGAAGCTGTATTTTTAGAAGGAAGCTCCTCTCCCGCCAATGCACGTATGATGATAATTTCCGAATAATCCTCCAATGAGTCATCCACTTCATCATTCACCTCATCCATTACAGCAAAATAGAAAAGGATGGCCCAGCCGGTCAATAAAACCGACAACACCAACGATATACGGATAATGATATAATAAATCAGTTTCATTTATTCCACTACCATTTTATATCCAAAACCATAAACAGCCTTCAGTTCAGGAGTAGCTCCAGCCTCTTTCAATCTCTTTCGTAAATTCTTGATTTGGGCATAGATAAAATCAAAATTATCGACTTGATCTATATGGTCGCCCCATACGGATTCGGCAAGTGTGCTTTTATTAACCAATCTGCCGGGACGGTTCATAAAATAAACCAGAATATCATATTCCTTACGGTTCAGTTCAAGCTTCTTTCCAGCTACGGTCACCCCATATTTATCGGGAAAAATTTCTATATTTCCATATTTGATACTATTTTCCCCACCTTGCTGATGACGGCGTATCACGCTTTTGATACGTGCATTCAGTTCCACCCAATGAAAAGGTTTAGGCAGATAATCATCGGCTCCGAGCTCCAATCCTAGCACTTTGTCTTCTATAGAGTCTTTGGCTGAAAGAATGATCACATTTTCCCGTTTATGCATTTCTTTCAACTTTTCCAACAAATCCAGGCCACTGCCATCCGGCAACATAATATCCAGCAAAATGCAGTCATAATCATAATCCTCTATCTTTTGTAATGCGGTGCGGTAATCGGCAGCAATTTCCACCACATAACGCTCCTTTTCCAATGAACGCTGAGTCACTTCACGCAAATTAGCATCGTCTTCTACTAATAGTATTTTCATAAGTCCAACTTTTGGTTCTTAAAGACAAAGAAACAAGATAATTCTGAAAAAACACTGAAATAAGAAAAAAAACGAAGAAACCATACAATTTTTTCCATCAACCAACCAATAAACAACAAATATCAAACTAAAAACCGTTATCAACTATACAATCAGCCCCCTGCATCTACCACAACAAGATGCAAGGGGCCACACACAACTCTCTCTAATCAAACCCTAATTATTTGATTTCCATTTGAGAAAAATCCATTTGGCTCAAACCTACTGGTGACGGTGTTTCTTTTAAATCAAAAGTGACTTCCTTCTCACCATTTTTAGCCGAGTTTATTTTTACCTTTATACCCTTTGTTTCCGATGTTATTTCCAAAGAATTCAAATTAAAGGATACCGCACCGTTTCTCCAATAACCAGTAGTATCAGCATACGTATTGTAACGATACTCTAAATGAATATAGCCATCCTGGACGGGCGTAATTGTAGTGTTCTTTACCAAACTAACCAAATGTTTCATTTTAGAAGGCATATTCTGATTAAAAATAATATTTAAATAACCACCACTAATCCACATATTACCTTCAAATATATCTACAGGATCATTGCCAAACGTTTCTTCATTCTCTGCTGTTAACTCCTCTATAGGTTTAGTTAGAATTTCCTTTATATTCAACACTTTGACTGAACAATCATATCCTTCCGGATAATTATCATACAAAGGATTGAAATAAAGAATAACCCGTTGTCCATCTATCGGAGAATACCAAAAATAATCAGTAGTTGCAGGCCAAATTTGTCCCCATCTGTCACCGGTAAAGTCATATACATGGGCACCTTTCACATTTACAGTAGCCCAATCCACTGCCACATCACCAAGAGAGTAACCATCATCATCATCACATGATTGGAAAGTGACTCCCATAACTGCCAGGAATGCTAATAATAAAAGGTTCAACTTTTTCATAACTATAATGTATTAATCTCTTTTCTACTCTTAAAAGTAAAAAAGAGATCAAATACTGCATTTCATCCATTAATATTAACTTATTTTCAGTAAAAGACTTGTAGAAAAACTAGATTCATTAAGAAAAAAAATAAAAACTTCCCGATTCGTCACGAACCGGGAAGCT
>ENA-UEPV01001385-UEPV01001385.1-human-gut-metagenome-genome-assembly--contig:-NODE-1385-length-15260-cov-4.188171_pt1 | contig 15260 bp, 16 predicted proteins | sample MGYA00242942_ERZ507925 | MGnify/ENA primary metagenome ERZ507925 (study PRJEB26167, sample SAMN06115453) | human gut metagenome | host: Homo sapiens | place: China:Fujian | collected 2015-08-26... | reverse complement strand
GGAAGTATTGCGTTTAGCTAGACCAGATAAGTCTATATAAGATTGCAAAAGGGGTACTCATTGTGTACGAAAGTTGAAAGGAGTTTAATATGCCGAGTTTAGTAAGAGAGCAAATTTTAGCTGTAAGAGATACTGGCAGAACTAATATGTTTGATATTCAAGCTGTGCAAGCAATAGCTTACGAGATGGATATGTTCGAGTTAGTTTGTTTCTTGGACAATGAAGATAGCAGGAAAGAGTATTGCAACTTCATTCTGTATGGAGATTCTAAGCCAACTAAGTAGCAGCAATCATGGTACTCACAGAACAAGCAGATATTAAAACACTATCAGGAGGAATAATAAGATGAGAGGTTTTGACTTTTTCAAGAAAGACGAAGAAAAGGTATACAAAGATGCACAGTTGCCTGCTTACCAGACAAAGACAGCAGCTGGAGCTGATTTGTTTTGTGCTGAAGATGTGATAATTCCCAGCATTTTCAAGAGCATCTCAAACATCAAGGATTACATTAAGGCAGGAATGTCGCAGGAAGGTATCGAAAAGAACTTTAAGCCCACGCTGGTACACACAGGAGTTTGCTCTGTGATGCCGGAAGATGAGGTTCTTGAGCTCTATAACCGCAGTTCAAACCCGAAGCGTGGTCTTGTGCTTGCCAACAGTGTAGGGGTAGTGGATTCAGATTACCACGGAGAGATTATGTTGGCGTTTTACAATTTTCTGCCTTTTGATGTTACAGTCAAAGCAGGGGACAGAGTTGGTCAGGGTGTATTTAAGAAGTTCCTGAGAGCTGATACAGGGGTATCTGTTGTTGATAAGGAACGTGGCGAAGGTGGATTCGGCTCTACCGGAGCATAATATTTAAGTTCAATAGTATATAATATATTTTCCATTGGAGCAGAGCTTAATTTATTTGAGTTCTGCTCTATTTTTATGATGTTATTTCTTTGAAAGCAACTTGTCTACGCTTTTATCTCTTATTATTTATTTTTACTCTTATTTTCATGGATATGTATCTAAGTAAAGTATACGTGAGACCAGAGTGATATAGTTCATAGTGATTTTGCAAATTTAGTTTATACTTGTTTGCAATATGCTAGGATTATATCCTCAGATAAACATAAATGTCTGATTGATTTAGTGAAAGCTATTGCAAGACTTCGGACAAGAAGTGTAGTATATAGATTACTATAAAGTCAACATTTAAGTTTATTTCAAAAATTCATGAACTTCTTAAAGGAGGGGTACTTTACAGGCAAGAGAGGAAAAAGAGAGGCTGTCAGAGATGGCAGGAGGTAGTTTAGTGGCTAAGATTAATCTTAGTTTCACTGTTTCAGGTTACTAGTTTTCAAGGAGGTAATATTTTGAAGAGATTAGCTAAGTCTGTCAGTGCTACTCTGTGTGCTAGTATCTTATGCAGTTCAGTTCTCTGCTACAGTGCTTTTACAGTATTTGCAGAGGATACAACTACTGCAGAGACTACGATATCCACAGAAGCAAGTACAGCGGTGAGTGAAGATGTAAAAGTTGTTAGCATTAAAGCTGATGCTGATAACGATTATATCGAAAGAGATACCGAGACTTCTTGCTATAAGACCAAGAAGGACGGGTACTATTCAGTAGTACAGAAGTACGATGGAAGATATTATAACGACCATTTTGATTCTCCTGATTACTATTCAGATGGTTTCGATGATTACATGTCAGCTTTTTCTTTTACAGAGTTTAAAGCTGGAGATGTGATGGAAACATCAACATGGTTTGGGGATGACATAGAGGAGTATATAGCATATAGTGCAGATGGCAATACTATTTCGGCTATTTTGAAAATAGAGACATTGACGGAAAGTTCTGCTGAGGTTAAGTCATCTATTAATGCGTCATACAGTATAGTCAGTGAGACATCTACAGAGTGTGTTATAAACGTTGTAGCTAGTTTGACTAATGGTACTTACTTTTTGACTGGCGATGTTTATAAGTATAATTCAACCGATGATAATTATCTGTTAGTTGATAGTCTTGCAGATAATATTTTAGGTTCTGAATCTATAAGTACTGATTTTTCTATTTATGAGAATGGCAAGTATAAGATTTATTTGACAGCTGAGGATGGAAGTTGGTACAGCATAGTTCTTACTGTTGATAATATTGATTCATCTGTTATATCTGATGATAAATTTTCAGATAAGAAAGCACCAACATTGACAATTGAGCAGGAGAACAAGTCAGGTCTTGTAGATGGTGATGTTTTTGGTATCACTGTTAAGTCTGATGAGAAGTGTTCGATTTATATTGGAAATGAGTTATTTACAGATGTAACAGAGGCTACTAAGTATGTTTCAACTAATGGAGTATATGAGGTTTTAGCCGTAGATTCTTGGGGCAATTCAACAAGTGAGAAAGTTACCGTTACTGCATTTGGAGATGGTACATTTCCTGAAGATGCAAATTTCAATGCAAATGAGAATGAAAATATTCTTGCATTAAGTAATACAAATAAGGATAACTTCTGGGAAGACGCAGCAAACGGTAAAATTTCCGGAGTTTCATCTTCTAACGGTTCAACTTCTTTATCAACGCTACCGCAGACTGGTGGCTTTAAGATTGCTTGTGTTGTATTGAGTTCCGGAATTGCCATTGCTGGTGGTGCTTTTGTACTGAAGAAAAATGGCTTCAAGTTCAAGAGCAGAAAGGGTAAAGGTGATAAGTAATGGGTACTAAGACATTTAGCAAAAAGCTTATTGCATTTGTTTCTGCAGTTGTTATGTCGGCATCTTTAGCTGCATATGTTCCTTTTAGTTCATTTAACTTTTCTACAAGTTTGAATGTGTCTGCAGTTAATGAAGGTAGCGGAAGCACTTCTGGAAATGATAATGGGTATAGTCAAGATTCTACAGCAACTTCTGGCGTTTGTATAAATGGTAGTAATACTGGGTTGAGAATTTATTTTGCAAAGAATTCTGTTTATAGACGTGAGAAGGATGTAACAAATAATTCTGTTGGTGTTCTTAATGCTGGTAAGAAGTATGCATTATATTGGTTATCTAATGGTGTTTACTGTGATGCAGTGTATAATGGAAAGGCTGCAGCTTATCCGTTTGGGAATAAAAATCCAATATCTAGGAATCAAGTAATAGACCATGGGAATACGTCTAGTTTAAGTTATTTCTTTAAGGATTCCATGCCATCAATGAATATGTTTATTCATGATAGTAGTAGCTATAAGTTGGTGAATAACTTAGATTCTATTGTTTCTTGGTGTAATACTCAGTTGAGAGATAATATGACTCCCGAAAAGCTAGATTACTTCATAAAGCAGTTTGCATCTAAATTTGGTAATGATTATAGAACTTCTTGTATGCCAACTGATTTGAAGAGTTATTTAACTGGCAACTGGACTTTAGTAATTGAGCCAGTAGAGATTTTAGGGCAGGCAAATACATCAAAGAAGTTTATTGTAAGTTTGAACGATTTTTATTATCCACAGGGGTATAAATCAGGGTATTATACTCAAAAGTTTGGTGGATTAGCGACAAATGCTAGTTTTGCCAAGGAGCATGGAAATGACCCAAAGATAGGTAATAAGACAGATATCATTTGTGGTAGTCTTATAGATGGTGCACTGGGAACTGTTAGTATGGATTTCGATTCAGTTTTACTTGGAAATGTCCATATATCAACTTTGCATAATAAGGGTGCAGCTTGTAACGGAACATCGATGCCAGATACTGACCCAAGATGGACTTTGCGTGGATTTATTGTTTATGCTCATTCGGAGAATTCTTCATTTATGAGTACGATAACTCGTATAAACAAGAACATCTCCCTATTCAGTAATAACATAAAACCATCTGGCACATCTAAGATGTCAACAAGAGTTTCTGGAAATGAGAATAAGGGTAATGTTGTACTTGCTGAGTATAAGAAGGATAAGTCAGTTACTTCTGTTGACAGTTCAGACTTGCTAAAGAGTTTGCATGATTTAGATTGGTATACCGATAATGCCAATAAGGGCAATCTGATGTTCTATAAAACTGGTGCAGATTTGGGCGAGTTCAAGTTTGCTAATAAAGATGCAAAGACATTTCCTGCTGAGAATCCAGACAGCATGTATACACGTCTTGTTGGCTATTCTCATAAAGAGTTAGATAAGTCAGGTTATATTATGACTGAGTTGTACTTAGGTGAGTATAGTGCAAATACTTCTGAGTCTAAAATCTCTAATTTGTATAATTATTTCATAAATTCATTTGCAATGCAGAGTTGTAATGCAATTACTAAGACGACTTTTGTAGGTACGAACAATCAGAACGAGGGTACTTATAGTTTTGGTAACAACTATTCAGCGAAACTAACGTATACAGATAATGGTGTTGTTGGTGATTTGTCAGATGCAGCTTGGAGTATTGCAAAAAGCTTTCATGCTGGCGTAACTGGTTCTGGTGCTAGTATTACGCCTTTCTATCATCATTTCGGAACTACATGGGATATGAGCAGCACAAAGAGTTCAATAGCTAATAGTGTAACATATGCTTTGAATAACTCTAAGGTTGTTATAAACAAGGGAAGAAACGGTGCAGCAGATACTTACGGTAAGAAATCAAATGATGCATCTAAAATTGGTGTAACAATTCAGGCTTTAGTTCCAGACCAGAAGGTTACATCTTATAAGCAGACAATTCACAGAGATAAGGACGGTAAGGTGACATACAGCAATCCTGAGAAGATTGGAACTTATTCAATCTATAAGGAAGGCGTTCGAGTTGAAGTTCCGTTTGTACAGACAGCTCAGTCTGAATTCTGTGTTGTAGTTCCGAACACAAAGGCTAGCGGTGATTTGACATTGGCAAGCACATACACTGGCTCTGCAAATGATACAAAGAGTGGTAGACGATTTGGTGAAGCCGTATTTGGAACATCAGCTCCGTACAACACAGCAAATGGTTTATCAAGACTTTCCGGTATGGTGAGAACTATATTTGCAGGTGTAGTTACTAACACTAGTGATTTGAGTGGTGCTGTAGTACCTGTAGCAGCATTTGGTCAGACAAGTCTTTCATTGAGAGCATATTCGGATATTGATAATGAGGCTGGTACAAATCAGTATTGTGGTTATACAGTTTATATTATTGAGGATGATATGGTGCAGGCAAATCAGAATGTCGAAATGACACTCGCATCTCATAACTTAAACTATGTATATCCCAGCCTGTTGGGTGATTCTAAAGGTCATTTCATTCGTACATTGAAAGCTTCAAATACAAATGGTATGACTTACTTTGAAATTTCCAAGACAAATGATTATAAGGGTACACTTATTGATAACGAAAAAGCTACCAAGGGAATTACGTTGTTGTATGGTCAATATGATTTACCTTATGGTTCTAAGAACTATCCGCAGATATTTGCTCTTGAAGCTACAAACCCGAAGGTATTCAGAGGAGTAACTGAGAGTGTAACATTAAACCATGCAGTTTCAATGACTCGTGGTTCGTTCGGAGATAAGTATGTAGTTTCCTCATTTAGCAAGTCTAACACGAATTTTGCAAACACTTCTTTCTATACGGATGTACTTAAAATGTCTATTGGCAATGTAGGCTCTACAGCACCTAAGAGTATCAACTCAGGTAAAACAGGGGTATTCGCAAACGGATATGACCAGTTCAGATGGGCTTGCAACAGAGCTGCTTTAGTTTTGAATCATACAAGAGATGGTGGTGCAACTTACTCTGAGATTACACCATTTACATCTGGTGAGTCCCAGAAAGACGCTGGTTATAATATCAGTGAGACCATAAACCGCTATGTAACAGTAGATAAATCCACAGCATCCAATGCTACTTCTGGTATGATTTCCACTGGCAGAGTAAAGGCTACAAATTCAGCATACGGATACAGAGCTTATTCAGTGAAGAACTATGATAAAACATTCAAGTTCTATCCTGAAGTAGCGATGTCCGCATGGAAGTATGATGACTCAACAGGTGTAATCAAGAGCTACTCAGATGTAACGCACGGAACTGTATATGTTCTTGGTGAAAAGGTGAGAAGCCTGAAGGCAACAGCGATGTACGGTATTGCAGTCAATGGAGCTGCAAATGGCAAGAACTTAGCTGGTGCTACGAAGTCTGATACAGTTGCAGCAGGCAGCGATGCTAAGGCATTGAGTAAGAAGTTCAACAACTTACAGGTAATCTACGCAGGCGGTAACGTTAACGTAGCAGCATCTGGTAATTTCTCTATCGATTTGAGTGGTTTTGCACTTGACCAGATTGATAAGGACAAAGACAAGAAACTCGTAACATCTAATGGTAACGGAGTTTACACAGACGTTGTATCTGATAATTCCAACCTCAAGAAAACATGGGGTAGCGATGCCTATGATGCTCAGAGTGAGTACCAGAAATGGGTAGAAGAGGTCAAGAACAGCCTTGCAGTTGATATGAGCTTGCAAGTAAGCAAAGACCTTAATGGCGGAAATGTAGTCAAGACCTACAATGGTTACAAGGCATCTGTCGGAAAGGTAGATGGAGGTAACATCGAAAGCACAACGAGCTATGCTCTTACTTATAAGAACGGCGTTGTTGTTGAGGATACTGCATACGCAGAGCTGATTAAGGCTTTAAGACAGTATGCAGGGGTATCCTCTGATGCAGAAGCAAAGGCTCTGTTCGAAGCTTCGGGTATCAACAAGGAGATTCTCTCCTCTATCGAGAGCAGCACAAACGGCAGCTCTGAAAAGGTAGATGGCTTTGCCGGAGACCACTGGTATGACGAGACAGTAAGAACATTCGTAGTAAGATATTACAAGTGTGCACCGATTAAGATGAGCAACATTACAGTTAGTGATAAGATTGACATTAACGCCGGACCGAGCCAGAGTACAAAGTCCAAGACGTTGTTCTCTAATGGTTATGTTGGCAAGTGGTATCTGACAGTGTATCTGAAGAGTGCAAATTCTTCAATGCCGAGCTTAACTTTGTATGATGCAAAGAAGCAGAACTACGATGCAGATAGTGTACTGATTGCAAAGCAGCATGTAGAGCAGGCGGATTTCGTAATTCCGGATGCAACAACAGCTGATGCAAGAAAGTAACGCTAAGGCACAGTAACAATTGAAATCTTCAAAAATTACTTCTAATAAAGAGGGCGAGAGCGAGAGTTCTTGCTCTCTTTTATTTTTGCCATTTTTAGCAGGAGCTAATTTAAATATATGAGCAGATAGAGTCAAACATTTTATCGCAAGCTCGGAAGCTCTCAAGCAAGGGGTACTATTTTACAAAGAGTCACTTGTGTTATCATGTAACATGCATTTTATAGGGTTTCAACACAGATAGATTTATCCGAGTTAGTTTTTGAAGCATCAATTTCTCTACACTGTTTTTCTAGTTCTAATATTTTATGGCTTAGTTTCTGAGTTAAATTGGAAATTTTGAATATCCAATTAATTTTAACAAAGCGAAAACCGCAGGCGGTGCTTCTGGGGCGGTGAAAAAGTGGCGAATTTGCGTGGTTTTTCTCTGGTCTGGCAATACCTTGGTGAAAGGGGTACTTTTCTTGCGAGGGGAACATGGCAGGAAACCTGTGGTATAGTTAGTGTAAATCTATTTTGTCCATATTTATTTTCTTGATTGGAGGTGATAAATATGTCGGCAAGTGTGAATGTTGTTAACGCTGATGTTTCAATGGTAATCAACGAGTTGTTATTGCAAGGTTACGATACAAACTATCAAGGCACGTATTCGCAGGGGTACTTAGCAGCAATCAAGGACATTGTAGATGCATTAAGTCTGGATTCTATTGATATTGGTATTGAGCAGACTGCTTAATCAGCAAATATTAAAATATCAAAATATCAATAGTATAATCCAAGATATCAAGAGGAATAAAGCCAAAGCCAAAGCCGAGCTAATTGGCTATCATAGATTTAAGCACAATAATCTATGAGAAGTAAATGAATTATGAGGTGATTCCGATGGCTGTATATGCTGTAAAGGTAGGAAAGAAAACAGGTAAGTTTTACAACTGGACAGAATGTAGCAAGTCTGTCTGGGGATTCTCTGGTGCTGTTTTCAAGAAGTTTGATACAGAGGAAGAGGCTGATGCTTACTTAGGCAATCTTCAGCCTAAGAAGGGTATTGCACTCACAGCAGTTTCGCTGGATGAGAAGAAACAAAATACTGTAAGCAATACAATCGAAGGACGTGATTACGACTGGGTTAGCCTTGAGAACATGTCCGAAGGCGAAGCTATTGCTTATGTAGATGGTAGTTATCTTCCACAGTATCGAGCTTACGGTTTTTCATGTGTTTACACACAGGTAAATAAGCCGAAGTTTGTATTTTCTGGTAGCGATAACAACAAAGAGCTCTTGGAAATGAGAAATATCACTGGAGAAATGATTGCAGCGATGGCAGCTGTGATTTATGCGAAGAAGAATGGTGCAAACCATCTGACAATCGTGCATGACTATGAAGGTTTGTCAAAGTGGGCGACAGGAGAATGGGCAGCCAAGAGAGATGTTACTCAGGCTTACACAAGATTCATGCAGTATCACATGCGTGACCTGTCCGTACATTTCGTTAAGGTCAAGGGACACAGCGGACTTGCTGGAAACAATCTTGCAGATAAGAAGGCTAAGGGAGCTATCCAGAACAAACTTATCTACGATAGCACGAAGTTCTTCAAAGGATTCTACGATTTTACGCATCAGGGTATGGAAGCTATTCCGACTTTGCAGAGAGTTTAATGAAACTCAGCAATGCTAGATAATTAAGGCAGGGGTACTACCCAATAAACTATATTACTAAGCGATATTAGCATTAGAATAGCTAGTTGTTTCCTTATGACGTAAGATATAAATATTTAAGGCGTATCGGCAAAGTTTTGTCGGTACGCTTATTTTTGTAATATCATATTTTGTATGAGAGTTAACATGAAAGGAAGTTTTAACATGACAGTAAGAGAGTACTTGGAGAATGAGGTCAATGAGTGCGGTGCAGCTATTGATACTATGGTTGAAGTAAGACATGAAGATACTGATGAAACAGTAGGTTATATGAGTATCGATGATATGCTGTATTCAGGTTCAGACTATATGGACGAGGATTACATTTCCACAGATAAGCTTGATGATGGTTCTTATCTGATTACAATTGAATGAGGGGTATCATCTATGAAGTTTATCTTGGATAAGGTTGAGAAGGTAAATAATAATCGAAGATTTGAAATTTGCGGCTATTTCATTCCAGATGAGTCAGAGAAGGACTTATATTCTGTAATGGTTGAAGCCGAGCAGACAATGACCAGAGCAAATTCAGCATTGACAGTGATTCGGGGAAAGCTAGCTTTTAATAAAGCAGCGATTTCAGGCTGTCGAGCAGTGATAGACACTTTCAAGAGAAATTTGCTTGTTGATATCAAGTGTGAATTGTCTAAGAATTTTAAATCAAGTCCAGCAGGCTGTGAGCAGCTTGTAATTATGGAATTAGGTGTGTGATTTTTTATGTGGAAGCCGAGTCGGGAAAGTTTACTGAAGGTTCTTGGTGTTGCATTGATTGCAGGAGGGTTGATATCACTCTCTATTGTGGGGTATCAGCACTGGAGCAACGAGGCTGAAAAGGCATCTTTATTAGACCAGTCTGAAAATTTTGTGTTATTAAACGATACACAAAATGTCGGGGTAGCCACTGGCGAAACCGCTTTTGAGGACTCTGAAGATTCAAAGGTCTATAAGGAAGATGTTATCTCAGTTTTAACAGAAGACCAAAAAGTAACAGACAAAGGGGTAGCCACTGTGGAAATTCCAGAGATTTCCGTAAAAGTACCTATTCTGGAGGGCACGAGCAACGATGTTTTGGCAAAAGCAGCAGGACATTTTGAAGGTACTGGAGAAATTGGTAAAGGAAACTATTGTATAGCTGGACATAGCAGTAGTAAATATGCTTGTATCTTCAATAACCTAAAGAATGTAAAAATAGGTATGCAAATAGACTTGACAGATGCAGACGGAAAATGTTATACTTATTATGTTACTGAAAATTTCGTTGTAGAGCCTGATGAAGTCGGGGTACTCGATGAGATGTATGATAATCGTATAACAATAGTTACGTGTACCGATGGTGGTCTACGTAGGCAAATTGTTGTAGGCTTGAAAATGACTGCGGATGAGTACAAAGAGTACACTCGTTCTCAGAGCATTAATAAGCGTATGAATATCGTGAATCTGGCATCGAAGTATGCTAATGTCGAGGTATCTAATTATTTTGAGGAGGCAAGTAGTAAATGACTTATGAAAAGTTCTGTACGAAAGTTTTGAGTAATGCAGGGGAGAGCAGCAAGTTGTCCAGAAAGAATGTACAGTGGACTGCTGTACGTTTGATTGCCATCTATGTCGAGTTATCCATAGCATTGGGGTATCTCGTAGGTTGTGTAGTGAGTTCTCTGTCTATTATCTCAGGTATAGTTGTTTTTATGCTTTTGCTGTTTACAACATTTCCGTATATCTCTGAGACTGCTGAAAATTATGACAGATGGTCAAAAATCTCAAAACTTTGGTGGTTATTTTTAATCTTGATGATTGCAGCTATTGTGGTTATGAAGCTATTTCTGAGATGATTTTGGGCTGTTTTTTTTTTGTCGAAGATAACAAGATATTCAGGCTATTCGACTTATAGTGTCAGATGTTGTTTATATATTGCTTTATGTTTTTAAAAGCGTGGAATAGCGTTGAAACTGTCGAAGGGAGTTTGATTATTTCTTGTTTTATATGTTACGAGGCAGAGATGTCTGACAGTATTGCAACAAACATAGGCGATACATATTTGGATTGTCATCGGATTTCTGCTGTCATATTGGATTTTTCATTGTTCGTTTCTAGTCATATTGTGTATAGTCTTTTACTCAAATACAAAAATAGTGGATTATTCTCAAATTCTTTTCTCGTTGACTAAAAATCTATTTCCGTTTACCAATGTCTTTTTCCAAGTTGCTTCTTGGGCATAGCTAAGACTTTTTATACGGATGACTAATTCTTTTTATACAGCATACTAAGACGCCCCATTGCAATAGGATATACGTCCTGCTGTCGTAGGATGTAGTAAACATTTGTATAAAAAGCCTTAATAATACGGAAGAAAGGCTTTATATCTGTGATGAAGTTTTAGGGGATCAGCAACGAACTGTCTCCATAGCTCAGGAACCTGAAATCATGTTCCAAAGCATAGTCATAAATCTTTCGCCAGTTTCCTCTCACAAAGGCAGAAACCAATAGCAGTAATGTACTTTGTGGTTGATGGAAATTGGTGACCATTTTCCGGACTATTTTGTATTGATATCCCGGTGCGATGATAATTTGAGTACTGCTATGCAACGCTTCCATTTCGTGGCGGTGCAGATAATCCAGAATTTGTTGCAGGGCTTCCACTGGAGTCAGTTCATTCTTATCTTCATAGGGCATCCATTGCTGTACGTGCAATTCGTTTTGGGCGGCATCAGGGTTATGGTGGATAAGGACCCCGATATAATAAAGACTTTCCAGGGTGCGTACAGAAGTGGTTCCTACCGCAATGGCTTTTCCATTATGGGCGATTAGTTTTTCAATGGTATGCTTGCTTACAGAAATGTATTCCGTATGCATTTCATGTCCTTCTATCTCTTCACTTTTTACGGGCTTGAAAGTTCCTGCACCTACGTGTAAAGTCAGTTCCTCCCGGTCAATTCCCCGTTCGTCCAGCGCTGCCAGTACTCTTTCCGTAAAATGAAGTCCTGCGGTGGGAGCGGCGACAGAACCTTTTATTTTGGAGTAAACCGTCTGATAAGTTTCCTTGTCGCTTTCTTGTGTCTCACGGTTCAGATAGGGAGGGATGGGCAGTTCACCTGCCACTTCCAGCAGGTCGGCAAAGGTAATTGTGTCATCATCCCATGAGAAATCAATCCAATGGCTGGTTCCCTTGCACTCTCCACGGGTGGCGGACAGGACTATTTGTTTGCCTTTTACATTTACTATGCGGCTCAACGTACCTTCTTTCCATTTTTTCAGATTACCTATCATGCATAACCAGCTGCATTGTCGTGTTTGCTGGAAGTTTAACACATAGTCATTGGGCTGGACAGGTTCCAGGCAGAATACTTCTATTAATGCTCCGGTTTCTTTACGGAAATGCAGACGGGCTTGAATCACTTTGGTATTATTGAATATCATCAGTTCTCCGGATTCCAGATAGTGTGGCAAAGACGTAAAGATGTCTTCGCTCACTTCGCCGTGGCGGTAAACTAGCAGTTTGGACTGGTCGCGCGTGGCAAGGGGGAATTTGGCGATCCGTTCATCAGGTAGCGGGTAGTTGAACTCACTTATTTTGATATGTTTGGTATCTTCCATCTGAATCTATTTCTTTTTCTGCGCAAAAGTACCGATATTTGCGCTAACTAAAAAAGAAAAGAGTATGAAAATAGGAGATAAAGTCCGTTTCCTTAGTGAGGTAGGGGGCGGTGTTGTGACCGGATTTCAAGGAAAAGATATGGTTTTGGTAGAAGATGCCGATGGCTTCGATATTCCGATGCCCATAAAGGAGTGTGTGGTGATTGACACGGATGATTATAATATGAAGCGTAAACCTGTTGCTCCGGCTCCTAAACAGGAGGTTGCCGGTGCAAAGGCAAAAGGAGCGTCAGTCAAGGTGCGTCCGGATGAAGAGGAGGATGAACGTCCTGTCACTTATCGCCCGGCTGAGCGAAAGGGAGGGGATATTCTGAATGTGATGCTGGCTTTTGTGCCACAGGATCTCAAAGCTATTTCTGCAACGGCATTTGATGCATATCTTATCAACGACAGCAATTTCACCTTATACTTTACTTATCTTACAGCCGAAGGTAGTAACTGGCGGGTGCGCAGCCATGGCATGGTGGAACCGAATACGAAGTTTTATATCGAGGAGTTCGAGAAAAGCGTTTTGAATGAATTGGAACGGGTGGCCGTGCAGCTTATCGCTTTTAAGGATAACAAGAGTTTTCTGTTCAAGCCTGCCGTGTCTGTGGAATTGCGCATAGATACAGTGAAGTTTTATAAATTGCATACTTTCCGTGAGAGTATTTTCTTTGAGGAGCCGTCACTTATTTACGATATAGTGAAAAATGATGTTCCGGTAAAACAGGTGTTTGTTTCGGCAGATGATATAAAAGATGCATTATTGCAAAAAAAAGTGCCGGAACCGCAGGTAGCGAAGCAGCCCCAGCAGAAAAAGGTGAAGAACGATATCATGGAGGTTGATCTCCATGCTCATGAGTTACTGGATACGACTGCCGGTATGAGCAACAGCGAGATATTGAATTATCAATTGGACGTTTTTCGTAAGACTTTGGAAGAATGCAAGAACAAGAAGGGACAGAAGATTGTCTTTATTCATGGTAAGGGGGATGGTGTGTTACGCAAAGCTATCCTGCAGGAGTTAAAATATAAATATAAAAACTATGAAAGTCAGGATGCTTCGTTCCGTGAATATGGTTTCGGGGCTACCATGGTGATTATTCATTAAGACTTTCTTATTCATATAAATTGTGATATGGCAACATTAAAAGAATTTTTGAAAGCGGATCGTTTTGCTACTTGTGCGGGAGTGGAACTTCTTGAGATAAAGCCGGGGTATGCCCGTGCGTGTATGGAGGTGACCGACCGGCATCTGAATGGTGGAGGAGTATGTCAAGGCGGCGCCTTGTTTACATTGGCCGATCTGGCTTTTGCAGCTGTAGCGAACAGCCGTAAGAAACTTACACTTTCTGTGAATGCCAATATTACTTTTCTCCGTCCTGCTAAGTTGGGTTACGTGTATGCTGAGGCTGTTGAAGTATTTAATCATCATCGTATTCCTTTTGTTGAAGTAAAGATAACAGACGGACAGGGGGAGCTGATAGCTGTATTTACTTCATCGGGGTATCGTAAAGAGTCTGATTTGCCGGTAGATGCGTTAGAATAATTTATAATAGATAAAAGCCTGTTGTTGAAAGAAGGCAACAGGCTTTTAAAATGATGGTTATCAGTGAAGACAAGGGGGCTTATCCTTCTTTGACTTTAGCCTTTCCTATTCTTCCCGGTTCTACGAATAAATATTTGTAGCCTGCGCGTATGCTTGCCAGATGCAGTTTTTCCAAACGCGCACGGCGGACAAGCAAAGCTGTCATTTCATGAATACGTCCGTTAGCATAACCTATCATTTCGTTCTCGGTCGTATCTTCAGAACCGTAAGTGCCTGCTCCTTGGACGATCATAAAAGGTGATTCGGTGCCTGCTTTATCCATCCCGACAGCAATAGCCACATAAATCCACATAGGACCATGAGCAACTACTTTACGTGCTGTGGCTGTGCGGCTTTCGCCTTTTGTCAGTGTCTTGTGGCAACAGCCTTCTATGGATTTGATTTTCTTTCCCAAATCATATACGGTTACTTTGTCATCGGCAGCATCCAAAGGTTGCTCGAACAAAATTGTGTCTTTTTTGTCCGGATAGCTGATGTGATAACATTCATATTCCGGTTGTATTCCTCTAGGTTCGTCATCGCCCACGGAACCTGCTACAAGTTTAACTTCAAGAAATGAGCCGTTCAGGGCGGTTTCATATACCGCATCCGTCAAAGCGGCGTTACTGGTTAATTCTAATTCTTTCATAAGTCAAGGTTTTTAATAAGTTTCTCTCATAACAGTAGGTGGAAAGAAAAGTTCGAAATAGTGTGATAAGGAACAAAAACGGGTGTTAATAGATGAAATAAGGAGATTGGTCGATAACTCTTGTTCCAATGATGATAAAGCTTTAATTTTACTTTTGGAAAAAGAAAAAGTTTGAGAATCAAGATCGGGTAGTAGAAAGGTAGACGGATTATTAGTTTGTCTGGATAGAGGGATTGATATAGTTGTAGGAAGGATATGAAGAGGCAGTTTATAAATACGTTAATAATAAGTTTGTTAGTAAATAAGGTCGGCTGAGGCTTTGTTTATAAGGAAAACGCTCGTTGTGAAACGGGCGTTTTTGATTTTGCATCAGTATGTGTTTAAAAGTAAATCTTATACTATAAACGACGTTCTACTCCGTGAAGAATAGAACGTCGTTTTATAGAATGGAATGAAGTTTACAAACGATAGTCAGCTAAATCATCTGCTTTGAATTTACGGATGAAATTGAAATGCTTTTCTATTTCAGCTTCTGCATAGTTTACATATACATGGGCCGATTTGGCGAACAATTCAGGTGCTTTTGTCGCATCTTGGATAAGAAG
>ENA-UEPV01001375-UEPV01001375.1-human-gut-metagenome-genome-assembly--contig:-NODE-1375-length-15338-cov-6.095144_pt1 | contig 15338 bp, 25 predicted proteins | sample MGYA00242942_ERZ507925 | MGnify/ENA primary metagenome ERZ507925 (study PRJEB26167, sample SAMN06115453) | human gut metagenome | host: Homo sapiens | place: China:Fujian | collected 2015-08-26... | reverse complement strand
GCGGCTGCGCTGGTGACCAAGGAGAGCGCGGAGCTGCTTGAACGGCGCTGGATCCCGGTGGAGGAACGGCTGCCGGAACGGCCGGAGGTGGAATTATGAAAAAATGCACCGGTGAAAACTGCCCCATGCAGATAGGCTATGACGTTGAAAAATGCGCCGCAATCGAAAAGTGCCCGTATCGCACGTGGCCCGTTACCATTGCCGACCGGATCCGAACCATGACCGACAACGAGCTGGCCGGGGTGCTGTGCAATTTTCGAATGGATTGCATTACGGAACGCCGCTTTGGTGTTTCGACGATGCCAGCAGGTTGGCGTGAAATTCAAAAATGGCTTGAATCTCCGTGGGAGGGAAAGCCGTGAGCGAGGATCAGAATGGAGGAAAGAAGATGGAACGATTAACGACAAGAGACGCAAATTGCGCAGACCCAAAAGTACTTTATGGTGTGTGGGTAAGGAATCACGATTATATTTCAGCGGCAAACCGCCTCGCCGACCATGAAGATACTGGGCTGACGCCGGAGGAGTTCCACGCCTATTGGGTGTTTTTGGAGGACTTAATCGGTGAGCAGAAAGCCAGTGAGACACTGGACAGGTTCCGCCAGCTGGTCGAAGCCGACAGAGCCGGTCGGCTGGTGGTGCTGCCGTGCAAGGTGGGCGATACGCTATGGGTGACTGGCCGTGACAATGTGCCGCGAGAAATGGAGCTTGAAGCCCCGGACATCAGAACTGTTTGCACGGATGAGGATAATCTGTGTATGTCAACGTGCAATCGTAAGCCGGACGGGTTCTGCGCGTATCGTCTGCGTAATGATGGCGCAGACATCGGCAAGACCGTATTCCTCACCCGCGAGGAGGCGGAGAAAGTATTGGGGGCGAAGAAGGATGAATGACTTAAAACCGTGCCCGTTCTGCGGAGGTGAAGCGGTCATAAGCGTCGACCCGGATGCAGTGGAGGACACGCAAGGTCGACGTTGGGCGTATAATGCCGTTTGCATTAGGTGTTGTGCAACGTCAGGACTTACGTATACGCCCCAAAATGCTAAAGAGGCGTGGAACAGGAGGGAGGACAATGGCTGAATACATTGAGCGCAATGCAGCGATTGAGGCCGCAAAGCACGCGTGGGCAAAAGGGCTTGAGCCGTCGCAGTATATTGAGATCCTGCCCGCCGTAGACGCAGAGGTCGTGGTGCGCTGCAAGGACTGCTATCAATCAGTGGTGATCGGAGATGTCCTGTACTGCGCCTATTGGAGAAAGAACACGGACGAAAACGGATATTGCCACGAGGGAGGATAAGCCAATGGCTGAATACATCGAGCGCACGGAAGAACTTGTGCTTGCCATGAACGCCGGTGCGAGGGTAATCGAGAACACAAGGCGCTATCACGGCACTGTTTACAGCAAAGATGTGTTCTCGGAGACACCACAGAAAATCCCGTACTTGCTGGCTGCCAAAGTGCTGCGGGGTGTTGAAGATGCCCCCACTGCCGATGTGGCCCCGGTGGTACATGGGCGGTGGGACGTTGTAGAGGGAAGGATTGAAAACGCCATATGCTCCAAATGTGGGCGACATTTTCAATCATACTACGAAGAATATTCTTACTGCCCCAACTGCGGGGCCAAGATGGACGGAGGTGACAACACTGAACGTTGAGCGCCCGGCTTCCTGCGAAAGTGCGCTGCGTGGGTTCAGCATCAACTCATCGACTGAAAGGAGATATTAAACTATGCAGTTAGAAGTAGCCGTTGAAATTCAGAAGGCTTACAGCAAGCTCACGTCTGGGCAGGTCCCCTTCACCAAGAAGAATATGTGTGCGATTTTGGCGCCACTTAGAGACAAGTACGGCCTGACGGACAGGCAGGTGCTGGCAGTTGCTCGCAACGAATTGTCCTTGGAAGAAATCATGCTGCTCAACCAGACTCAGGAGGAGACGAAGCAGCATGGATAAGTACATCAATCAGCAGACATTGCAGAACGCATTAGAGCGTAAGCAATGCGGGCCTGCTAACAAGAGGTACACCGAGGGTTGGAACGATTGTCTCATGCGAGTGAAGAGTATGGTGAGTGCTGCTCCTATTATTGATGCCGTGCCGGTAGTACGGTGCAAGGACTGTAAGCATTTGTGCGTGTGGAACCGAAAAGATATATACGCATTTTGCCCCAAAACAAACATCGTGTTTTTGCCATTTGATAAGGACACAAGGACATTCTTTTGCGGCCTTGGCGAGAGAAAGGATGGCGTGAGGTGATCATGTGAGTACATTCCCGGAACGGCTACAGCGGCTCCGAGAAAGCAGACACCCGGTTGTCAGCCGGTATGTGGCATCTGAACTGATGGGGCTGAGCCGGGACGCGTTGAGACGGTACGAGCGAGGCACACGGGAACCGGGGCTGTCGGAGCTGAAACTGATTGCTGCGTATTACAACGTCAGTCTTGACCAGCTTTGCTGGGACGAAGGCGAGCGAAACTCTTAATTGTAGAGAAAATAAATGTTTCAAATTCCTCCATTTGGAGGAATGTTGACGAACAGATGTGCGAGAATGAGGGTGCGGGGTTATATCCGTATCCTCATTCTTTCCATCCCTTCTTTCCTCCTGACCCCGGCGGACGCCGGGGGTATGCAGGCGTAGCTCAGTCGGTAGAGCACCGGACTTCGTGAGCCGGTATGTCGTGGGTCCGAGCCCCACCGCCTGTGCCAGAGGCTGGGTAGCACCCGGACAATGTGAGACCGTTCGTCGTGGCTCACATGGAAATGACAATGCCCGCTGAAAACTGCGCTTGTCTTGATGCGTCAAGACCGGTTTGACCAGACGGAATAGGGGCTGCGACTTTTCGGAGCGTAGTTGCCGGTAGCGTGTGACAATCTAAGCGGGAAGACGGACAATATGCGGCATAGGTGCCCCGTAAGGGGAGACCACAGCGAGTGACGGGGACTTTCCCCGAAGCGCTAAAGCAGGGCAGGACTGCAATGCCGTACCATCCCGGCCAGCGGGCGAGGAAGCGTAAAAAGCTAAGTATCAGGCGGCTGGTATAATTGCCAAGTTCCTGATGGCTGGTAGGAAGACACAGCGCAGCCGGGAGCCGATAAAAAAGATCTTGCGTACCATGTTTGGCTCGGGGAGAGCCGGACACGCAAGATGTGTTTGCCCCTCGGGGCGGGTAAAGTCTGCTATGTAAGGCCAAGGGGTGGGGGCTGGTAGCAAAACAAAAGGGAGTGAGCGTATGGCTGGCGGAGCGCCAAGAAAATGGAAAAGCGTAAAGGCAATGCAGGAGGCCATTGACGCTTACTTCAAAGAGTGCGAAGGTGAACCGTTTATCGGGGATGACGGCTGCGCTGTGCGAGATAAGTACGGAGTGCCGATCATCATCAACGCAAAGCCGCCGACAATCACGGGGCTTGCATTGGCACTTGGATTCACAGGGAGACAAGCGCTGCTGGATTATCAGGCAAGGCCAGAGTTTGCGGACACGGTTACGCGCGCGAAGTCCCGCTGTGAAGAATACGCCGAATCTCGGCTCTACGACAAAGACGGTGCCAACGGCGCGAAATTCTCGCTTGGCTGCAATTTCGGTTGGCGTGAAGTGAATGAGACAAAAATAAGCACGGATTCCGTCAAGGTGGTTATTGATGTCTGATATTCTCCTGTCAGAAAAAATCGGATCGGCTTTTTACGATGTGGCTCATGATGTGTTTCATCATGGGCACACGCATTACGATTTTAGCGGCGGGAGAGGCTCGCTGAAGTCGTCCACAGTGTCCGTGCTCGTCCCCCTGCTGCTGATAAACAACCCGGGGACGCACGCGCTTGTGCTGCGCAAGGTGGCAAACACGATCCGCGATAGCGTGTATGCCCAGTATATCTGGGCAATCGGGGAACTGGGCATGGCGGCGTACTGGGAAGCAAAAGTATCCCCGATGGAGCTGATCTACAAGCCTACCGGGCAAAAGATTATGTTTCGCGGCGCTGATGACCCCATGAAGATCAAGTCTATCAAAGTCCCGTTTGGCTATATCGCCGTGACGCACTTTGAGGAAAAAGACCAGTTTGCCGGACGTGCGGAAATCCGAACTATTTTACAGTCCACCATGCGCGGCGGCTCAATGTTCTGGAATTTTGAAAGCTATAACCCACCTATATCGCGCGATAACTGGGCGAACAAAGACAGCTTGGAGGAACGGGATGACCGCTTGTGTCATAAGTCTACGTATCTGCAAGCACCGCCGGAGTGGTTGGGAGAACAGTTTCTTGCAGAAGCGGAACACTTAAAAGAGACGGACGAGCGTGCATATCAGCACGAGTATCTTGGTATCCCGGTAGGGACCGGCGGAAATGTGTTTGACAAGCTGGAACTGCGGGAGATTACCGATGAAGAAGTCAAGAGTTTCGACCGCATCTATCAGGGAGTGGACTTCGGCTGGTTCCCAGACCCGTTTGCTTTTATCCGGCTGTATTATGATCGGGCGCGAGAGACCATCTATCTGCTGGACGAGATTTACCAAAACAAATTATCCAATGAGCAAAGCGCGACCATGATTAAGCAGCGCGGATATAACAACATTAGGACGGTCTGCGACAGCGCCGAGCCGAAGAGCGTTGCTGATCTCCGCGCAATGGGTCTACCTGCGTATGAAGCGGTCAAAGGCCCCGGTTCTGTGGAATATGGAATGAAATTTTTGCAGCGGAGAACGATTGTTATTGATAGGCGACGAACACCGCACGCTTACGATGAATTTGTTGGATACGAATACGAACGAAACAAAGACGGTGACATTATCAGCGGATACCCAGACGCGAACAACCACCTGATTGACGCGACCCGGTATGCGCTGGAGCCTGTCAGCCGCAGAATGGGAGTTATTGCATGAGCAGTGCAGTTATCCAAAAGTTAAAAGAACTTGGCTATACAACAATCTCTGAAGAGTTTTATGGGCAAGTTGATCTGTGGGAATCGTGGTACGTTGGTAAAGTGAAGGGCTTCCACCAGTACCGTAGATATAACGGCCACAAGTGGACTAAACACAATAGAGCAACGCTCAGCATGGGGAAAAAGGTCTGCGAGGACTGGGCGAACCTGCTCATGAACGAAAAAGTCAAGATCACGCTTGAGGGCAAAAAGGAACAGGATTTCATCGATCGCGTTTTGGCGGAAAACAATTTCACCGTCAAAGCTAATGAGATGCAGGAGATGAAATCCGCGCTGGGGACGGTGGCATATATACCCCGCGTGACGGGGCAGGGCGTGACGGATTCCGGAGAGATCATCCCCGGTGACGCGTCCAGCATTGCGATTGATTATGCCACGATGCATGACATTTACCCACTTGCATGGCAGAACGGCTTTATTTATGATTGCGCTTTTACTTCCAGGGTTACGCGAGGCGGAAAAGATTATGTGTATTTCCAGATCCACCGCAGAGCGAATGATGGGACGTATGTAATCGAAAACCGAATTTACCGATACCAGAACGAACAGTTGTCCGATGAAGATTTGAAGAATGTTTCCGGGTTTGAGCGCATTCCCCCCGTGGTATACACCGGAAGCAATAAACGGCAATTTGTAATTGACAAGCCGAACATCGCAAACAACTTCAATTATCTTCTGCCTGTTGGCATTTCCGTTTTTGCAAATTCCATTGATGTTCTTCGCGGCGTTGATACTGCGTACGACTGCTACGTCAATGAGTTTGAAAACGGCCCCATGATGATGATGGTCAAAATGCCAGCGACAAAGTATGAAGACGGTGAACCGACACTGGATGACAATGACAGGCGGTTTTACCTGCTCCCAGAAGATACACAGCAGGGGAGCGTTGTTGAGACCGTTGCACCGGAACTTCGGACGGCTGCGCTGAATGTCGGTCTGCAAGACCAACTCAATATGCTTTCAAGCAAATGCGGGTTTGGTGAAACCTATTATCGATTCGATGGCGGCAGCATGGCAACGGCCACGCAGGTAATCAGCGAGAATAGTACCATGTTCCGCACGATCAAAAAGCATGAAGTCATCTTGGAAAGTGCTCTGGTTGAGCTTTGCAGGGTCCTTCTGCGGCTCGGTAATAAGGCGCTGGGTGCAGGGCTTGATGAAAATGTTGAAATCAGCATTGATTTTGATGATTCCATCATTGAGGACAAGCAGAGCGAATTTGCCCGCGACCTGCAAATGCTCAACGCAGGGATTATGAACGCCTGGGAATTCCGGGCAAAATACATGAACGAGGACGAAGCCACCGCAAAGGCAGCGCTGCCAAAGGCACAGGACATGGTGACCGAGGAAGAAACGGAGGTTGAGTGATGGGCGGTAGAGGTGGAGCAGGTGTCGGCCCTGCCACTAAGAAGAATAATATTCGCACGGTGCAAGGAGTTTCTGTCGGCTCTCGGCTTTTTGCAAAAGAAAGCGATGTCGCCAAACTTTCGCAAAATACTGTCTGGATTGAAAACACAAGCACGCCGCACGCTGTTTTGAAAAACAGTCAAGGAACAGTTCAGGTGCAAGGTAATAAAAAGGACAAATACGGCATCCTCGAAAATGTGAATACCGCCGTTGTGCATCTTAGCGGCGTTGACCGAAGCACACCAACAAGAGAAGTCACCAAATTAAACAAGCAACTTAACGAAATACGCTCACGGGGCTTTGATGTCCAAAGAATTAGTGTGGGCGAATATGAAAGCGTTGCTTACATAAAACGCAAGCTATTCACAAGAAATTTTTAACAATTTTCCATGATAAACTTTGAAAATTTGGACAAGTTCACATTCCCCGGCGTTGGAAAGTACGACATTCCGCAGGTTGAGCCGGTTAAGGCGTATCCGCGGGGCGAGTTTATCCCGGTAAATTACCATTACACGGAAAAAGACCCGGCGAGTAAGATCGTGCATTTCTTTGTGGACGATTACCAATTTATTCGATACTGGAACACGCCGGACAAATACATTCCGAAGCTGTCGCAGTTTGCGGCGGTGTGTGCGCCGGACTTCTCCACTTACACAGATATGCCGCTTTCAATGCAGATATACAACCATTATCGCAAGCACTGGCTGGCTGCATATTGGCAGCTACACGGCATGACAGTATACCCCTCTATTTCTTGGAGCGACGAGGATAGTTACGATTGGTGCTTTGATGGTGAGCCTGTCGGCGGGATAGTTGCCGTTAGTTCGGTAGGCACACAGCAGAACAAGGAAAGCAAGCGTCTTTTTCTGCGCGGCTACGAGGAAATGATGAAGCGGCTATCGCCGGAATGGGTGATATTCTACGGCAGAGTGCCGGAAGAGTGCGACTGGAATGTTATTCGCGTGAAGCCGCACTATGACGAGATCGTGAAGCGGAGGGTGCAAAATGAAATATCCGTTCACGCCGGAACTGCTTGACGCGCTCCCAGAAGAACTCGCCGAACTGTACCGTGCTCTTGAGGATACGTTACTCGACGAGATATGCAGCCGCTTGAAACTGGCAAATCAGTTTAACGAGGTCACAGTACAGGATATCCGGGCGCTGCGGTCCCACGGCATCGACCTAAAGGAAATCAAGAAAGCAATCCGCGAGACTTCCGGCATCAGCAAAACGAAGCTGAACAATCTGCTGGGCGATGTGGTCGCAAGGAACCAACAGTATTACACCAATATGATTGACCTTGCGCATATCACCCAGCCTGAGACACTGGTTGACGCTGCGGAAGTGGCGACGATCAGGACGCAGACGCTTGATACATTTCGCAACTTAACTGCTTCCATGGGCTTTCTGGTGGACGCTGGGCGCACGATGCTCTTGCCTGCCAAAGCGTACCAATGGGCACTTGACAGCGCAGCGTTGCAGGTGCAAAGTGGTGCAATCAACTACAATCAGGCGATTAAAACAGCTGTGAAGGAACTTGCGGACAGCGGTCTAAAAGTGGTTAACTACGAAAGTGGTCATCGGGATCATGTCGACGCTGCCGTGAGAAGAGCTGTAATGACCGGTGTATCTCAAATCTGTGCTAAATACACGGAGCAATCCGCAGAGTATCTGAATACTCCATACTTTGAAGTATCGGCTCATATTGGCGCACGCGATAAGCCGGGACCGTCACCATGGTCATCGCATAAGGATTGGCAAGGCCGTGTTTACAGCGTCCGTACTGGGGACATTTACCCGAGCATTTATGACGTTTGCGGCCTGGGTGCTGTTGACGGCTTGGAAGGGGCCAACTGCCGCCACAGGCGGTTCCCGTGGGTTGAGGGCGTGTCCGAGCGCACTTACACGGATGAACAGTTGGAACACATCGATGATGGCCATGGATGCACGTTTGATGGCAAGGATTACACTGCATACGAGGCAACCCAAATGCAGCGCCGTATTGAGCGTACGGTTAGAAAGCTAAAGCGTGAAAAAGCCGCCTACAAGGCCGCAGGATTGCATGAAGAAGAACAGGCGGTAAACATACGGCTGCGGCGGTTAAACGTCAAATACAAGGCGTTCAGTGCGGCGGCGGGGTTGCCGGAGCAGCGGGAAAGGATGAAGGTGCTGTATGATTGATGAGAGGTTGAAAACCGCCATCGAAAAGGCCCTTGCCGCCGGATTCCGGGTGCAGCTAAAGGGCATGAAAGATGGAAGCGTGAAGGCTCAAATCATCAAAGCAAAAGAGCTGAAAAAGTAATGTTTTTCTTCCGTTTTCTTGCGGAGTGTTGTATAATATAGGCAACTAAATAACGCTTGTTTTATTTCATAAAAGGAGTGTTGGCTTGTTATGACAGATAAAGGTGGTGTTTGGCGCACAATCGGTGGTCGTCGCGTATTCATCAAAGATGGACAGAGCTTGACAGACGCAATGCGCGAAAGCGGGAAGTTTGGCGATTCCGAAAAGGTCAACAAGGTAGGCGTTGATCAGAAAAAACAAACCGATGATGCCGAAACAAGTGCTGAATATGGTGTCAAACACAGAGTTTGGGGTAAAGCGACAGGGACGAGTTATGAAGCAATAAATGGAGATCAGTACAAACTGACAGGAGATAAAAACGGTAAAACGCTTCAGATCCCACAAAATGAAAGTGGAGAATTTGAAGTGTATAAAGCTCCAAAAACAAGCGGATTCCTTAACGGGAAATACGTTGCTGATGAAAACGTAAATGCGATTTTATCTGATGGTCGAATTGTTCTAAATGACCACGACTTTAACAACGATACATACTATAAAGTAAGTGGCATCATTGAGGCTGAAACACTTAGGCTCGCCGGATATCAAAAGGAAGGCCAGTTTTACCGAGGAACTGACAACCCCAAAGAAATTGAATATCTTAAAAACGGGACTATGCGAGCATCTACCAACCACATGACGGGCGAAAAAGAAGATGGGGTTTCTGTATGGGAGAATTCCAAGTACCCGTTTAAGTATCAATATCGAGTGACCGGAGAAGTTGCCGGAGTAGGAAGCGACGGAGAACCGCTGCTTGACCCAAAGTCCATTAAACTTGTCAGCACAAAGTCTTATTCTATTAAGGACTACAATGCAGCGATGGAGAAGGGTAAACCCTTGTTTTGCAAGGCGTACGGATGGACAGAAGCGCAGTACGACGCGGCAAAAAAGGGAAGCATCAAAAACAGAAAGCGACTTTAATAAAATACAGCCTTTTGCCAATCGAGGCAAGAGAAGTGGCAATTTGAGCCAAGCAGTACGCGAACGCGTATTGTTTGGCTCTTTTTTATAATACGCAGCGGGGAATGACGCTGTGGAAATAAAAGGAGAGTAAAAATGGCAGACGAAATCATGACTTTTGATGAAATACTGGCTGACCCCACCTATAAGGCGGAGTTCGACAGGCGAATCACAAAGGCGCTTTCGACTGTTCAGAGCAAGCTGGACGCGGAAGTGGAAAAAAACAAGCAGTTGTTAACAAACGGCAACGCGGAAACGGACGCACTCAAAAAGGAGATCGAGGGCTACAAGTCCAAGATTGCCGATTATGACTACGCAGACGTTATCCGTAAAACGCTTTCTGAGAAAGGCGTGAAGTTTAGCTCTAAAGCTGCCGAGAAGGCGTATTTGGCAGACCTGAAAGCAAAGCATCTTGAGATCAAAGACGGCGCGCTTGATGGGTTTGACAAATGGCACGAGGAACAAGTCAGCGCCGATCCGTCCGCGTTTCAGGATGGCGTAAAAATTGACTGGTCCGCTGCCGTTGGCGGCGGTGAAAAGAAAACTGACACCAATGCCGCGATGAACAATCTGATTCGCGGCGCACTCAAGTAACAAAAAGGAGAATATAACATGGCAAGTATTGATCGTTCCGCACTTTCCGGCCTGATCCCGGAACCCGTAACCCGCGAGATCATGCAGGGCGCTATCGCTGAATCTGCCGTTCTACGCATGGGCCGCAGACTGGCAAACATGTCCAGCAAGACGCAGACCATCAACGTGCTCGACGCGCTTCCCTCCGCGTATTTCGTCAACGGCGAGGCCACTGACGGCGGCGCTGGTGAGGCATTTAAGCAGACCACCAAGATGGCGTGGGACAAGAAGAAGCTGTACGCCGAGGAGATCGCTGTTATCGTCCCCATCCCCGAGGCTGCTCTCGATGATGCGGACTATGACATTTGGGGCGAGGTCAAGCCCCGCCTGACCGAGGCTTTCGGCAATGTCATTGACGGCGCTATGCTGTTTGGCAAGAATAAGCCCAGCACCTGGCGTGATGGCATTGTGCCCTCTGCTATTGCTGCGGGAAATGGTGTTCCTGTCAGCTCTGACATTTACGCCGACATCATGGACGAGGGTGGTCTGATCTCCAAGGTCGAGCTGGACGGCTTCAATCCCAACGGCGTGATGTCCGCTATTCAGATGCGCGGCAAGCTCCGTGGGCTGAAAGACACCACCGGTCAGCCTATTTTCAAGACCGATATGCAGGGCGCTACCCGCTACGGCCTCGACGGCATGGACATGTACTTCCCCATGAACGGCGCGTTCGACCCTGCGCAAGCACAGATGATCGTCGGCGATTGGAGCCAGCTCGTCTATGCCATCCGCCAGGATATGACCTTCAAGGTGTTCACCGAGGGCGTTATCCAGGACCCCGCCACGAAGGAAATCGTTTACAACCTCATGCAGAACGATATGGTTGCGCTTCGTGCCGTCATGCGTCTCGGCTGGGAGATCGCAAACCCCATCAACGCGTACAATGCAGAAAAGACAAATCCGTTCCCGTTCTCCGTTTACGGCAAGGGCGGTGCTATTTCCACCGTTGCTGTGTCCCCTGCTACCGCCACTGTAAAGAAGGGCGAAAGCAAGCTGTTTACCGCCAAGGTTGACGGTGAGGGCATCATCAACGGAGAGGTTGAATGGTCTCAGGATGGCACCAAGAGCAAAATCAGCGATGAGGGCGTTCTGACTGTCTCCGCTACCGAAACCAAGAGCAGCATCACCGTTACTGCGAAGTCCAAGCAGGACGGCACAAAGACCGGCACTGCCACTGTCACTGTTTCTGGCTGATTTGAAAGGAGCTGACCCAATTGACATACGCTGATTACACATACTACTCCGGTGTCTATATGGGCACTGTAAGCAGTGGGGAGTTTCCGCGTCTGGCTGTCCGGGCCAGCTCCTTCCTCGATTATTTCACGCAGAACCGAGCCAAGGACAACGTGGATCTGGATGCGGTAAAGATGTGCTGCTGTGCGCTGGTTGACAAGTACGCGGTTATCGAAGCTGCGCAGGCGCTTGCAATGAAGAACCTTGCGACTGCTGCCGCTAATGACGCAGAAGTCAAAAGCGAAACGGTGGGCGGTTATTCCCGCACACTGGCGACCGGCGGCGAATCTGCCGTTTCTGCGCTGAACGCTACGGATGGTGCGAGAAAGCTGCTCGCAGAGACCTGCATGGAGTATCTTGCCCACACTGGCTTGCTGTACCGAGGGAGGGGGTGCGGATCATGTACGCTCCCCACACTGTAACGATCTACAATCCGGTCAAAGAAACCGACAAGGAGACGTTTCAGGAAACGCAAAAGCTGTATGTGACCGTACTTCGTGGCGTAATGCTGCAAGCATCTAAAGCTGTTAACGTGCGCGAGAGTGGCCTTGCCGGAGCGGATGCGGTTGACCTCTACATTCCGTTTGGTGTGGAAGCCGTGGACGGCTTTACCGGCAAGGTGAAAACCTATGCCGGTCCGCAGCGGTTTTACGCCGCAGAGGACAAAACCGACCTTTGGACGCTTTCTGTCAAAGGCAACGGCGGGACAACGTTTTTCATCAAAGGCGAGTTTGTGACGGACAATGAAACCGTGGCGCTGGCTCAGGACAACTGCTACACCGTGACCAAGGTTGACGAAAAGGATTTTGGCAGCGTTGATATGCAGCACTGGCAGGTCGGAGGCGTGTGATATGGCGTTGAAATTCTCCGTTCAGACGGACGGCATGGACGCTGTAAAAGAGGCCATTTCCAGGGGCTGTGATCGCGCAGAACACGTTCTGGCGTTGCAGGTCGCAAAAGATACCGCTCCGTTTGTGCCTATGCTCACAGGCTCTCTTAGGACGCGTACAAAGGTAACGGGAAACACGGTTGTTTATCCAGGGCCGTATGCCAGATATCTGTACTACGGCAAACTGTACGTCGATCCGCTGACCGGAAGCTCTTATGCCCGGAAGGGCGTTACGAAGGTTCCGGCAGTGCCGGAGAAGGATTTGATTTTCCACAGAACCGGGACCTGCTCCCATTGGTTTGAAGCATCCAAGGCGCAGAACATGGAGAAGTGGGTGCGTGTAGCAGAAAAGGCGGTGAAGCATGATCTCTAAAGAAAAACCTGTAATGCTGGCATCCAGCAGCGAAAAGGCAGACCTTGACCGCCTGATGCTGATTTGGGCAAACCGTTTCCCCGGTATTCCGGAGAATGTGGATCTGATCAAATACGAGTATTTCGCGGCGAAAACGGTAGGCATGGCGCTTTCCTCCGTTCAGGGGGCCGTTATCACCAAGAAGTATATCTGCGGTGGATATCAGGCGGAGTATTCGTTCGAAATCCATTACCAGATCGCACCACCCGGCAAGAGCGACGATACACGCTTGAAGGCGGTTGAGGCTTTAAACAAATTCGCGGACTGGGCGCAGATGCAGCGACCGGACATTGGAGAGGGCAGGCGCGCCCTCCGCGTTGAGACGTCTGCGTTTGCATCGTATCTCGGCGCGACAAGCGACCAATACGAGGACTACATGGTCCCGCTAAAACTGATTTACGAGGTGAATGTATAATGGCAGATTTAACTTTTTCGACGCCCGAAGGTCAGACCATTGACCGCGAGCTTTTGATCGCGTATCTGAATACCGGCTCTAAGGAAGCTCCCACTTGGAGCGCCATCGGTAAGCGCGTGGAGGATTCCAGCGAAGAGATGGACTGGGGTCAGGAGAGCAAACAGGACATCCTGGGCAACACTTTCACCACCATGAAGAAGCCCGTTATTTCCCAGACATTTGATCCCATCCCTATGGATTCTGGTGACGCTGCTGCGGTGAAGATGTGGAACCTTGCCGTCAAGGATCATGACGCACAGGCTCTTGCCAATCAGGATATGATGATTGGACACTTCTATGCTACGTCCGGCGAGGCGAAGTTTGCCGAGCGGTATGATTCCTGTGCTATTGCCGTGACCGGCATCGGCGGTGACGGCGGCGGTACGCTCAACATCACGAGCGAGATTACCTACGGCGGCAATCGTACGCTGGGCACCATTACCAAGGATACCAGTGGCGTGACCTTTACGGCAGGGGCTTAAAACAAAGGGGCGGGCGCAAACCCGCCCCAATTTCGGAGGCTATTATGAAAGACCTGATTTTCGATACCGGTTTTGTTACCTACAACATCAACGGCAAATGCGAATTCTCTTTTAACCCCACCGACAGCGCCTTTGTGGAAAAGCTGTTTAATGCCTTTGATATCCTCGACAAGAAGCAGGATGCGTACAAGGCAGAGGTGGAAAAGACCGCCAACAAGCGGGAAGTTTTTGAAACCGCCCGGAAGATGGACGAGGAAATGCGTGAGATCATCAACGATGTGTTCGGCTTTGACATTTGCTCTGCCCTGTTCGGCGAGATGAACGTATATGCGCTGGCGGACGGCCTGCCTGTGTGGGCGAACCTGATGCTTGCCATCATGGATGAGGTTGATACCACCTTTGCCCGTGAGCAGAAAGCCACTAACCCTCGCGTGAGCAAGTATACGAAGAAGTACCACAAATGAGGTACGATCTGCCGACTGCCGTAGAGGTAAACGGCGCTGAGTACCAGATACGCTCTGACTATCGCGATATCCTAACAATCATTGAGGCACTGTCTGACGCTGAGTTGTCGGAGGAAGAAAAGGCCGAAGCCATGCTTGACATTTTCTATCCAGACTTTGCGGAAATGCCGCAGAGCGACTACGAGGAAGCAATCAAGCAATGCGCAAAATTCATCAACTGCGGCGAAGAGCAGCGTGAGGAAAAGCGTGGGCCGAAGCTGATGGATTGGCAGCAGGACTTTCCCCTGATCGTTGCTCCAGTCAACCGCGTTCTGGGACAAGAAGTCAGATCCGTTGAGTATCTGCACTGGTGGACGTGGGTATCCGCGTATCAGGAAATCGGGGATTGCACCTTTGCCCAGGTTGTTGGTATCCGCAATAAAAAAGCAAAGGGGAAGAAACTGGATAAAAGCGAACAGGAGTTTTACAAGCAGAACCGGCACCTGGTTGACTTCAAGCGGCAGTATACGGAACAAGACGAGAACGTTATCAGCAAATGGATATAAAAACCGCCCTCCGGAGAGGGCGGCGCGTTAAATGGTTTTCATAGCTTTTGCAATTTCTTCCGCCTGTTGCCGCATGGCATCGGATTTGTTTTTCTCCATAGCCGAAATTGCGGAGTCTCTAAAAACGCCGGGTGATTTTGTGCTTGTAAACAAAAGCCGATCCGATGAAGTATCAATTTGCAATGCCCCATATCTATACTCTCGCCATGACGATTTTACGGACACCCCGTTTATCTTGTTAATCGGAATATCTACTGAAATCTTTTTTGGTACCGAAACGCGAACAATAAGGCGCTTGTTTGTCAAAACAACATGGTTCATGGTCAGCCTAAAAATTTCGTATAAGATCGGGAATGCAAAGACCCAAGGGACGAAAAACCATGCGTCCTCCATCTGCATTAAAGAAGCCTTGTATACGGCAAATGCAAATAAAATACACCACGAGATAAGCGGGACACAAGAAAATTTGAGTGTGTCGATGACTTCTTCACCCGGCAAAAGAACTGCTGTTTGCCCTTTTTCCATGGGAATCTCCTTTTTCTTTGCTGGTGTCGAAAAATCCCAATCACATTTTTCAATCTTTCGCTTGTAGT
>ENA-UEPV01001349-UEPV01001349.1-human-gut-metagenome-genome-assembly--contig:-NODE-1349-length-15551-cov-6.886455_pt1 | contig 15551 bp, 13 predicted proteins | sample MGYA00242942_ERZ507925 | MGnify/ENA primary metagenome ERZ507925 (study PRJEB26167, sample SAMN06115453) | human gut metagenome | host: Homo sapiens | place: China:Fujian | collected 2015-08-26... | reverse complement strand
CGGTGGTGTAAAAACTCTGCTGCTTATTAAAAACTGCCCGGATGAGGTGTTCAATGCTTCAACATGCGGAGATAACTGCGCACGTTTTATTCTTGAACTGGCAAAAGCAAAAGATGTTACGATCAACTTGCGTCATATTATGGATTTTGATAAGGCAAAATTTACGGCCAAGGTTTTGAATGATAACAGTATCGTTCATAACATGGAAGAGTTGTTGCCGATTGCAGCGAGATATGTATAAGCGGAGGCGGACATGAAAGGAAAACATAGTATCGTTGTTCGCAACCGCAGAGTCCAGTTTGCCTTGGAGTTGGAGCGAAATATCACAGTGATACGAGGCGATAGCGCAACAGGAAAAACAACCATGTTGGGGATGCTGCGAGATTACGAGGAGTTGGGGGCACAGAGCGGAGTTGCTGTTCAATGCGATAAGCCATGCCGGACTTTAACTTCCCGTGACTGGGAAAGTCAGTTGAGCCGCATGAAAGACAGCATCGTTTTTGTAGACGAAGGAAATGCTTTCGTTTCTTCTCGTGCCTTTGCACAGGCAATTTGTGGGTCAAGCAATTACTATGTTCTCATCACAAGAGAAAGCCTATATCAATTGCCGTATAGCGTAGAAGCGGTTTTAGAACTGCGAACTACAACTCGCCGTGAGAAATGTACTTACAACAAAGCGTATCCCTACTATGGAACGCTTGAGCATGCCGCAAGTGAGATGGATCGCTCAGACCGCATTCTGACCGAGGATTCAAACAGTGGGTATCAGATGCTCTCAAAAATCGCGGAGCAATATCATGTGCGCTGTGAAGCCGCAAATGGGAAATCGAATATTTATGCTTGCTTGGAAGAGCGTTCAAATGATAAGACCTTGGTGATTGCGGATGGCGCGGCGTTCGGCGCAGAGATGGAAAAAATCTATCGCTTTTTGAAATTGCATCCGAGCCAAGTAATGCTTTATTTGCCAGAGTCCTTTGAGTGGCTGATTTTGAAATCAGGAATCGTTCATAACGCAAAACTTGCGGATATCTTAGAGAGACCGGAGGAATATATCGACTCTGCTAAATACTTCAGTTGGGAGCAGTTTTTTACTGAATTATTGATTCAACTGACAAGTGAGCGGGACTATATGCGCTATGGAAAACAGAGCTTGGCTCCTTTCTATTTACAGGCCGAGAATATCCGAAAAGTGATCAGTGCCATGGAAAGAGACTGACAGTTCTGTATGTGAGTCATATCTTCGACCAAAAGTTTAGAGTGTAGAGCTTTCGGGAAAGAATTTTTTTGTAGTAGGACAATTAATATTGATGGGCGATAAAAAGATATATATCGTTGCAAAAATCTTTGATCAACAGGGCTGCATTGCTTACCGATGCAAGACACTTAATGAGGCGCGTTGTGTACCTGGCACACTGGAGGCGCTGAGAGCGGATGGAGTTCAAATTGTTATTCTGGACTCTCCTGAGATTTATTCTGAGTACGCACCCTATACCTACATTGAGGACTTGAAAGAATTCATCGATAAGGTCGCACAAATGAACCGAGTCGCACCCGTGTTCAGAAAGCATTGAGAAGGCTGAAAGAAACTGCCATAAAAATCGTTTTATTTTTGAGAATATCATGTTATACTGCAAATAGAGAATTGGCTGTGAGGGGGCGATACAGTGGAAAAGCTAAACGCGATTCGAGAACAGGTTATCCAGCTCTGTGATCCGCAGAAGATTCTGCTGTTTGGCTCGCAGGCGAAGGGAACCGCGACAGCAAAGAGTGATATTGACCTTTGCATCATTGCGTCGACCAATGATAAGCGCTCACTGCTGACAGATTTGTATTGTGATACGGAATCTGATACGCCGATTGACTTCCTTTTGTATACGCCGGAGGAGTGGGAACACAGCGTGGCAGATAGCCAGAGCTTTGCCCACAAGCTGAACAGGGAAGGGGTTGTACTTTATGGGTGACAGCCTGCGCTATAAGGACTGGTTTGAAAAGCGGCACATGACCTGCGAGGCGCGGAAATCTTAATGGAGCATGACGGCGGTAACGATTTAGTCGCGTTTCATTGCCAACAGGCGAATTGTTGGACGGGCATAGCCTTGTATTCCTGTGCAGAAAGGCAACTGCGGCAGGGGCACCGTTGAAAGGTAACCTCAGAGACTGTGCGTATGTAAACCAGTTTTATATTGAAACACGCTATCCATCTGATTCTTATATGCCTGTGTCCGAAGAGGAAGCACGGGATTGCATGGATGCCGCAAGGAAATTGATGGAACTGTTGGCATAACGCTCAGACTACTATTTGACTACTACCGCGAAAAACCTCGGAAGCCCTGCCTTGCAAGGCTTCCGAGGCTTTTCTTCAAAATGGCGGAAATTTGTGCAATCTCAACCAAGCCCTTGCGCCGTAGCGGTTTCCGGCTTGACGGCCTGATAACTCCGACTCTAAAGGCCGCTGGTTCGAATCCAGTCGGGCGTACCAAAAACCGTCTCAAACAATACGTTTGAGACGGTTTTTATATGCGGAAAGTTAGGAGAATTGAAACCCGATTTGACCACTACTGCACATTTTGCGATCCAACTAAGCTATTACGCTATGTCATATCTCCAGCATCCCTTGCAGTTCCGCGCTGGCGGCCTTTTTGTTCTTGTCGAAGGCGTGGGTGTAGATGTCCAGCGTGGTGGAGGGCTGGCTGTGGCCGAGAATGCCCGCCACCGTTGCCACATCCGTGCCGCCCGCGATCATCAGACTGGCGGCGGTGTGCCGGAGGGAATGGACGTTCAGCTCCTGCGGCAGGCCGTTCTTCTTGAGGATCAGCTTGAAGCGGTAGGTGAAGGTGGTGGGCGTCATGGGGAGCTGCGCTCCCTGACGGCGGAACAGGAAGTCATCGGTGGTCAGTTTTCTCTGGTCATAGGTTTCGGTGATGTATGCACATTCCCGTTGATACTCCCGCAGGAGACTTTCCATCTCGGCGGAGAAGTACACATAGCGGTTGCCTGCGCGGGTCTTGGGTTCCTTGACAAAGATCTCCTCGTCCGTCACCTTGACGGCGTTGCGGCAGATGTGGATGGAACACTGCTCCCAATCAATGTCGCACCATTTGAGACCGCAGCACTCACCCCGCCGCATTCCCGTGGCGATGATGAGCTTGAAGTAGGTTTCATACTTGATGCTCTCGTCCTCCAGCGCGGCGATGATCCTCTGCGCCGTTTCCTCGTCCGCGATCTTCTTTTCACACTTGCGACCGGCGTAGCGGTAGGTGCGCCACGCCGGATTATGCGAAAGAAAGCCACCCTCCACGGCATCAGAGAGGATGCTGCACAGCGTAGCGTGCACGCCCTCAATGGTGTACTCGGAGAGTGGCTTTTTTGTGTCGGGACGGATGACTTTTCGCAGCTCTGCGTAGAAATTCCGGAAGTGCTCCGGCCGCAGCTCGGTGAGATTGTAGTGACCCAGCGCCGGGAGAATACGCTCGATGTCCTGCCGGTCGCGGCGGATGGTGGACTTTGCCAGCTTGCCGGTCGCGATGTCCGTCAGCCACAGGTCGATGTATTTTGCCAGCGTGAGCTGCTGGACGAACTGCGGCGCATGGCGGCACTCCCGCTCAAAGAGGACTGCCTGTTCATTGAGCCACTTTTCGACCTGCCTGGGCGTCAGCTCCTCCGGCGGGTGGACGGTTTTCTGCTGGGGCTTGATGCGCTTGCCGTTGTAGTCATAGCCCATGGACACCACGATGAGATAGCTGCTGCCGCGCTTGCAGATGCTTGCCATAAAAATGACCTCTCTTTCATTTGACCTTGGTACAGTTGAGGCTTATTTTGCAAGCACAACATACCGCAAGCACGGCGGTAAAGCTATTACAATTTTCTTGAAAAAATAAATTTCTACGAAAGCAACAATCATGCGCTGTGCCGCTTCGGAGAACAGGCGGCGAGATTGAAAATCTGTCCGCCGTCCGGACGGAGCATGGTGAGCATGGAGTCAGCCGCCTGCTTCTTCTGCGCCTGCTGGGGGTGGCAGTAGGTACGCTCTAAGAAACCGGTGTCCGCGTGGCCGACAAGGTCTGCCACCGTCTGCTTGTCCACGCCGCAGTGCAGCAGCGAGGTCACGAAGTAGTGCCGCAGGGTGTGAAGGTGGTACTCCCGCGGAAAGCCGATGGCGGCATAGATCTTCCGCAGCCGCTTGGTGAAGGTGTCCGGGTGGATGAGCTGCCCCTGCTCGTCGGCGAAGAGATAGGGACTGAGTTTGCGGCGCTGCTTGTCTGCCTCCATCTGCTTGCGGCGCTTGTAGGCGAGGAGGATGCCCCGCAGGTCGGAGGAGAGATAGACTTCACGGCTCTTGCCGTTTTTGGTGCTGCCCTCCACGATGCCCTTGCCGGGAACGCTGCTGCGGGAGCGGCTGACGGTGAGCAGCAGACCGTTTTGCGTGCCGGTAAAGTCCGACCATTGCAGAGCGCACAGCTCGCCCCGGCGGCAGCCGGTGTACATGGAGAGCAGATAGAACAGGCGGTAGTGCCGCGGTTCCATTGCCAGCGCGTCCAGCAGCTTCTCCGCCTCGCTTCGCGTGGGGATGCGCTGCACCGTGCGCTGCGGTGTGGGTAGGTCTAACATTCGCGCGGGATTTTTCACGATGATCTCGTTGCGCTTGGCATCGCTGAGCACGGCGGAGACCACGGAGAGGTAGCGCTGCGCGGTGGATTCGTTGATGAGCCTTCCGTGGTGCTTGCGCTTGCGCAGTGCGGAGAGCATATTTTCCAGCGCCATCGGTCGGAGCTTGTTGAGGCGGATGCCGCCGATCATGGGATACACCACCTCCAGCATCCGCCGGCATGCAGCGATGGTGCTGGGGGCGTATTTCGTCTGCCGTTTCAGCCAGCGGGAGGCGAATTCCTCGAAGGTCATTTCGCTGTCCTCGGCGTAGCCGGTCTTGAAGCTGCGCTCCAGCTCCTCAGCGGCGTGGGCGACATACTGCCCGATGCCGCGCTTGGGAACGCTGGGCGGGACTTGGATGGTCTTTGCCTTGCTGATCTTTTTGCCGTTGGGCCGGTAGCCGTTGCTGACGGTGATCTTATATCGCCGCTCGTCCAATTGCTTGATGCTTGCCATTTTTACAATCCTCCCATGGTCTGCTGCTGTTGCTTTTTCTGTTCTTCTCGCGCAGCCTGTTCATCCAATTTTTCTTTCACCACCAGAGCCGCGCCTGCGGCGAAGCCGATCACTGCACCGAAGTTTTCAGCGGCGATCTTCGCCTCCATGCGCCGCCGCTTTTCCTCGGCGTCCTCATCCTCATCCATCAATGTCCCCACAGCGGTCAGCCCGGCCACGGCGGGGATCAGAGGAACAGGCCGCGGATCGCCGCCGCGCCATACCACCCGGCCATCGCCGCTGCGCCGATTACCAAAAGCAGCATGATCCATTTGAGGGCCACCAGCAGGCTGAAGTCCGGGAGCCAGTCGATCCACTTGGAGGAATATTTCTCGCTCAGGTTCCCAACCCGTTCCAGCAGTCTGTTCATCTCTGTCAGTGATTTCTGCATCTCCGCCAGAGACTGCTGCACCGGCGTCAGGTCGATGTGTGGTTTCAGCTCCGGCAGGGTCTTTCGAATTTCCTCCAGCTCCCAGTTTATTCCGTCTGCCTGCTCCGTCAGCTTGTCCATCGCCTGCGGCAGATCGCACTGAATCACAATGGGCTGGATCGGCTGCGCTGCTTGCTGCGGTGCGCTGTTCGGCTGGTTCATCCGCTTCAATTCCTCCATCGGTTTCCTCTGCTCGATGGAATTTTCTCTGGACGAGCTTTGCTCGTATTCTGAATTCATGCTCCATGGCCTCCTTGCAATACTTTTCTTCGTGTAGTTTGCTGTTGCGGCACTTTAGTCCGTCCGGCGTGGTGTAGGTGATGTACTTGCGGCCGCTCTCCCAGCGGACGGCGTAGCCCTCGGATGCCATCAGGGAAACGAAGGCGTCCTTGTCGGCGGCGTATTTCATGCACGCATCAATAGTGTTCATGAGCCGCAGTTTCCAGCTTTGGCCCTTCAGAGCCGTGTGATATTCCGCGCCGCTCATGCCGCGGGCCTGCTGCGTTGGCGCGTCAAAGACAGGAAGACCCATTTCCTGACAGATCCTGTCGTTGCGCCGCATCAACTCTTGCAGTTGTTCCTTCGCCATGTGCAGCTTTTTGCCGGTTTCAAAGTTGACGGAGTTGATGACGCAGTGGGAGTGGATGTGCTCCCGATCTATGTGGGTGCAGACCAACACCTCGCAGCCGTCGAAGTATTCCGCCAGCCGCCGCGCGGCTTCGTGAGCCTGCCGTGGATCGACAGCCGCGCCTTTTGGAAAGCTCTGCACCATGTGATAGAACATCGTGCCGCCATCCTTGTGGTAGAGCAGTTTCGTGTTCAGGAAATCATCGTAGACGCTCTGCGGCTGGCAGTTGATGCCGCTGACGAGCGGCGCGCCCTCCCATGCGGTTTTCTTTTCCTGCATGACGTAGAGCATCACGCCGCGCATGGCGGCGCGGGACTGTGTGCCCCGCTTGTAGTTCACAAAATGTACGATGGCCATACGGCTCACCGCCCTTCCATGACTGATCGTAGCGCGGCGCTGACCTCGGACAGCTCACCGGCAGCTTTTTCCAGACCGATGACCTGCACCTTGCCCATGTTGGCAAGGACGGTGAGGCGGTTGATGTTGCCGCCGATGCCCTTGAGCTGGCGGAGCAGTTCCTTCTGTTCGTCGATGACGACGATCCGCTTGCCGAGACAGCAGGCGGTGACGTAGTCGCTCATGGACATGTGGGCCTTCGCTGCCAGCGCCTTGATCTTCTCACGGTCAGCGGACGCCATGCGCGTGCTGAATTTGATATCTTTTTTCATGTTTTTCTCCAATCGTAGCTAAAAGTGGGTGTGGGCTTCTGCCCGCAGCTTGGGGGTGTGGGGCCATGCCCCGCCCAGTGCATTTGGCAGGGCAGCGGCTTCGCCGCAGACCAGACAAATGCGATGCTGGCCGTCGTCCGAGCGGACGACGAATCCCTCGCCGTCGTCCGAGCGGACGACGAATCCCTCGTCCCGCCGCAAGCGGCAGGACTCGCTCTCTCTGTCGCTCGTCCTCTTCCCACCGAAACCGCTTCGCTGGGTTTCGGCGGGAACCCTGTTGGGGGCGGTGATAAAAACTCCCATTTCACATTTTTTCGGCACTTCTATGTGGGAGGGGTATCACTACCCTCCGGCCGCTTTGTCTGTGTCGGAACAACCCGGCGCGGGGTTTATTTCAGCAGAAAAAACGGCTTTCTCAGAGTGGGTGCTCTGCGCCGACGAACGCGCTGTTCCCTCCTGCACACAGTGCTTTTTTGGCGTTCCTGCATGGGGGTGGTATCACTACCCTCGGCGTGCGCTTCATGCTGCTGAAACGCTGGACGCGCAGGAGTTACGGCGGCTTATTTGCCGTTTTTATGCCGTCCCGGAATTTGCCCTGTGTGGGCTGAATCTCCCCTCGTCGGGTACACACACCACCCCAGCCCCTAACCGCGCACACAGCGGCTCACACGGCGAAACACGGCGGGTTCTCAGGGTCGATGGTGACGATGTTTCCGGTAGCGGGATCATCGACACCATCGACCCTTTTCAGGCAGATCAGACGGTCGCCGTTGCTCTTGCGGAAGGACACCGTAATGCCGTTTCTCCTTAGAGCGTCAACGCTTTTGCGGATTCGGTGGGAGAAGCTGTTGGGGGTCAGCCCCTCTGTACCGGCAGGGTCGATCTTTTCCAACAGCACCTTGGCAGGGGCGCTGATCTCCGGCTGCCGGCGCAGCAATTCAGAGAGAAGAAAAAGAATTCTCTCGTTGGGCTGCTCTTTCTGTTCGAAGTCATCTGACAGCAGCTTCCAGATATGATCCTCGCCATCGAACTCCAGTGCCAGTTCCCGGTAGGGGATGTCCCGCCCGGTGCAGTAGAGCGTGGCGGTGTTCTCTCGGCGCTTACTCTTGCGGAGGACGAAGTTGCTGTCGGTGGCGCCGCTGAGTCCGGTGGTGCCGGAGATCATGTTCATGGGATCATCGTCATTCATCTTCCGCAGGTGATGCACCAGCAGAATGGCGATGCGGTGCTTGTCCGCCAGCGCTTTCAGAACGCCGATGTCCCGGTAGTCGCTGGCGTATGGATTCGCGTCATTGCCTGCGGTGCGGATGCGCTGGAGCGTGTCGATGACGATGAGCCTGGTCTGCGGATGCTCTTTTAGGAATTGCTCAATCTGTTCCACCAGCCCGTTGTGGAGCTGCTGGGACATGACGGCGAAGTGCAGCGTGGGCGGCGCGTCCTCCGTGAGATCAAAGAGCCGGCTTTGGATACGCTGAAAGCTGTCCTCCAGACAGAGGTACAGCACCTCGCATGGGTGCGTGGCGAATGTCCAGAGCGGCTTGCCCTGCGCGGCGCAGAGACAAAGCCACAGTGCCAGCCACGATTTGCCGATCTTCGGCGCGCCTGCCAGCAGGTGCAGTCCCAGGGGAAGCAGATCGGCGACCACGAAGGAGACCGGTTCGTAAGCGGTGCTTTGCAGCGTGTCCGCGTCAATGGTTTGCAGTCGGTTCATAAAAATTTCTCCTTTCTGAGTTGGAGTGTTTATTTCTTTCAGGCCTGTGCTTGTATCGTAACATGGGGATTGACTTTTGAAAATAGGTAATGTATCATTTTACTACATACACTATATTGAGGCGAATACATTATCTACTGGGAGAGGGCTTATGTCTGTTTTAGGAAAAGACCTGTTTGATTTTCAGCGTTCGCATACGAACACAAAAGTGGAATTTGGCGCATCCGGCTACTGGGTGGAGATGGTCCCGGAGATGCAGCCCTACGGAACTGTGCTGACGGAGATCCTAAATCTGGATGTCACACCTTTTCAGAAGCTGTTGGACAGGTTGAACACCGCTGTCCACGAAAAGAATTATGATGACGCTCCGCGTGCCTATATGGACATGCAGAAGGGTTTTGGATCTCTGCCGCTCTACCGATTGTATCTGATGGACTTCCGTTATTTCGGAGATATGAAGATCGAGGAATTTGTGGGTGAGGAAGTGCGGGAGGCATTTGCGAAATATGTGATCAATGAGGAGCGCGAAATACCATCCTTCATGCAGCAGCAGATCAAGGACATTCAGCTCATTCAGGAGCGGTACGCGTGGTTTCTGGACCGGGTTTTTGCAAACGCTGTGTTTGAAAAGAAAAAAGGCCAGAGAAAAGAATCTCTGGCGCAGTTGATCTATTCCAGCGGTTATGAGGCTTTTGTCAGCGGTGTCAGTTTGGGGAAGGACCCGGAGGTAGACGCGCCGCTGGTAAGAGCGCAGTACCGCATCCGGGGCGAAAGAGAAAATGCCGAGGTAGTCGAGAAGATGTATTTTGACCGGCTGCTGGATTTCGTCTATGTGGAGCTTATGAAGGGGCTGCAGAAGGGGTTTGTACCGAAACGCTGTGCCAACTGCGGACGCTGGTTCTTGCAGATGCCGGGTATGACCTACGCCTATTGCGGCGAACCGGCGCCGGGGCAGGACGGCAAGACCTGCCGGGAGATCGGAGCCACCAGCAGCTTCCGCAGCAAGGTGCAGAACAACGATGTTTGGAAGGCTCATCAGCGGGCCTACAAAAAATATTTTGCCCGTACCCGAAAGGGGACGATGAGCAAGGGCGTGTTTGAAGTGTGGTCCCGGAAAATGGAGACGCTGCGGGACGATGCGCTGACGGAATATGACAGAGCGAAGAGCGAAGAGGAACGTCAGCGCATTGTGGATGAGGTCACGCAAAAACTGAATAAGCTGTGAGCGAAAAAACAGGAGGGAGCTGCGTCCGCAAATGCGGATGCAGTTCCCTCCTGTGCCGCAGTGCCGAAGCACTGCGTAGTCCCATTACGGACAGTGGAGCACTTCGCAGACCGCTCTGGATCATACTGACAACGGCTTGTGCTTGATTTGCGATGCAAATCTTGACTTTCCATCCAACAATCTGTACTCTTAAATCGTATTGTTTTAATGTGAGATATTGAAATATGTGCTCAGATTTCGTCCGCATTGCTCTCTGCGACGCTTAGAGCGGCTTCAGCAGAGGGTTTCGCGCATTTTTTCTTCTTGAAAAGAGGTGGGCGTTTGGAACCGTCCACCCGCTCGCCCCGCATCAGCAGGTAGAAGGGAGGCACCAGGAACATGGCCAGCACCGTGGAGGCGATCAGGCCGCCAATGACGATGTAGCTCATCTCCTTCATCATCACAAGGTTGGGGCTGGTGGCGAAGAGCATGGGGATCATGGAGATGATCGTGGTGAGGGTCGTCATGAGGATGGGCCGCAGACGGGTGGTGCCCGCCTCAATGAGAGCCTGTTCCAAGGGCATAGTCTGGCGCAGCTGGGTGGTGCCGTCCACCAGATAGATGCCGTTATTCACGGAGATACCGATCAGCATCATGAAGCCCATCAGTCCGAACATGCTCATGGGCCGTCCGGTGAGGAACACCAAAGCAAAGGAGCCGATGAGGCACAGGGGGATGCAGATCATCACCATGATGGACATCTTCACGGAGTTGAACTGGACGGCCATCACCAGGAACACTAAGAACAAACTGGCAAGCAATGCGGATGCCAAGGTAGAAATCTCGTCATTCTGCATGGAGGTCTGGGCATCCGTGCCGATGGACACACCTTCCGGGAAGTCCAGTGCCTTTGCCCCGGCGGAAATGGCGTTGGCGGCGGTGTACTTGGCGTCGTCGGTGGTGGTGGCGGTGAGGGTCACGGAGTAGTCGCCGTCCTGCCGAGTCAGCACCGGGAGGGTGGAGTCGTAGGTCACGTCCGCCACGTCATGCAGCGTGACCAGCTTGCCGGTCTGGGTGCGGATGGGGTAATCCATCACGGCGTTCACGTCCTCGTACTTGCCCTTGGGGTATTCCAGCACGATATCGTACTCCTGATCACCGTCGTCCACGGTGGCAGCGGTGAGGCCGTTCAAGAGGTAGCGAACCTGCATGGAGATGGCGGCAGGGGAAGTTCCGGCATTCTGGGCTCGCAGAGGATCGATCTCCAAATGGCCCTTGACCCGGCTCTGGTCAAAGGGATTTTCCACCCGGATGACACCAGGGGTCTGGGCCATCATGTCCCGCACCTGCTCGGCCCCCTCCCGGAGGGCGTCCATATCGTTGCCCAGCAGCATCACCGTGGTGGTGTTACCGGTGCTGCCCATTTCACTCATGCCGGAGATGGAGGAGGTGGGGGACACGGACACATCCATGCCCGGATAGTTGGAAAACTCGGTGGTGTAAAGCTCAGCCGCTTTCTCGCTGCTGCGCTTGCAGTTGTCCACGGCGTAGGCCGTGAAGGAAGCGGAATCGTCGGAGATGCTGAGGGTCACGTTTTCAAAGTTCTCGTCCGCCAGCAGGATGGCTTCCAGCTGCTGAACCCGTTCGTCCATGACCGCCAGCTTGGTACCGGCCCGGAAGGAGACGTCCACGGAGATGCTGCCGTCATAGTTGTTGGGGATGAGGACGAACTCCATCTGGCTTGCCAGAAGGATGGCGGCCAGAAAGCTGCCAACGCCGATCAGCATTACCTTGCCGGGACGGCGCAGCAGCTTGGGCATCACATGGCGGTAGAAGTTCTGGAACTTATGGAGCAGGCGGTTTACCGGAATATCCTCCTTGGCCTTGGGGGTCAGGAGGGTGAAGGCCAGCGGCACCACCACAATGGCGCAGAGGAAGGAGGCCAGCAGGGTCAGGATGATGGTCCACAGCAGGGGGCCGAACATCATGCCGGACATGCCCTTGCTGATGGTGAGCGGGATGTACACCACCACGGTGGTGAGGGTGCCTGCCAGAATGGACATGAGCATGGTGCTGGTGCCCTGGGCGGCGGCCTCCTGAAAGGAAAGGCCCTGCTGCCGGAAGCGGAAGCAGCTCTCCAGAATGACGATGGAGTTATCCACGATCATGCCGATAGCCAGGATCAGGCCCGTGCCGGTGAGGACGTTCATATCGTAGCCGATGAAGTTCAGCACGATGACCGCCAGCAGGACGGACAGGGGCATACTGATGCCCACCACCAGACTGCCCTTCCAGTCACCGAAGAACAGGAACAAAACCGCCATGGCCAGCACCACGCCCACCAGCAGGGTCTGGAGAATACTCTGCAAGGTGTCGGTGATATTATCGGCCTCGTTGTTGATGATCTCATAGCTGATCCCCTCACCGGCGTAGCCGTCCAGCGCGTCAAGAACCTTGCCGCACACGCCCACAGCGGCGGCGCTGTCCTGCTTGGTGACGGAGAGGAGGACGCTTTCACGGCCATTGTAGCGGCTGATGCTGTCAGCGTCCTTCTTGTCCAGCCGCAGGAACTGGGCGATGTCACCCAGTCGGATGAGCTGGCCGGAGGGGGTCTGGATGGGGAACTGGCGCATCTGGGCGTCCACGGTGAGGTTGCCCTCGGAGCCGAGGGCGATGTCCTGCGTCCCCATAGTCACGCTGCCCAGCGGGATCTCGAAGTCCGCCGCGCCGATGGCGGAAGCCACAGAGGAGATGTTCAGACCGTACTGCTGCATCTTTTCCTCGTCCAGCACCACCCGGAAGTAATCGTCCCGCGTGCCGCTGACCTCGACCTGCGCCACGCCGCTGATGCTCTGAAGGTCGGGCTTGATCTTGTCATCCAGAACGCTGGCGATGTCCACGCCGCTGTCCGCCGACACGGAGAGCGTCATGGTGGACATGGCGTCGGCGCTGATCTGCATGATGGTGGGGTCGTTGCAGTCGGAGGGGAGGGAGGCCTTCAGGTTGTCCATGGCGCTTTTCAGGTCGGAGTAGATGTCGTCCTCGTCAGCGCCGTAGTTGTATACCAGCTGCACCATGGCGTAGTTATCGTAGCTGTAGGTCACGGTGCTGGAAATGTCGGAGAGGGTCTCGCACTTGTCGGTGATGGGCTTTGCCACCAGCTGATCCACGCTTTCGGCATCGGAGCCGGGCCATGTGACGATGACCAGCTGCACCGGCATACTGAAATCCGGCATGAAGTTCAGGGGCATCCCCGTCAGGGCCGCACCGCCGAAGACGATGACCGCCAGCAGCAGCACCAGCACGGAGACGGGCCGCTTCAAAAGGCTTTTGACGAATTTCATGCCTGGGCGTCCCCTTCCTGAGCCCCGTCGGCGGTATCAGCGGTATCGGCCGCGTCAGCCGCACCGGTGGCATCGGAACCGGCGATGCGCACCGGCGCGCCGTCCCGCAGGCCGGCAGACCATGTGGTGATGACCTCCTCGCCCACGTCCAGACCGCCGGTGATGGCGGTGGTTTCGTTATCGTACAGGCCCACGGTCACGTTCCGGCGGACGGCGGCGCCGTTTTCCACCACGTAGACATAGGAGCTGTCGCCGCTTTCAAAGTACAGCGCGTCGCTGGGAACCAGAATGGCGTTGGACTGGGAGTAGGCGGTGGTGGTCAGCTCCACGGTCTTGCCGTTGGGCAGATCCAGCGCATCCTGAAGCACGGCCTCCATCTTGAAAAGGCCGGTGGCGGCGTCCACCGCCAGACCCACCTGAGACACGGCGCCGTGGTACTCCTGGCCCTGACTGGTAACGGTGACGGCCTGCCCCATCTGCATTTCCTTGGCTACGTCATCGGTGACGTAAAACACGGCGGTCTTTTCCCCGTCAGCGGAGATGAGGAAGGCGGGAGCGCTGGGGGAGGCCATGTTGTTCTCAGAGACGTTCACCGCCTCCACGGTGCCGGAGATGGGGGCCGTGAGGGTGAAGTTGCCCATGGCGTTCCCGGCGCTCTGGACGGACAGCTGGGCGTTGCGGATCTGGGTGTCCAGGGCGTCGGAGACGATGGTGCACAGGGATTCCCCGGCGGAAACGGTGCTGCTGGCCACCTTATTGAAGCCGGAAATGGTGCCGCTGGCCTTGGCGTACACCGTATCGGCCCCGGTCATGTGGAGGGAGGCCTGGCCGTAGCTGCTGTTATTGCCGATGACGGCGCTGGCGGTGTAGCTGCCGGTGTCCGTCAGGTTGCCGGGGTTCTTCATAGTGACCCGGACGGTGCAGGCGCTCATGCCGTTGGAGGTGGTGGCAGAGGTGTTGGGCACGGAGGACACCGTTCCGGTGTAGGACCCGGCGAAGCCGGTGATGAACACCGTGGCAGTCTGGCCCACGTAGAAGTCGCTGGGGGAGGCGTAGGGGAAGAGAAAGTCCACGGAGATGTCCGTGCTTGCCACGATGCGGGCGATGGGGCTTCCGGCACTGACGGCGTCACCGTTATGGACGTATACGTCGCTGATGGTGCCGGCGATCTTGGCCTTAGGGTGCTTGGAGTCCGCCAGCTCCTTGTAGTTCAGCTGGGCCTGGGCCTGGCTGACGCCCACGCTGTTGGCGTCCTCAAAGCGGCAGAGGACGTCCCCGGCCTTCACCGTGTCGCCCACCTCTACATTTAAAGAGGTGACCACGGCGCTGACCTTGGGGTACACGCTGGCGGAGCTGTCGGCGGAGACGGTGGCCATATAGGTCTGCTCCAGAGACAATGTGTCCAGCGCGGCGGTCTGGGTCTCCACCGTCACAGTGGGGTCCAGCGTGGGCTGGGCTGCCTTGGCACCGCAGCCTGCCAGCAGCGATGCCATCAGCAGGCAGGCCGCCGCGGCCTGCCCCAGTTGAGAGATGTTCTTGTTCATGGGAAAACTCCTTTTGGTGCCGCCTGCCCGATGGGGGCGGCAAAATATTCAGCGTTGCAAACTTTACCAGTCTCAGGTAAACTGAACGTAAACAATCCGGCGAAAATTTTCACCGAAAAGTTTACGCTGAATTTACTTGACAGCAGTATCATACCATGGAATTTTGCGGAAAAGGAGAACCTGATGGCAACGATTTTACTGGCGGAGGACAACGAGGCCGTCCGCCTGCTGACCCAGGCCAAGCTCCGCCATCAATTTACAGTGGTAACGGCAGCGAACGGCCGGGAGGCTCTGGATATCCTGAACCGGCAGCATGTGGATCTGATCGTGGCGGATGTGATGATGCCGGTGATGGACGGCTACCAGCTGGTGTGGACCCTCCGGGCGGAGGGCAACGAGATCCCCGTGCTGCTTCTCACCACTCTGCAATCCATGAACAGCAAGCGGGAGGGCTTTTCTTCCGGCATTGACGATTATCTCACCAAGCCTGTGGATTACGAGGAGCTGATCTGGCGCATCCAGGCCCTGCTGCGGCGGGCCCACATCGCCAGCGAACAGCAGATCCTTGTAGGGAACACCCGGCTGGATTCCGCGTCCTACACCGTGACCTGCCGCGAACAGACCCTGGAGCTGCCGAAGAAGGAATTTGACCTTCTTTATAAGCTGCTGTCCTATCCGGGGCAGATCTTTACCCGCAGCCAGATGCTGGACGATGTGTGGGGGTATGTATCAGAGAGCGGGGAGGACACGGTCAAGACCCATATCAGCCGTCTGCGGAACCGGCTGAAGGACGTGGACGACTTTCAGATCATCACCATCAAGGGACTGGGATATAAGGCGGAGCTCGTGAAGGAGAAAAAGCAGTGAAAAAGAAACATTC
>ENA-UEPV01001335-UEPV01001335.1-human-gut-metagenome-genome-assembly--contig:-NODE-1335-length-15641-cov-53.855371_pt1 | contig 15641 bp, 16 predicted proteins | sample MGYA00242942_ERZ507925 | MGnify/ENA primary metagenome ERZ507925 (study PRJEB26167, sample SAMN06115453) | human gut metagenome | host: Homo sapiens | place: China:Fujian | collected 2015-08-26... | reverse complement strand
GAATTTCCTCTAGGTTCCTTAATATACAGACTTATATAATCTCCTCAGATCATACCGTCCGCATATCCTCTAGTTACTTCATATCTACTCTCTTCTATAGCTTCCCGCTTCCGGGAACCGAACCCTTTCAAGTTCGTCGCTAACGTTTCAGTGCGTCAACGAGGTGGTTTATATGACACCCTTTCGCAAATGTCAACACCTTTTTTCAAAAAAAATTGCAAAATTTGTGATTTTTTTGATAACCGTTTGAATGTTCGTAATTTATAGCATAATTTTTTTTGCCGGTCAATAAAACCTTCCGCCATAACCTATACTTTCGGCCGGTCGGATTTCTTATTTGTAATATATATTTTACTTGCCAAACAATTTTCGGTTTGTAATATATAAAGAGTTATTTAATTATTTGAGGAGGCTAAAATATCTAGAGAAAACACCAATGCGCCAGTACGGGAAGGTGACGGACCGCGCATTAATCAGGAAATAAGAAGCAAAGAAGTTCGTCTGATTGACGAAAACGGCGAAAACAGAGGAATCGTAGCAATCCGGGAAGCGCTTGCCCTGGCGGCGGACGCCGGGTTGGATCTGATCGAAATATCTCCCCAGGCCGTTCCCCCCGTCTGCAAAATTTTCGACTACGGCAAATACAAATATGAACAGCAGAAGAAAAAGAACGAAGCCCGGAAAAACCAGAAAGTCGTCAATATCAAAGAGTTGAAGCTCCGTCCGATGATTGATACCCATGATTACGAAGTCAAAATCAAACAGGCCAGAAAGTTTTTGACGCAAGGCGACAAAGTGAAATTTACGATGCGTTTCAAGGGACGCGAGATGAGCGCAAACGACATGGGGAAAGAGGTTTTAAAACGAATCGTCGACGATCTGGAAGGCATCTGCAAGGTCGAATCGGAACCCAAACTCGAGGGACGGCAAATGACGATGGTGGTGGCCCCGCAATAGTTTCATCACCGTTTCCGTACTTTTTTCAAAGCATGCTTCCGATTCGGCGGCATGCTTTTTTATCGTGCAAAAGAGCCGACGGAAAGATTCTTTTAAATAATGCTTGCTTATTACCCTTTTTTACGTTATCTTTGTCTTGTTTTTCAATTATGTAGATATGTATTATTATCTGCCGCGTCTTCCCAATGCGACCAAGATGGGATTTTTTTCATTTCTAAAACTTTTCATTTATGGAAACCAAAAAAAGAATGATTGCAATTGCAATCGCTGTGTTGGCCGTTATTTGCGGCGTGGTAATCTACAATGTGGTAAAAAGCGATCCTCCTCAGGAAGAACCTGCTCCGCCGATACCGGTCGCAGTAGAAGAACCCGAGGTTGATCCCGTGCAGTACAACAACGAGCGTTTCGGCGAGTGCATTGACGACATTGTCATGTCAATCGTCTACTCTTCCGGCTTCAATCAGACGACGCATCCGACCGGCGAGCGATTCGCTTACGGCTTTAACAATACCGTCGTCGGCAAACGTCTGGTGAAAGAAGGCGAATCGATCACTCCTCGACAAGCTTATGATGTAACCGTAAGGCATCTGAAAGAACACGTTCAGCCCTTCCTGCGTTACATCAGTGTCCAGCTGAGCGACGGGCAGATCATTGCCGTGGCGCATTTTATCTACAACGTCGGCGGCGAAGCTTTTACCGGTTATTCCGAAGACGGTAAGCTGTTAAAAAAGCCGTCCCGCCTGTTGACTGCGATCAACGACGGCGAACAGCCCGAAATCTGCGCCCGCTGTTTCACCGGGTTCCGCAACTTCGGCGGCATAAGGTCCGACGGCTTGCTGAAACTCCGCTGGCTACAGGCCGCACTCTATACGGAAGCCGTTTCGGTTGAAGATCTGAAATCCGCTTATGCGGCCGGCATTTTTGATCTGCATCCTTCCGTATTGTATGAGCACAACCGGCCCGAAAAAGACGGTTATTACACGCCTAAACTTGACATTGAGATCGTTCAGAAAGTCCTTAAACAAAAAGGAATCGGCACTTCGACCAATGAGTTGATGAAATTCTGACGAATCGCATTCTCTGACGAAAAAACTTCCGCTTGCATTAAGCAAACGGAAGTTTTTTTATGCTTTGAAAGCAACGGCACAGCCGACACGGGCAGAACCGGTCCTTCTCTCCGGTCATAAGATTCGGAAAGCTTAAGAAATCATTCGAAACAATCAACACTGCCTGCGTTGACCGGCTGAAGTTCGCGATTCGGAAGAATATCGGCAGCCTCTGCCGAACCGGCCGCATCTTCACACCGCAAAAAAGGTATAAAACGAGGCAACATGAAAAACACAGAAAAGGCGATTCTTTCCGATATATCCGGCAAAAGCGGGAAATAATGCAGCAGAAAACACCAAGGACATAAAAGGATACAAAAAACCTGGGCTGATGAACATCGGCATAAACCGCGAGAACTTCCGGGGATCAGTTTGACGGTCGTGGACAGGCAAAAACACCTTACAGAAAAAAGGTGTTTCCGTTCGGCCATCCCTGCCCGGCCCCAAAAACAATGCAGAAAACAAACTCGTCTTTGCGAGCAAAGAGAATCGGCAAACGGAGCCGAATCCGGCAAACAGAAAAAACGGACGAAAACCAAACCTCTGCCAGACAGAATCCGGGACAAAACGGCAAAGATACCACAACCGCGAAAAAAAAGAAAAAGGCAAAAAGAGAGAAGGAAAGACGGAGAAAGGAAAGACGAAAAGAGGAAAAGACAGAAAAAAGGAAAGATGATGAGAAAAAAAGCCACAGAACAAAGGAAAAAAGGAGAAACGGAAAGAAAGAAGAAAAAACAAGAAAACGGCGAAAGAAAGAAAAGGAGAGAGAAAGGAAGAGAAAAAACTTAAGAGAAAATTGAAGAAGCCGTTACCACCGAAGCAACCGAAAGTGAAAAAGCCGTTCCGGCAAAAGAGAAATAACAGATATCCTCCGGTAAACCGGGAGACTGCAAAGCTCACGATTTGCCTATGATCGAAGGTACGGGATGCAGCAAAGCTTACGGTTTGATCATGATCAACGGCGCGGGGCGGTACTGTCCCGACGCTAAAGCATTCAGCCCCGAGTAAAACCGGAGAGACCGTCAGGTATATAATAAAGCTGCAAATTTTTAGGATCATATGTCTGGCAGGGAGAGCCGCACATAGAAAGATCCCCACGTAAAACGCGGAATTCTTCGTATACGGATATAACCCACCGGCAAGCACCTGAATGGTGCACAGAAACTTGACCGGACGGTTGTTACTTGCACCCGCAAACGGAGCCAAGTCCATTGTCAACTGACTTTGCTCAGCGTCTCCTTTTAGTCGATTCCGTACGTATTCAACAATTTTTTGAGCATACTTCCCGGTGGTATCGACATAGCATCTTTTCGGTTGCTGTATCGAAATTTCGCATTTCTCTGCCATTCATATATCAATAAACTACTTTTGACTATGAAACACCCCTTAATCAAGCTTACGGAATATTTGAACGGTATCTCCGGCAACATACGAATATGGTCCGGACAGGACTCCGCCTCAATAGTTCCTTTTCCTTTCCATCGGTATCGTTCTCTGAGGCTGAACGTCCGCCGTAAAACGCCCCTTCCGAGATACTTCGCTGCGAAGACGACACGATCTTTTTTTGGTCTATGTTGTGTGTGCTATCGTATACGTATTTATAAAAAAACTCCTTTGCTTTTATTCATACAATTGCCGGATCGTCTTTCTTACAATAGTAAAGAAGCTTTTTATACGCAAATAACAAGACGTAAAAAACACAAGAGAGAGAGAAAAAGAAAAGGGGAGAAAAGGAAAAAGAGGGGAAAGAGCAAAACGGGAAAGAGGGAAAGAACAAAAAAAGAAGGCCAGAAAGAAGGAAAAGGAAAGCGGAAAAGCGGGGAAAAGGAAGAACAGAGAAAGAAACGAAAAAGAGGAAAAAGGGGGAGGAGTAAAGCGGGAAAGAGAGAAAGAGCGAAAAAAGGACAGAAAGAAGGAAAAAGGAAGCGGAAAAGAGAAAAAAAGAAAGAAGAGCGGCGAAAGAAACGGAAAAGAGGGGAAAAGGAAGAACAGAGAAAGAAACGAAAAAGAGGAAAAAGGAAGAAGAGCAAAGCGGGGAAAATGAAAAGAGCGAAAAGAGGACAGAAAGAAGGAAAAGGGAAACAGAAAACGAACAAAATGGAAAAAACATAAGTTCTCCTCAACCACGCGCCCTTTGCCGTTTTTTCCCGGTACAAAAAAAGACAGGCCGGGTTCTTATGCCCCGTCCTGTCTAAAACATATCCACCATTTAAAGTGTCAGTCCGACGTTTTCGTCGATATTGCCGCTGATCCGTGCCCAGTAGGTGCCGGAAAGGCTGAGCCATACCAACTCATGGGAAAGTTCGCCGTCCTTTTCGATCATGTTGCCGTCCGCGTCACAAAGAGCAACTTTGGCCAGCGAGCAGGCACCAATCGCGTTCACCGCTTCTTCAAGCGTTACGGCTTTGACGCGGTTGAACTTGGCTTCGCGAATCACCGGCACGCCTTCGTACGTTCCTTTGACGGTTCCGACATCGGCATAACCGGAGGTTTTAACCCATGCGCCGCCCGGAGTCATCCATACTCTCTCCTTGTCGACGACAACATCCTGATCGTTCTTTACGAATACGGCGGTTAAAGAGCAGACACCGATTGCGGCAGATGCTTCTTTATAACTCATTCCCTTGTTCGCTCTGAATTTATCTTCTGCGATAACGTTCAGATTCAGTGCATTATACGTCTTCATATGTTATATATTTTGGGGTTAATAATTTCTATGTTATTTATTTTATGGTATGATTATACGCCGAATCTTTACTTCTGGCAAGTCATAAAACATAATTTTGTATGTCTGCATCATTTTTTCTGGAAAAGCGAAAGTGATGAAAGTATATTATCGGCAGATAAAAATTGTTTAACGGAAAAAGACATGATTGAAGCAGAAAAGCTGACGGCGGAAGAAGCCGCTGCGGAATTGGAAAGAATCGCCAAAGAAACGGCTCGGGCAGACGCCGCCTACTATCAGGACGACGCGCCTTATTTAAGCGACGCCGAATATGACCTCCTCAAACGGCGCAATGAAGAAATCGAAAAGCGCTTTCCCGAGCTTGTCCGCAGCGACAGCCCGTCAAAAAGAATCGGCGCACCGGTCAACAGCGCGTTCGGCAAAGTTACCCATCGGTTCCCGATGCTTTCGCTGGCAGACGTCTTTTCGGTTGAAGAAGTCGAAGACTTTATCGCTTCGGTCAAACGTTTCCTCAATACGGAATCCGACATCGCCTTCATGTGCGAGCCGAAAATCGACGGCCTTTCGTTCACCGCCCGCTATGAGAACGGCACATTCGTTCAGGGCGCCACCCGCGGCGACGGCAGAGAAGGCGAAGACATTACCGAAAACCTGAAAACAATCGCCGAGCTGCCGCTTGAAATTAAAAACGCGCCGGCCGTGCTTGAGGTCCGCGGCGAAGTGTACATGTCAAAAGCCGATTTCCTCGCCTTAAACGAAACCGGCGAACGGGAAGGGAAAAAGGTGTTCGCCAACCCGCGCAACGCAGCCGCCGGCTCGCTCCGGCAACTGGACCCGGAAATCACCCGCAAACGGAAGCTGAGCCTGTTTGCCTACACCTGGGGCGAAGTTTCCGAAAGGGTATGGAATTCACAGGAAGACTTTTTCGTGCATTTGAAAAAATGGGGCTTTCCCGTCAATCCGAACAACCGGTTGTGCCGTAACATTGAAGAAATCGAATCGTTTTTTGCCGGACTGACGGAAATTCGCGCTTCCCTTCCCTATGACATCGACGGCGTGGTATACAAAGTCAACGACATTGCCCTGCAGGAACGGCTGGGCTTTCTTACCCGCACCCCGCGCTGGGCGGTGGCGCACAAATTTCCGGCCGAACAGGCGCTGACAACCGTCCGCGGCATCCGCATCCAGGTCGGGCGCACCGGCGCCCTCACCCCGGTGGCGGATCTGGAACCGGTCAACGTCGGCGGCGTCATCGTTTCCCACGCCACCTTGCACAACGAAGACGAAATCAAACGCAAAGACATCCGGGTCGGAGATACGGTTATCATCCAGCGCGCCGGCGACGTCATTCCGCAGGTGGTGGCCGTTTTGCCGGACAAACGCCCGGACGATTCAAAAGAATTCGTTTTTCCGCATTTCTGCCCCGAATGCGGCGCGCATGCCGTGCGTGAGGAAGACGAAGCCGTCCGCCGCTGTACCGGCGGCCTGACCTGTCCCGCGCAGGCCATCGAACGATTGAAGCATTTCGTTTCCCGCGACGCTTTCGATATTGAAGGTTTGGGCGGCAAAATCATCGAAGACTTTTACAAGGAAAAAATCATCGGCGGACCGGTCGACATTTTCACTTTAAAAAAACGCAACACCGGACAAAAGACGGACCTGTTCGACGCCGGCGAGGGGCTGCAGCTGGAAAAACGCGAAGGCTGGGGCAAAAAGTCGGTCGAAAACCTGTTTGCCGCCATCGACAAAAGAAGAACGATTCCGCTGGCGCGTTTCATATATGCTCTCGGCATTCGTCAGGTGGGTGCCGCCACCTCCCGCCTGATCGCTCAAAATTTTGAAAGCTGGACGCATTTTGAAGAGGAAATGGCAGCAGGAAAAAACGAAAAACTGCTCTCAATCGACGGCATCGGCGAATCGATGGCGCATGACATTGTCGAATTTTTCAAAGAAGAGCACAATATTCTCACCATCCGCCGGCTGCGCGAAGAAATAACGATTGAAGACTTTAACGAGAAAATCGACGCGGACAGTCCGCTTGCCGGAAAAACCGTCGTCTTTACCGGCACACTCGACAAACTGACGCGTTCCGAAGCCAAGGCCAAAGCCCTTGCGGCCGGCGCCAAGGTAGCCGGATCCGTTTCCAAAAACACCGATTATGTGGTGATCGGCGCCGCGCCGGGCTCAAAGGCCAAAAACGCAGCCGAACTCGGCATTCCCCTGATCAGCGAAGACGAATTTCTGTCCATAATCGGCGCCTGATCAGAGAAGCATCATGGTTTTGGCATGGCGGCGGAGCCATTTGTCGGTTCCGCGGCGAACGGTTTTGCGCAACAGCGAAGGGCGGCAACCGGGCAGCAGACGGCGCAGTTCGTCGTCGCCGGCATTTTCAACATAGTCGGCAAAGGCAAATACCAATTCCGTATAATAAGGATAAACTCCCCCGTATACGAATTTTTCTTCGGCAAACCGCCAAAACAAACTGTCCAGCTTTTGTTTCAAATCACCCTCTTTTATACATTATATGTATATATAATACTAAAAATGTATTTTAGCAAGTCCGAAATAATACCGTCCGCGCAAAAAAAAACGCCGACAAACTTTAATTGACTTTTAAGCTGCTTACTTTACAATGAAAAACAGTTTTCTAACATCAAAGGAGTGGGAAAAAATGTTTTACAAATTATGTCTGGCCGCAGCGTTCGCACTGTTTTCGCTTAACGCGCAGGCGGCGCAGGAAGCTGCCGCGGAAGCCGGCGGGGAAAGAGTAGAAAACGACTATTACAACTGTCTGCAGGCGGCCAGCGGCTACAGCGACGACGAAAAGGCGATCTGCATGTCGGGCGAAATCAAACGTCTGGACCGGGCCATCAGCGACCTTTACCAAAAAACCTTTCTCAAAGTTGAGCGCATTCAGAAATGGAACAACGGCAACGGCATGTTCCGCGGCAACATCAAAGACATGCAGGACCAGTTCAACGGTTATCGCAGCCGCTTCTGTTCGTTTTATGCCACGACCATGCAGATATACAGCGGCTCGCAGATGTACCTGCGCAACGAATGCCTGATGCGGATGACCACCGATTATTACAACCGGCTGCTGCAGATGTCGCGCGATTATGACGCCGACCTCGACTAATCGTTTTTTAAGGCCTCAAACAGGCGGCTTCCGTCGCGGCGGGAAAGGACAAAATACCAACCGTCGTAGCGGAAGCCGTTTTGTTTTACGAATTCCGCGGCCTTTTCCGTCGGCATAATGGTGGTTTTGAGGCTGACCGTCAGCCGGTAGTTTTCCTTATATTTGTAAACACCGAAAATAACCTTGATACCGTCCGCGGTTACCGCGGCAAAGCTTTTATGTTCGGGATCGAGCGCCGCTTCCGGCAGCCGGCGGGAAGCGCCCAGACAAGGCAACGACGAAAGCTCTTCCGCCGCTTCCCGCGGCAGACCGATCACCTGCTCAATCTTATGTTCCGCAAACGGCAGCAGAGGCTGCAGGTAATAGTCGGCAATTGCCGCCGGCGGCATCAGGTTTTCGCTGACCAGATAGTTTTTGCCGTCGATGCCGATGACGCTCCGTCCCGGATCTTCCGTCGGCAGGACGGAAAAAGAGAACCGTCGCCGCGCGCCGCCGTCCAGTCGGACTTTAACCGCCGGTTTCGGCTGCGCCGCGTCGGAAAACGACAGGATTGTCGCCCTTTGCAGTCTGTTTGCATATTCGTCCGCCGCGGCGTTGCGGCCGTAATAGCCATTAACCAGCCAGCTGCCGTCCAGCTTTCTCAGTTTTATCTTTTCTTTGCCGAAACGTACGGTTATTCCCGTCAGTTCGTCGGCACCGGCATAAACGAGATCGCCGGTGCTTTTGCCCGACGGTGAAAAATAGGGCATTTTTTTCACGACCGCAAACATGGCCGCCGCCAGCAGTGCTACGGAAACGGACAGCCAAAGAATAATTTTTTTCATTTTTCCTTCTCCAAAGTCATCATCTGCCGTCGTACGCGGCGACGGACGAAAAACGCCGTTGCAAAGAACAGTCCGAGCATCCCCGACGGGAAAACGACAAAACAGAGCCAAACAAACAGTTCCAACCGGTCATCGGCGGCAGCGGCAATCTGCCGCTCCAGATTCTGCAACGCTTTTCGGTCACGCCGGTTCTCATTTTCCGCCCGCTCGATTTCCCGGCGGCGGGAAACGTCTTCACTGTCGGTCAGACTTTTCTTCAAACGGCGCAGACGAGCCGAGGAAGCGGCCTCTTTTGCGTCAAATTTTTCTTTTTCCTCCCGCAGTTTTTCCGCACTTTTTAAATACAGGGTTTCGGCAATGTTGGCGGCTCCCGGTGCCTCCGGAGAAACCGACGGCGGCACGACGGCGCGGCCGCTCAGCCGGTCAATCAGCCCGAGCAAAAACGCCGCATTGCCGGCATAAGGCACGATGCCGTACACCGGATTTTCCGGATCACGGGAAGCGACCCACAGCTCATCCGCGGCAAAATCGCTGTCGGCAACGACCGCCACCGCGGCGTCACGAACGGCAAACGGCAGATAGGGCTGGGCAGATTTCGCCTTGTCGAGAATGCCGCCGCGGTAATGGGAACGGAACTTTCCCTCCGCCAACAGCGCCAGCACCCGTTTTTTATTGTCCTGATTATAGTCGAGAATGACCTGCGTTTTCGACGCGTAGCGGATTTTTTCCGCCGCAATGTCGCCGCTCTGGCCGCCGGTTGCCGCCAATTCGGAAAAATGCAGATCGGCAAAGTTCTCTGCGGCCAAAAGGCTGCCCGGCGTATGAAAACGAAGCGGCCGCCCGTCTTCTCCTTTAGCCCAGAACCACAGCGGATACACCCGGTAACGGCCGTCGCCGCCTTTCACCCGTTCCCCGCGCAGAACGTCGCCGGCCACCTGCTCCGCATGATAATCAATTCCCCAGGTTTTCAGATATTCGCCCATTTCGGCGTCGGGCCGGGGCGGATACCCCTGCAGCGCATGTCGGACTTCCGAATAGGGATCGACCAGAAAAACGACTTTGCCGCCGCGCATGACATACTGGTCGAGCGCGTAGGCAAACACCGGCGGCAGACGGCCGGGATCAAGCGCCAGCACAACGCTTATGTCCTGAGGGACAAGCGAGCTGCCGGCGGGAATTTCGAACACTTCGTAATATTCTTGCAAAAGCGCCGCCAGAGAAGCGAAGGCGCTGCCTTTTCCGTCCGGCGAAAACGGCAGCCGCGGCGAAAAAACGCCGATTTTGACTTTCCGTTCTTCGTTCAGCCCGTGTAAAATCCGGTTCAGGTCGCTTTCCAGCAATGCGCGGCGCTCGGGTTTAAGGGCGGGAATCAGAGCGCTGCAGCCGTCCGCGGCAATAACCTTCAAACCGAAATACAGCTCTTCCTCGTTTTCCGGAAAAGGCAGCATCCCCTCGCTCACCGCTTGTTTTTCCATATCGGAAAAAGGTTTTATCCGCCTGATTTCCAACCGTATCTTGTCTGGCGCGGCCAAAACGCAGCGGGCAAGAAAGGCTGTCATCCGAGCCGCATGGGCGCCGAGTTCGTCCCAGGCGGACTGCAGTTTTTCGGAAACATAAAGCCGTATCGTGACCGGCTGCCGCAAAGCGGCAACCGTTTTCAGGCTTTCTTCCGTCAACGTGTAACGCCCTGACGCCGTTGCATCCAGCTGGCGGCCGCCGACCAGCCGGCTGACGAGCAGATTGGCGATGACAAAAAGCAAAGCCAGCAGCGCGCCGGCCAAAAGTATCGCGCTCCGGCGTTTCATCTTCCCCTCCTTGCCGCATAAACGGTCACCCAGTTGAAAGCCAGCAGCGCCGCGGTCAGAGAAACGAAATAAAAAACGCCGTCCAGCCCGAAATATCCGTCCGTAAAACTCTGATAGCGGGAAGAAAAGTCAAGCGCGGACGGCAGATAAAAGGGCATTTCCGGCCACACACCGGCAAGCGGAGAAAAAAGCGGCGCCGGATTGAAGAAAATCAGCAGCCAGCCGAAAAACACGCTGACCAGGTAAGCCGCCGCCGGCAGAGGAATCAGGCAGGAAACGGCGCAGCCGAGTGCGGAAAGCGCCGCCGCGGCCAGCAAAGCGCCGAAATAGGCGGAAGCCAGATTAAGCGGATCAACGGCAACGGTGCCGGCCGTCAGCAAGGCGAGCGGCACGGAAGTAAGGATCATCAGCCCCCCCATTGTCCAGGCCGCGGCAAATTTGCCGAAGACCAGCGTCAGATCGTCCGCCGGCAGGGTCAAAAGCGCTTCCAGCGTGCCGGTTTTGGCCTCTTCCGACCACAACCGGCCGGTCACCGCCGGCAGCGTTACGGACAGCACCAACGGCTGAAAAGCGAAATACGAACGCATCGCCGGATTGTCGACGACAAAATACATGCCGACAAAAACCGCAAAAACAAGCGAAAAAACCATATATACGGCAAAAATAAAATAAGCCGAATAATTGAAGAAAAAGCTTCCCAGTTCCCGTTTGTAAAGCGCCGTCAGCATATTTTCCCCTCCCTTTCGTCCGCGGCATTTTCTTCCGCACCGGCCGTCAGGCGGGCAAAAGCGTCGGCAAGCGTACCGTCGGCGGAACAACTGCGCAGACTTTCGACCGGTGCGTCCAGACGGATTTTGCCCTCAGAGAGCAGCAACACGCGGGATTTGAGCGCTTCCGCCTCTTCCAGCAAATGGGTCGAGATCAGCACCAGGTTGTCTTTGGCATAATCTTTTAAAAAACGGCGGACGACGATTTTCTGGTTGGGATCAAGCCCTTCCGTCGGTTCGTCCAAAACCGCCAGCCGCGGCCGGTGCAGCAGCGCCGAAACGATCCCCGCCCGCCGCCGGTAGCCTTTGGAGAGGTTTTTTATCTTCTCTCCCAAAACCGGCTCAATTCCCAGCCCGACTGCCGTTTCTTTGACCCCGGCGGCAAACTCCCTTTCCGTCATTTTGAAAACCCCGGCCACAAAACGCAGATATTCGAACACCGTCATTTCCTGATAAAGCGGCGTGTTTTCGGGCATGTAGCCGAGCTGGCGCAAAATGCCGGCCCGGTCGTTTTCATATGACAGGCCGCAGATCCGCACGCTGCCCGCATCCGGCGCCAGATAGCCGCAGATAACCCGCATCAGGGTGGTTTTGCCGGCGCCGTTCGGCCCGAGCAGCGTTATCGGTTCTCCCGCGCCGGCCGAAAAGCCGATCCCTTTCAGCACCTCGCGCCGGCCGAATTTTTTCATCAGCCCCCGAATTTCAATCATATTGTTCGTTTTCCCGTTTGACATGAGGTTATAATAAACCGCTTTCTTTTAAATTTCATGCTTATTTGATTATTATCCTCATCATTTCCACAAACCGACCCGTTTTTTTGAAAATCTTTGATGACAAAACGGCAAAATTGGATTACCCTGATCAGCATCAGAAAAAGAACGGAGCAAAATAAAAGTGAGCAACGAATATTCCCGCGAAGAACAAAACGCGCTGAAAACCGGCCTATACGTAATGCTGGCGCTCATTGCCCTGTCGCTGTTCTACGTTTCCGGCCGCAAAGCGGTCGAACACCAGGAAAGCGGCAGCTACTACCCGGTATACGCGCGTTTTGGCAGAACCGACGGCCTGCAGGTGGGCGACGTCGTCCGGCTGGCCGGCATGCCGGTGGGCAAGGTGACGGCGGCCAAACTCGACGACAAGTTCAACGCCATTTTGACGCTTGAGCTGAAAGACGGGCTGAAAGTTCCCGACGACAGCAGCGCGTCGATCGTCAGCGACGGCATTCTCGGATCAAAATACATCGAAATCGAACCGGGAGGGTCGGAGGACTACATTCCGGAAGGCGGGGAATTCAGCTACACTCAGGACGCCATGGTGCTTGAGGAACTGGTGGAAAGAATTATCGGCATGGGCAAAGCCAAACAACAATCTGCAGGCAAAGGAGAAGCAAAATGAAAAAACGTCCGGTTGAAACAATTATGGGAATCGTCGTCCTTCTGGTCGCGGCGTTTTTCCTGTTTTTCGCCTATCGGGTGTCCGACCTGCAGGTTGTCAGGGGCTATGAGCTGAACGCCAGATTTCTGAAAGTGGGCGGCCTGACCACCGGCGCCGACGTCATGATCAACGGCATCAAGGTCGGTACCGTCATCGGTCAGAAACTTGACAACGAAAACTATGACGCGGAAGTAAAACTCAGCATCGCGCCGAACGTCAGGCTGCCCAAAGACAGCGCCGCGGTGATCGCCAGCAACGGCCTGATGGGCAACAAATTCATCAAAATCGAACCGGGCAAGTCGAAAGAACTGCTGCAAAACGGCGACGAAATTACCAACACGAAAGACTTCAAGACTTTGGAAGACCTGGTCGGAGAAGTTATTTTTATGGTGACGGGCAATGACAAACAGAACTAAAATTTTACTGCCGGCCCTTTTTGCCGCCGGCATCGGCATTGAGGCGCAGGCCGCCGAAATTTCCACCAACACGGCACAGATGCAGGCGATGGACAAGATCACCGGCCGCGTCAGCGTCATCAACGTGCCGGTCAACGCCGAAGTAAAGTTCGGCAGCTTTTCCGTTCTGGTGCGCGACTGCCGTACCCGTTCGCCGGAGGAAACGCCTGAAAACTTTGCTTTCGTCGACGTGGCGGACACTGTCAACGGCAATGAGCAGGTCAACATTTTCAAAGGCTGGATGCTGTCTTCCTCGCCGGCGTTAAACGCGATCGAACATCCCGTTTATGACGTCTGGCTGCTGAAATGCATCGACACCGACGTAAGCAGCGTACAAACGCTGACGCCGGACGAGCTGGCGGCCCGCGACCAACTGCCGATGCAGCGGACGGTTGAAACGACACCGAAAAAAGCGAATGTCCGCGAAGACGGCTTTGAGGAAATCAATTTGAGCGGGGAACCGATAGACCTGCTGCCTGCCGCCGTTCGCGAAGAAGGCGAGGAAAGCGCCGCCCAGACGGAAGTCATCCCTTTCAAACCGGAAGAAGCGGACACCGACGGCAATAACGAGGAAACGGCGGAATTTCCGGCCGACGAAAACGCGCCGCACTCATTGCTCAACTTCTCCCGTCCAAACGGAGAAGACGACCGTGCGAACGAAATCACGACCGACATAGAAATCCGTGAAAACACGGCTGACGAAGCGGAAACAGTCATTAACAGCGACGCCCGCATTCTCAGCCTGCCGGAAAACGGCTCAAATAACGGTTCGGAACCAAAAGCGGCGGAAACGACTGCTCCGGCAGAAGGAAACAAGGCCAAAACCGGCGAAAATGCGGAAGTGACGCCGGAAACCGACGGCGCGGCAGCCGTTTCTCCCGTTGAGCCGGCAGACGAAGCGGCTGTCACGGAGATGACGGCAGCAGCGGAAGAAGAAAACAAAGCCGAAACGGGTGAAAACCCGGAAACAACGCCGGAAAATGCCGCGGCGCCGAAAGTCAGCGAAGACACTCTGCGCGAACTGGAAGAAGAACTCAGCCGCAAACTTGCGGACGATTAAACGGCCACGATACAAAAACGGAGAAAACGGATGGCGGAAGAAATCGATGTCAGTTTTGTAATGACGGTTTACAATAAGGAGTTTTATCTGCCGTCGGTCATAACGGCTTTGCTCGGACAAACGGGGCTTAAAAACCCGGAGTTTATCTTTGTCGACGACGTTTCAAGCGACAATTCGGTCGAAATTATCCGGCGGATGACCGAAGGCGTCAAAAACGTCACCATCGTCACCAACCCTTACAACCGGGGAATCAGCGCCAGAATCAATCAGGGTATAGCCCTGGCCAAAGGCAAGTGGACGCGGATGCTTGATTCCGACGACATCTTTCCCTTGGACTCCACGGCGAAAATGCTGGCGGTGGCCGGGGAAACCGGCGCCGAAATGATTTACGGCTGTTTTACCAAAACCGGCAAAGATCCGAAGGAACTGGAAAACTGCCGGCTGGAAGAGTTTGATTATCAATATGTGCCCGACGCGATGAGCGGGGTTTTGAACGGACGTTTCACCCGCATGGGACAGTTGATCAAAACCGACGTATTGCAAAAGGCCGGCGGCGCCGACGAACGGGCGTTTATTCAGGACGAATCGATTCCGCTCCGGGCGGCGCTTTATGCCAAAGGCATCGTCAAAATGACGGCAAACGTCGTATTGGTGCCGAAAGAAATCGGCAACTTTTCCGGCAACAAAATACAACTCGACCATGATCGTTTCATGGCCTATTACTGGATGCTGAAAGACCATCCGGAACTGCCGGACGAAGCCCGGCGACGGATGTATTTGCGCGCGGTTTCCGCCTTTTGGAAATTTACCAAGAAAAGCAGGCAGTTTCCGTTTTTCACCTCCGCTTTTGCCCGTTACCTCGGATGCAAGCTTCTGGCTTCAAAACCGGACATGAAATATCTCGACCGGATGTATCAAAAGTTTGCCGCCCTGACCGACGTGCGGCGGATAAAACCCTAAAAACCGAAAAGCGGTATATTTACATTACCCCGGAACGTAAAGTTTCGGGTTTTTTTTACGGCTGTTTTCATAAGGTTTCAGTTTTTTTATAGTTATTTTCATTTTGCCGGTTAAAAACAAAAGAACCCCGCAGACCCGGCCGGTAGTTTTCCTGATATAAAAAATCCCCTTTGATTTTTTTTCAAAGGGGATTTTCTTTTTCTCTCCGCTTTCCGGGGTACTGACCATTTACGGGAAGGGTTTGCAGTTGACCGGTTTGCGGCTTAAAAAAACTCCCGGAGTTATCCGGGAGTTTTTCTCGGGAGATTGCGCTTTCGCGTTTTTTTTAGAAAGCGCGGTTCAGACCGTTGCCGTGGTTGACGACAAGCCTTTGCGGTCAGAACGCATAGTTTAAGCCGATGCCGACGGCGGCGGCACCGTAGCTTGAACCGAACGTATAGTTTGCCCA